>Ga0214919_10012555_pt1 | contig 10395 bp, 12 predicted proteins | sample LL1503_MetaG_FD_177994 | JGI IMG/M metagenome (GOLD analysis project Ga0214919, IMG submission 177994) | Freshwater microbial communities from Lake Lanier, Atlanta, Georgia, United States - LL-1503 | ecosystem: Environmental > Aquatic > Freshwater > Lake | place: USA: Georgia | collected... | reverse complement strand
GATTGAATGCTCTCGAAGAAAAGCGAAGGTTAAAGGCACTTGAAGAACAGAGACGAATCAATGCACTCGAAGAGACGTCCTATCCCTATTTGAAAAATGAAAATAACTATACTTCAAAACTGAGTCGAGGTAAGAAAAGCAAAGGCAAGGGAAAAGGAACGGGAAAAGGAACGGGACAAGGAACGGAAAAAGGCAAGAAAAGTCGTGTGGACCGTTCTAGGGCGAAACCCTCTCGTTTCAAGGCGACTGCCAAGAATAGTAAATCCCCGTTTTGAACCTCGGCTCTTTTCGATTTTTCTCCCGCAAGAAAAAAAAAGAAAACGGCTAACATTTTTTATGCTGTAAAAACAATAACACTTATTTCATCATTACAGATTGGTTATGGTGCGAAAAAGGTGTTATTGTTTTTTAACAATTCCAAATCCAATAAAAAACAATACAAAAACAATATATTCTAATATATATGCCAATTTACACTTGCGACTGTTGTCAATTTACCACACCATTAAAGAGTAATTATTCGAATCATTTACTCACGAGAAAACATCTCAGTCACAATCCAATAGAGGCTAACATGTTAGTCCAAATGTTAGCCGCAGATAGTCCAATGTTAGCCACACCAGAACCCGTGTTTAAATGTAAATATTGCGACCAATGTTATAAGCATCGGTCGTCTCTGTCAAAACACATCAAATATTCATGCACGAAAAATAAGGACGAAGACCTGAAAGAATTGGTCCGCCTCATGAACGTGCAACTGGAACAACAAAAGAACGAGATTGTCTCACAGACGAAACAGATTGAGAAACTAAAAGGGAAACTTGAAATACATGGTTCCTTTAATACGACCGTTCATAATCATGTTCAAATTCTCAATTACAAAGATACAGATACTTCTCATCTTACGGATGAAGACTATCGAAAATGCGTGAAGAAGGTATGTTTTTGTGTGTTGAAAATGATAGAGAAGATACATTTTAACCCGGAGAAGCCCGAAAACATGAATATTTATATTTCGAACATCAAAGACAAATACTTGATGATTTATGAAAATGACAAATGGATTCTTAAAAGTAAAAATGTATTGGACCAGATGTATGAAGACAAAGAATTGATGATTGAGGAGTGGATACAAGAATCCAAAGACCCCGAAATGTCCAAGTTTTTTAACCGATATCTTGACCTGAAAAAAGACGAGAAGACCATCGAGATGATACAAGAAGAAATCAAGTTGTTTCTCTTTAATCAAAAGGAACTGGTCACTTCACAGAAAATGTTGGACGAATAAATAAAGGAATATTATATGGTATCCAAGCACCTCACAAAGTCTCGCGTAAAGAGCCGCACAAAGACCCGCACAAAAAGTCGCAAAGTTCAGCCGCCTATCCACAAAAACGACCCGAGGGTTTTAGGCTCGGGCTCCTCTAAATTTGCATGGAAGATGTATCCCACGAATCAGGTCGCCGTCATCAACGCGTTTGACTCGCAGATCCTCAAGAACAAACCCAAAAGTTGGAAGTTCAAAGAATGGCTCGCGTATTATACCGAGGACATGAAACGCGAATATCTTTTTACGGACTATGTTCACAGAATATTCGGGGCATTGATACCACGTGTCTTTTTGTTTGAGGAAGACCTTTTTTATGACAGGAAATTTCGTTATCAAAAAGAACTATGTCTTCCTGTAGAAAAGAATGAGCCCCTCTTTCATTATATGTTTACGCTCGAAGATTACTTGTTAGACCATGGATGGGTCTACATGGATATGAAGGTGGCAAACTTGGGCATACGAAACCAAGCTCTTTGTTTGGTCGATACAGACCCTTCTCACTTTTACAGAATACCGGATGGATTGATTCCTTATTTTCGAGTGGCGTGTTACATGGTTATCCTTTTGACCACTCATTATTTACCGGATGAGGTCCTGACAAAGAAAATGAAAGAGCTGGGATTAGACCTAGATACCCTAGAGGAAACGTATGATTTCTTTGCTTCGTTGACCCAGAACGACCTTGACGACCTCGTTGTTTACGGGAATACTTTTCTGGATGAAGCGTTTACCTTGACAAGCGTGGTCAATCCAAAGGATTTTATGGACACGTATGGAGAGGATAATGCCTTGGGTATATTCAAACATTTGCTAAAGGTTAAACTTACGCCGTCGAAACGGACGGGTCGAACTAGGGGAAGAAATAGCGTCATGGAAACAAAAGGAAATATGCCGACTGTAAGGGGCACGCAGTTTTAAAATTGACACCGAAATAAGTATTTGAATCCATGTATTCAACATGAACGTTTCGGACATTCAAACGTTCTTTCAAAAGTCTACCCGCGGCAACAACGACGCAACCAACAAGATTCGCGAACGCGTGTTGGTGAACCTTTATCATCTTCCCCAATCGTATCTGGACCATCCCTTACACGGTGTGGAATGGCGGCGATTGTATAAATCTTGGCGTGACGCGATTCACCGCCTGGCTGAATTGACCGGTGTTCCGCCCTATACCTCGATTGAGTTCGAATTAAAGGCCGGGATGCGCAACCATTACGACATTGATGTGCTCTATCGAGGAGAAGAGGTGCAGTCGCGAAAGGTGGAGTTTAAATACGGCACCACCAAGATTGCGAAATTGCCGCAATTCCTCTCGTTGTTTGCGAACTATCCTTTGTTTGACGAAACCTATGACACGTTCTGGTATGACTTCTATTTGGATAAATATCGGGCATGTGACCCGGGGCTCACCCTAGCCAAGCCAGAACGCGACCTCTACCTGAAAGAAGTGATGAACTTTCAAAATAAGGTGAAACCCTTCTTTGACCAGCTGAGAACCCGCGAGGTCTTCTTCAAGGCAGAAAAAAAGAAGGTGGTCGATGAATCCATCGCAGACTATCTGAAGACGCATGGAGAGAAAGTGGACCTGGATGTCTTTGCGGATAAAATGGAGGTGTCCCAAGGCGGCAAGAATTACCTTTTGTGTGAGGATGGCATCTTTCATCTGGAACGGGTCGCCCATGAAGTATTGCCTATGGCGTATGAAGGCATCAAGAACCAAAATGTGCTTCAGGTCTCGCGCGGCAATACGCTATACAATATGTTGTTACGATGGCGTAACCGAAAAGGCATTCTCGTGCCAGCCTGGCAGATTAGTCAAAAAACCGCATAAAATTGATTTGAACATTAAGACTTTTTCATAGGTAACAGAATGAAGTCATCCGAGTTTCGCGAAATCTCCAAAGAGTTTAATGCGTCGATTAGCAAAGAGAATCGTATGGAACAAGGCATTTTCTTCACCCCCAAAAAAGCACGTGACTTGTTGTTTGGAAAACTGGCCGAGTTGAAGGTTCAACCCAGGACGATTCTGGAGCCTTCGTTTGGCACGGGTGAGTTCTTGCTCGATGCACACACGCTATATCCGGATGCCCAATTGTTGGGGGTTGAAAAAAACGAGGACTTGTTTAAATCGGTCGAATGTCCGAATGCGACGCTCACGTGCGGCGATTTCCTTACCTGGAAGGGTCAAGCAGACCTTATTATCGGTAATCCGCCTTACTTTGTGTGGAAGACGACAGACCTTTCGGCAAAAGAGAAAAAGGCATTTGCGGCAAAACATGCGTCTTCGATGACGGGTCGACCGAACATCTACATCATGTTTCTTCATAAATGTTTAGAGGAACATTTGGTGGAGGGCGGATACCTGGCCTTTATTCTTCCGACCTCTCTCTACAATTGTTCCTATTACCAGCCGATGCGCGATTACTTGGAGAAACATACTACGCTATGTCATCTCGAGACGCTGAATAAACCCGGGTTCTACGACACGGGGCAAGAAACGACCCTGCTTGTGCTACAGAAACGGGCGGGTGGTTCAGACTATCTCTTCAAGCCTTATGGACACGTATTCTTGTCGCCCTATTACAAAGAACTTCACACGCTTACGCGAGATACGAAAACGCTTGCGGATTTGGGCCTCGGGGTGAAGACGGGAAACGTGGTTTGGAATCAAGTCAAGCCTCATCTCTCGGATGAAGGCACCTTATTGGTTTACTCCAGTAACATTAACCATTCGGTGCTTACTCTAGGCAATCTTGGAGGGATAAAGAAGCAGTATGTTCAAGGGCTGACCAAACCCACCTTGGATGGACCCCTGATTTTGGTGGAGAGAGGCTATGGGAACAATTATCGCTTTAATTCGGTGCTGGTTGATTTGAAAGGATTTTATGCAGAAAATCATATCAATGTCATTTACCCAAAAACACCCGAGGCGACGATTCATTTGGACCGGGTCATGAACAGTTTCCGAGACGAAAGAAGTCAACTCTTTATTCAATGGTTTATTGGGAATGGGTCCATGTCTGCGACCGAGCTCGAGACCCTCCTTCCTATCTTCTAAGCTCTAAATGTTTTGTTAGAGGCGTCTATTCTATTTTCATGGTTTTCTATTTTCAGGTCAAACCACTTGGCTTCTCGCTTGACCAATTTGAAACGCGGGTCTTTTTTGGATAGATTTGTATTATCGATACCCATACGACCCGTGACACATAGCGAAGTCAAACTCAAAGTCTTGGTCTTGTGTAGCTTGCTCTTGCGTAGGTCGGAGAGGGTTCATTGGTATACTTGCATATTTTAAAAAGAGGAATTCCAAAAAGAGAAATTCAAAATATTTTCTGGGTCGCTCTCTCCCGCAAAAGGGAGGTTTTCATGTTGTCGAGACAAAGTAGCATATGCTGTAAATCTGCTACCTTTTTAGCAATATCCTCAACCTATAATGTATACAAATTACTACCTTTTCAGCACACAAGTAGCAAAACATATATACTTTATTATAATCTTGTAAATGCTGTAATTATGTGACGTTTCAAAGGTTGAATTATGAAAAATATATGAGTAACAAAAACATATATTGCTCCTAACTGAAACTCGAAAACAACAAACCAGCAACATCCCGACAATCCAAAAGCAAGACCTCTCTATGCAAAGTAAGGTTTTACATAAAATATAGATAATAAAAATATTCTGAAAGAAACAATAAAGGAATAAAAAGCATCCTCGGATGGAGTTTTTAAAAATACGTCCTTCAGATTTTTTTCCGGGCCGACCCCTCGCTCTCTCTCCCGCAAAAAGTCCCGATTTTCATGGCTAACCGCTGAAGAAGCCATGGTGTGAATTTGCCACACTCGTAGATGTTTTTTATTATCTTTACTTATTGGTTATTATAGTATGCCACGAACTGTATATTCTGCCACAAAAGATTGAACGTTAGGATTAAAACATAATACATTTCATCCATAAACACACCTTATATGATGTCTTTATAATTATTGAATAGAGGAAAACTTGCCACAAGGAACGCCTAAAGTTAGGTGGCAGTTAGCCAAGGTTGGTCACACGAAACATCATGTAGTATGCCATATCATATTAAGAATTCTACTATCTTAATATTTTATAGCAGGAAGAAGCATGGAAGCAAAAAGTATCCTCGGGGGCTTTTTTAAAAATACGTCCTTCAGAATATTTTTTTTGGGTTTGGTCGCTCTCTCTCCCGCAAAAAGTGAAAATTTTCATGGCTAACCGGGAAAATAGTTATGGTGCGGATTTGCCACAAACATGACACATCTTTATATCTTTATAAAAGCGTCAAGCTACACATATATGAATTCATGGCAAAAAAATAATTAAACATATAATTCCAGTTATAGTAATGGTTTTTCGCTGTATAACGTGTGGTTATGTGACGGACCGTAAGTGTAATTTCGAAAAACATAATAAATCAAAAAACCATTTATTCAAAATAATGGCCACAAAGTTAGCCGAAGTTAGGCCACCCGAAGCCGAAGTTAGCAAACCCATCGAGCCTGTGTCGCCGCCACATAAATGTAAGTATTGTGAACAATGTTATCGTCACAAATCTTCTCTGTCAAAACACATCAAATATTCTTGCACCAAAAACAAGGACGAGGCCTTGACGAAGCTGGTGCGTATCTTGAACAAGCGTATTGAGCAACAAGAGAATAAGTTAGAAACTCAATCGAAAGAAATCGAAGAGTTGAAAAGAGATAAACTAAACTAAAAGACCCTCGCTCTCTCTCCCGCAAAAAATCCAAAAAATGACGACTAACCTGAACCATGGCAATCGAGCGGGTTTGCCACGAGTGTGGATTTTTTTTATCATTCATATGTATTCATATTAATGTATGCCATAAATGTATAGATTTTAGTATATAAAAATATATTCCTTTATAATTATATGGCATTTCATTGTGAGATTTGCTCTTTTACAACCCATAAAAAGTATAATTTTGAAAAACACTTGAAAAGTCAAAGACATTTTATCAGTGAAAAAAGGCCAAAAGTTGCCACAAAGTTAGCCGAAGTTAGCCCACCGATAGCCGAAGTTAGCCAGACTGTGGCTCCTGCGATAAAAACGTTAAAATGTAAGTATTGCGAACAATGTTATCGTCACAAATCCTCACTGTCAAAACACATCAAATATTCTTGCACCAAAAACAAGGACGAAGACTTGACGGAGCTTGTGCGTCTCTTGAACAAGCGAATAGAGCAACAAGAAAAGAGTATGGAAAATCAGAGACAAGAACTAACCAAGACGATAGAAACTCAATCGAAACAAATCGAAAAGTTGATGGGTAAGCTAGAAATCAGTGGGTCGTTTAATACAACCAATAATACCATCAATCATTTTACTCTTTTACCGTATCGAGAAACCGATGTCTCGCATCTCACGGATCAAGATTACAGGTATTGCATCAAGCGCGTAAACCATTGTGTGAAAAGCATGATTGAGAAGGTTCACTTTAATCCTTTAAAACCGGAAAATATGAATATCTATATTTCCAATATCAAGGACAAGTATATCATGGTCTACGACGGTGCAAATTGGAACCTTGCCAATCGTAAAGCCGAGCTGGACCGACTGTATGAAGAGAAAGAGATGATGCTCGAGGAGTGGCTGGAGTCTAACCCAGAAGAAGAACTCAAGCAAAAATTCATCAAATACCTGGAAAACAAAGACAATGATGAATGCATCAATCGAGTCAAAGAAGAAATCAAGTTATTGCTTTATAACAACCAGAAGCTGGTCCTGAAAAACAGCGTGTAACCCATGTCCATTCTACGATAAGTATTTTAATCGTTATATACACCTATGAAATTGTATCTGTCTTTGTTTCTATCTACCGTCACCTTCGCTCTACAGGATGCCTTCATACGTAATCTGGATAAACCCCCTTGTATCCACTGTAAACACTACTTGCCCGAGCCGAGCCAGGCGTTTGATGCATCGACTGCGAAATGTAGAATGTTTGGTGGGAAAGATACACACACCGGGACGGTCGTTTATGAACATGCCGTTTCGGTTCGAGGTGATGAGGTGCGTTGTTCGGTCCAAGGTAAATACTTTGAGGGAGAGAGACACCTGTGTCTCAAACAAGCCGGACACATGGTCCAGCGCACGGGACCTGTCATTGCTCTATTTGTTTTTTTACTTAAATACATGTTATAGTTCATGTTAGATGCGTTTTGGCAAAATCTTTACGGCGAACTTCTGTTATCAATGCGTCTATCATGTCCCGAATAAATGGGACCATACCATGGAGAGAAGCACATGTTCCAAATTTGGACGCTATGCCGACCTGTGTCGATATGACGAGACAAAATGTGGCATGGAAGGTAAGTATTTTAAGGATAAGAAGGACCATGACCCATTACAGAAACCTTGACCTTGAATATTATATCATCCCATTCTAATCTATGTTTACCCAGTTGTATTTAACGACCACAAATCCTGAATTACCTCTGTCGGAATTGTCCCGCTACAGTGGCGCCATCTTTCTTTCGGCCCTCTTTCATACCCTTGTCTATACCGTGTTTGCGAATGTGGTATGGTTTATTTTTACGGGGACGATATTGTCAAACGCGGTGAATCAGCGATTGATATCCTTTTTAATCGTCGTGATGGTGTTTGGTTACCTGGCTAGGTTCTATCACGTCAAAGAAATCTATCAAGCCTACGATAAAAACATGGACCTTACCCGGGTCCATTTGGATAAATTATACATTGGGTGGGTCTTTATTGGGTAGATATTCCAATCTTGAATGTGTATCGATATTTTTCACGTCTTTCGGTGAAAAATGTCGAGCTTTCTTTCCGCATTTACCTTCGTCCATGCGACACATGTCTGCATACCGGTTAAACTTTTTACATTCACTCAACTCCCAAGTGTTCTCGTAATAAATGGGAACCACGTGCGAACAGTTGAGGCAATTTGCCAATAGAAATTGGATGAACCTCATCTTTACAACCTTACCATATTGTGTTTATATTATTTAGGTTCAAAATATTTCCCAACGGGGCCGCACTGATGGTTCTTTCGACAGAGGTCCGCATATTCATACGTGACTCGCTTGTTCTGGTCAATCTCCCCAAACCTTCGGCACTTACTAAGAAGGGTATCTCGTGGCTCGAAATACAAACAGTCAATACATTTCGGAAACAGTGTAATATTTGCTCTAACCAGAAAACGCATAAAGAATTAAAAAAGAACGCTTTAAACGGAAACATGTATTCTATTCAAAGCGTGTCTTTTTCGTTTTCCTGTAATTAATATTAAATCCTGCCGGTAGGCCTTGTCTCGCCTCTTCTCCTTCTCTGTTGAACGTACGTATGAAAGGTTTATGTATCTTCTTCTCGTTTAGCATGTTTGCGTGTTGAGAGGGACTTCCGGGTAATGCAACGGTCACCTCTGTACATCCCGGTATCCTTCTACACGCTAAAATCCCAATGTGTATCCTTTCTGAAGTTACGCTAGCTTTTATATGATCGACCGCTCTTTTCATAGAATACATATGACCTGGTTTAAAGGTAAATATTTTCATGATTTCATTGTCTAAACATTTGTAGATGCCGCCCTCCTTTTTAATGGCTTCATCGATGGAAAACTGATAAGGTGGACATTTTTTTTCATACCTATCATAAATTTTTAATTGTTTCAAGCAAGCATATTCCATACTGATGCTTCTGAAATCTGTAATGAGCTCAGATTTATTTCGTAATTTAATACGATGTTTTTTTGTTCGTTTTGTTTTTTTTGTTCGTTTTGTTCTTAGAACACATGATTTTTTACAGTAATGAAGGATGTCTATTCCTTCAGGCAAGTCAATCATAGGTTCTGTGCTATCCGGTTCAATTGAATGGGCTTGTATTAGAAACAAGGGTACATACGGGTCTTTGTATTTATGTCTATATTGAAACGCATGTCTGAATTCTTTCGCGAACATTCCGTTTTCTGGTGAATTATCCTTAGGTCTTGTCATTTCATTCAAATTTGTATTGGGTGCACGCTTTAACCCACGCTTGGACTCAGCCTTGGACTCAGCCTTGGACTCGGCCTTGGACTCAGTCTTGGACGCAGCCTTGGACTCAGTCTTGGACTCAGCCTTGGACTCGGCCTTGGACTCAGGCTTTTCGTTTAACAATGGGTTCGATGGCCCATTACCCATATATATATCTAAACCTATTATTTAGATGGAACCGGTTTAGTTAGTTTTTGTTGCATCAGCGTCCCGTAGTTGGCCTGGTTCGCCAGTCGAAAGCCCATCTTCGTCCAGAATTTTTCTGACCCGTAGACGGACACCAGTGACAATTCCTTTATCCCGTAAGCCAAGGCTAAGGCTTTCACCTCTTCCAACACGGGTCGAACCATGCCCCGACCGCGAAACTCTGGCAGAATGGCGAGGTCGTGAATATACCAGGTGTCTGGGTCGGGTATTTTGCCAATCAAGGTATTGAGGGGAGGGTAGGTGTCTCGTCGATACGGATGCGAAATCAGGTAGCCGACTACCTTTTCATCCAGGACATAACTATATGAACCGTTCGACAAGGCCCTACGTTCCTCGAAGATTTCAGGGTCTTCGTAGAGGGAATGAACCTGCAGAGATATCTGGTAGACCTGCGGGATATCCTTTGTGGTCATGGGCCGCCACATGTATAAAGAAGAGGATTTATACACCGTTTCCCCGTAATAAAATAGCGGGTTAGTATAATGAGGCATACCAAGGCGAAGATAAAGGGTAGCAAAAAGACGAGGAAAAAGATTAAGATGAGGGGAGGGTCGATTGCGAATCCTGCGGCGAATCAAGACCAGATGCGTAGCATTGCGAATCAATTAATACCTAGAAAGGCTCAACGGTCAAGTGTTGCAACGCCTGCTGGTGCAAGTATGGCAACTCCTGTGAAGCCATTAATACCTAGAAAGGCTCAATTGTCAACTATGTCCACGCCTGCTGGTCCAACTATGTCCACGCCTGCTGGTCCAAGTATGGCCACGCCTGCGGGAGGTGGAGGCGGCGGTGGCGGCGGTGGTGGAGGCGGCGGTGGCGGC
>Ga0214919_10012554_pt1 | contig 10397 bp, 13 predicted proteins | sample LL1503_MetaG_FD_177994 | JGI IMG/M metagenome (GOLD analysis project Ga0214919, IMG submission 177994) | Freshwater microbial communities from Lake Lanier, Atlanta, Georgia, United States - LL-1503 | ecosystem: Environmental > Aquatic > Freshwater > Lake | place: USA: Georgia | collected... | reverse complement strand
AGGCAACTTGGATACCGAAGCCCTAGATTACTGGACTCCGCGTGTTTGGAAAATATATTGGGGCGAACTCAATGGTATTGATTCTGAAATGCCCCCAGAATGGGCTAAAAAGCGTGTGCCAGACGAATTGAGAGATTATCTTGACACTGTGTTTGATGCATACGATCGTATAGTGTTTGATTGGCCCACTGAATATCGACAAATTGGCGGGCAAGGCAACTATGCGGAAGGCCTTAATGAATTTGCAGCCGATGACGGTGACAGCGGTGGTGAAGACGATGTGTTACGCAAATACGCTCAAATGTGGTGGGCCGGCGACGAAGCAACACAAATGCAAATTGAAAAGGTCTTGGCTCGAATGGGCTGGGAAATCGGCGAAGACGAAGGCGGCTACGACAACGGCGGTGTGTTTGTGGTACGTGCTGGTGATGTGAATGGCGACAGTTATGTCTCCTGGGCCGCAGAAGATTTGTCAGAAGGCTTAACAGAAGTAGACAGCAATAATCCTTGGGGACCACAAGGACGCTTTGTAGGCGATACCGGCCCTGCACAAATCTCTACCACAGTACCTCGTCATGAGTTCCGTGCAGGCGATAGAGTCATGTACAAACCCACTGGTGCTCGTGCTACTATTGAAAACCTGTACAAAAACGGAACCGTTGCTAGAATTCATGTGGCAAGTGGCATGGGTGGCCAATACTTTGATGCCAAAGTTGCCGATCTAAGGCCCATTGGTCGAGGCTCCTTGGAAGAGAAGAGCACAAGCCAAGCACAGTTCCGCACAATGGCGGCAGCCGCACATGATCCCAAATTTGCTCGTAAAGTAGGCATCAAGCAGAGTGTGGCACGAGAGTTTAATAAGGCCGATAAGGGCCAAAGTTACAAGTCATTGCCCAAGAAAGCAGACTGATTATGAGACAGTACATCAATCTTGTGGAAGCGGTGCAAAAGGGCTGTCCTATTGCCACACATGATATCACACTAAATCTTAAAAATCGCCAGACAGCAATTGACGATTATCACTACGGCCCAGCCAATCCGCTAGAGCCCGGCAACTACTGGGCAGGTGCTGCCAAGCGTTGGGCAGTGCCAGAAAAAACAGTCAAGACCATGCTGTGCGGCAACTGTGCGGCGTTTGACGCAAGTGACACCATGCGCAAATGCATTGAATCAGGAATACAAGGCGATGAAAAGCATGCGGACGCCGCCGCCACAATAAACTTGAGTGATCTTGGCTACTGTAATTTTTTACACTTCAAATGTGCCGGAACCAGAACCTGTGCGTCTTGGGTAGTGGGCGGACCTATTACCGAAAAAGATCGCGGCAAAAAGGTCGAGTAAATGATCCTGGGTGATATTTTCGAATCCAGCGGCTCTACTCTAGAGGGCAGTTACACACCGGATCTTGTGTTCAGCAAACTGTGGCTGGCCCGTGAATTGAAATCTGTATTACAACAGCAGGGCATTGATTCAGTCCCTGTTGCTTACATCCTGGGCTCTTGGTATAGCAATCTCAGCACAATCCTACGCAGAACAGGCGTGCCTATTGAAAAAATTGTGGATGTGGAGCAACGGAGCGAGTGGTTAGAAACTGGGCAACAGTTACAACAGGCCATGCGCATCCAGGGCGTGGAACACATGCAGGCCGATGCCAACCGCATTGACTTCAGACAACTGCAAACTCCAGGACTAGTAATAAACACCAGTATCAATGACCTGCCGGATCATGGCTGGTTTGATCATGTTCCTTCTGGCACTATTGTGGTACTGCAAGGGCGTGATTCTGTGCCTGATGGTGCAGAACACACATACAACTCTCCTGAAGACTTGTTGCAAATGTATCCACTAGAATCGGTGTTGTATTCAGGCACCTGGGCGTTAGAGGATCCTGAAACTGAATACCAGCGTTCAATGGCCATTGGCATCAAAGGACGTGAACAACTGAGAGAATTACAGTTCCTGGGCTCAACCTGTACCAAAGACTGCTCGGGACACCGTGCTGGCTACAACTGGAGCAAGCGCAAGGGACTGGTCCATGCTGCCTCTTGGAGTCCCAGTTTCAACAAAGGCGCCGCACTGGCAGTGGCCGGCAAATAATTACTGCTTGGTGTACACAAAATACAATCGGTCGTTGGCATCCTTTTTGTAGGTATCTAAATGTAAATTGTACGTTTCAGCAAATTCATTTACTACCTCAAATGTCCATGTAAAGATTTCCACATAAGGTCCTGTCCGGTGTGTAATTCCTGGATTGGCTCGCAAATAAAACTTTCCACCGGTCTTTAATAAATCCACACAATGACTGAATCGCGATTCAATTTCATCACGTGAATTAAAGTTAATTGATCCCAGCGCAATGATCACATCATATTGGTGCTTTACTTTATACTCTAAGATATCAACTTCATAATCTGCGCAGTTATTGTAAGGATCAATTCCAATCAAGTTGTTGATACGCCCTTTAAAAGGATGATAGCCACAACCCACGTCTAATACTCGTTCAGGATTTAATTTATTAATTTCATCTGCTAATTCCCAACCTGTATGTTCATAGTCCCCTGTGCGTGGTTTCCATATTTCACCAAAGAAACGCAGGATGTAACGTTCAGAGAGGTCGTTTGTTATGTCTCGTAATGTGCCCACATAATCACAGGGCAAACTTAACTCGGCTTCCACAGCGTCTTTGAATTTTCTGTAGCGAGCAGGAGTCCAGGGCAGGTCCTGTACTACAGTATCAGCGTCAATAGAAATTGTTGCATACTTGGGTAAATTAAACGCAGTCTGCAAATTTTTTTGTAAGAGGTTAAAAATTTTAGTGTTCATAAGAAATTTTGGTAAATAAAGTTGATTTTCAAATACTATTTAAGGAGTTCGCATGTCAATCAAAAAATTATTAATCGCCGCACTACTAGTTCCTACGTTAGCATTTGCCTGGGAGCCCACCCGACCAGTTCAGGTGTATATTGGTAACACGCCCGGAGCCGGCAACGAAATGGCCTTTCGCAAACTGGCCGAAATTGTGCAAAAGCGCAACCCCAACTTCTCATATGTTGTGCAAAACATTCCCGGAGCAGATTCGGTAATAGCCAACAACCGGTTTTTAGAAGCCGCCAATGATGGCCACACTATCAATTTGCCCAGCCACATGAGTTCATATGTTACAAATGATATCTGGGAACGGAACATAAAGAAATACAATTATGATTCATTTGTAGATGTGCTGACCATGGGCAAAAGTCCTTTAGTATTAGTTGCGAGTGTAAAGAGTGGGATTGAAACTCCTCAGGACTTTGTAAAATATATTCAATCGGGTAGAAATATCAATGTGGCCATTGGTGGCGGTGCGCATCGTACTGCATTTGAATACCTAATGGATCGGGCACGTGGCAATCGAGACTCTGTTCGATCAATTAAATTCAATGGCCCTGTTCCAGCACTACAATCAGTAGGACAATGGGATGGAAAGACAGGCACTGAGTTTGGTATCATGCCCATTGCAGTGGCCAAATCATTAATTGATGGGGGCAAAGTAAAGCCCATTGGATTTACCGGCACAAGGCGAATGCCACAGTTTCCTGCAGTTCCGTTATTGAACACAGTCACACCTGGCATTAATGTATATGCCGCGTGGTCAATTCAATTGCCCCCTGGTACATCTAAGGACATTGTAGAATGGTACCAACAACAATTCAGCAATGCTGTACGTTCAGCAGAGTACAAAGAATATACAGATGCCAATGTCATTTTTTATGCTGAAGATGAATTGACTCCTGCTGGTCTAAAGCGACAAATGGATGACCTAAGGACCGCCTTTATTCCTGTGCTGAGTCGAATTGATTTAAGTAAAGAATGAAATATATCTTTGTGACCGGTGCTCCAGGCTCTAAATGGTCAAGTGTAGTTAAAAATATCTATTATAGTCCTGACATTAATCGTTCAGATTATTCAGACGCTAGGACATATTATCATGATGCATCGGGTCAACGGGAATTGATGCACCTGGGTGCGTATTTTGATCCTGGAATGGAATTTGGTCGATTCTTTCACCTCTTGAGCATGTACGATAAAGCCACACTTGAAAAAGATTTCGACGAGCCATTTTCAGGCCCAGGTGTGCGTATTATCAAAAGCCATGTGTTTGCCAATCATATAGATCATTTGAAAGCATTATGGCCCGAATGCCCTGTTGTATTAGTACATCGTGATGATGACGCTTGCCTGGGCTGGTGGGTCAAATGCGGCCATTTTGACATCACGTATCCATTATACAATGAATACTATCGAGATTTGCGAACCATGGCCGGTATAATTCGAGAACAAAATGAAGGTATAGTAGCGGCACAACTTAAATATTACGGAAGACACCCGCTGACAAATCACGAGTTGGCCAGCATATTGAACCTTGTTTGGCCGCCAGGTGAATACCGTCAAGACTATGGTCAATCAAACATAAGGGTAACGGTAATATGAAATCAAATTGGGAAATATCACGAGCACAAAGCACATATCATTTTGACCCTGCTAGAACGGATCAGCCCGACGATGTCATGCAATATCTAGGCCATAATGAACCCACATGGACTGCTGATTTAAAAGACATTATTGCGAATGCACGACCAGCAACCTGGGCCACACGCGGCTACAAAGGTGAGGGCTTAGAAGCGCCACCTGAGGAATTGGCTAAGGAAGAATATGATTTGACAGCAAATGGCATGCCTGCGGACTTGCCTATCTCCCATTTGACGTGGCGTATGCCTGAAAGCCTGCAACGCATTAGTGATGCCTTTGCGCTGGAACACTGCATGAATCGCATACACGTACAGCGTCCAGGAGAAGTATGGAATCTGCACATAGATAAATTGCAAAAATGGGATCCTGATCACCCGGAAATGATCATGCGCATAATGATTCAATTGACCGACTGGCAGCCAGGGCAGTTCTGGCAGTACGGCAACTACAACTACAGTCAATGGCGTGCCGGCGATGTAACCACCTTTGACTGGGCAAACATACCACATGCCACAGCCAATGCTGGATTCCATCCCCGTGTGACATTGCAATTAACTGGCATACGAACTGCCGCTACCATGGACTACCTAGCACAATTACCCCGATGAAAACAATATTAATATTAACAGGCCCACAAGGCGCAGGCAATCATTTATGGTCAAAGATATTTGCCCTACATCCGCAGGTGTCGGGATGGTCAGCATTGTTAAATGAATACTGGATAGGACATGATCAAGAGCCATTTGCTCGTTATTGGCAGGATCCCGAACAGTTACGATACTACAGATGGGCGGCCAGTGACTGGTACGTGACGTCAATGAGTGTGCCCTATATGATGAATGGCGAGCCCACTGTGCCCAATTTCAAAGCATTTGTGACCAAATTGCAAATGGCCGGCCTGCGTATTAAATTCGCTGTGCTGGGCAGAGATCAAAACATTGTACAAATGCAACAAACTCGTGTGCGTGGCGCACCCACCTTGTCCACAGCACTGGCAGAATTTGACCAATTGGCGGCGCCTGTGTTTTTGAGTTATGAATTACTGCATCTTTATGGTGCGAAATATCTAGACAATATCCAACAACAATTGGGATTCCCAATTGCAACCGCAGATCCCAGAATACGAGATATATTGGCTGAGGATGCCAATACAAAATACTTCACTCCCATTGCACATCATCCAACCGATGATCTTGCACGTCACGCTTCAAGGAAACACACATGAAACAAGCCAAACGCATATTAATAATGGGCCTGCCAGGCTCGGGCAAAACCTATTTTGCTGAACGACTAAAACGCTATTTAGAGGACCACATTAACCCTATCAATGAAAATAGTCTTAGACCCATTGCTGATGCGCAGATTACTGTGGCATGGTTAAATGCTGACGAAGTGCGCAGACACTACAATGATTGGGATTTCTCTACAGAAGGGCGAGTGCGTCAAAGTTTGCGTATGCGTGATCTGGCAGACGAAGCCAATACTGATTATGCCATTGTGGACTTTGTGGCTCCGCTGGTGGAAATGCGCAACAATTTCAAAGCAGATTGGACTATCTGGATTGACACAATAGATCGGGGTCGCTTTGAGGACACTAATCGAATGTTTGTGCCACCTGAAGTTTATGATTTCCGCGTTACGGAACAGGCGGCTGAAAAATGGGTGGAATTTGTGGGTGAGCACATAATTGAAAATCGCCGCAGACCCCAATTCAATTGGCAAAAGGAAACTGTGCAAATGCTGGGTCGCTGGCAACCCTGGCATGCAGGCCATCGTGCGCTATTTGAACGTGCAATTGCCAAAACAGGACAGGTTGTTATACAAATACGTGACTGTCAGGGTTGGCAGGGAACCAATCCTTTTGCCATAGAGCAGGTTAAATACTTCATACGGCGGGACTTAGATCCTGTATACCAAGGTCAATATGAAATACAAGTGGTTCCTAATATTGTTAATATTACTTACGGTCGCGATGTGGGCTATAGAATTGAACAAGAGTCCTTTGATGAATCGATTACCAATATCTCAGCGACCAAGATAAGACGGAGTCTGGGCCTTGAGTGACACTCCCGTCCGTAGCCTGACCAAGGCCGTCACTTGGCGGGTAACCGGCACCATTGACACATTCTTAATCAGTTGGTTGATCACCGGCGAATTGCTGTTGGCGTCGGGCATTGCATTTACAGAAATAATGACCAAGATCTGCTTGTTTTGGTTGCATGAGCGTGTGTGGAACAGGGTTGGGTGGGGCCGCAACTAAATAGTTGTATGTGGATTCTACACCTACTTCCCGACTCCGTTATTCTCGCATTTTGTAATATCTTGTTAGCGACAGGTATTGTGGCAACAGCGGCAGGCTTTTTTGCGCATCGTATTCCTGTGTTGTGGTCGTATCAATTGCCTTTCAAAATCGGCGGCATCGCGTTACTGGTATTGGGTGTTTACTTTCGCGGCGGGCTTGCTGTGGAAACAGAATGGCGTGAGCGTGTGGCAGCAGTAGAAGCACGATTGGCCGTTGCAGAAAAGGCATCAGCAGATGCTAACACACAGATAGAAACAAAAACTCAAAAACAAGTGGCCCAAATTCGCCAACGCATGACCTATGTGCGACAGTATGTTGACCGTGAAGTTGTCAAGTACAACGATCAATGCTCAATTCCCCAGCCATTTGTTGATGCACACAATCGTGCCGCGGAGGCACCGCTAAAATGAAAAATCAAAAAGACCAACAGGTTGTATCAAGTCTGATTATGTTTGCCGTAGTCATAATAATGATTCTAGCCGTGTCTGGATGTAGCACAGCAGTTCCTGTCACAGCACGATTCCCAGAGCCGCCAGGAAAAGGTGCAATGACTGGGTGTCCTGCATTGCAGAAATTAAATAATGACGCAAAACTCAGTGACGTTGCTAACACTGTGACAGTGAATTACTCAACCTATTATGAATGTGCTGTGAAAACAGATGCCTGGCAAGAGTGGTATGCGATACAACGAATTATATTTGAACGGGCCGGTCGATGAAAATCTCTGATGTATTAACGGAAGCCGTACCTGTATCAGCACCTTCAAATGTGGGACGTGACTATATCAACATGCTGAACTTTGTTAAAGGTAGTGGCCTAGAGGGTGTGCCCCCTGATCAACAAGTGGCAGTGGCCCTGTTTAAAGAACTACAAAAGCAACAGCAAAAGAACACAAAATTAGGTCAAGAATTAAGTGCGGCAGAAAAGCGCATTGACCAAGCCACACAGAGCGGTGACATGTACGGACAAGAATTGGCCACACATCAAGCAGAACTAGATCGCGAGCGTGGTGAAATCGAAAAGCAACGTGAGAAGATGGGTCAAATTGATCAGCAGTATGCTGACCGTGCGCAGGCCAGTGAACAACAAATGCGATCACTTACAGATCAATTGGAGCAATTAAAAACCAAACCTGGCGTGGACCAAAGCACAGCAGAGACACTACAAAATCAAATTGAGAAATTGCAGAAAGAAGGCATTGATAAAGAAAAATATCAAGACTTACAAAAGAATATCGAATCAATTCAAAACATGCAACAGGTGGATGATCGAGTAATTCAAGACTTGGTTGCACAAATTAAATCTGCAGAGTCCGCGGCTGCCACGGCAGTACAAACCAAACAAGAATTAAGTCAAGACTTGGAAAAACAATTGGCGCATTTTAAAGATGTTGAACAAACTGTGGCAGCACTTAAAGTTGAAGTTGATAAATTAGAAGCCGACGCCAAGCAAAACGATCAGGTAATTGCTGACTTTTCTACTTCTATTAAAAATATTAGAGATCAAATGAGACAGGCAATGGACGCCAGAAAGGCCAGTAATAATAATCCTACTCTGCCGACCAAGGCAGCCCAGATGCTAACACCTAAGCCTGCACCACAGCGTCCGGTATGGCAACCAGATCCTAGAGCACTGGCACAAAAACTTGTGGACAAAGGTGTTTTACAATCAGTGGATGAAAGTCAGATGCATAAAGCAATTGCCTGGGCAACGGGCAAAACCTTAAAGGAAAAGAAATGAGCACAATCTTAACCAAAGACCAACTAAAACAAATGGTCAAGAACCCGCATATTGATCACTGGTACGAAGTGTTAGAGCAATTGCTGGATGACTATGAAATTAATACTCCGTTGAGAGTTGCACATTTTGTTGCACAATGCGCACATGAGTCAGGAAATTTTGTTTTTATCAAAGAAAATCTCAATTACAAGGCCGCAAGCCTACAAAAGATTTTTGCCAAGTATTTCCCCACAGCAGAATTGGCTGCACAGTATGCCAATAAACCTGAACGGATTGCCAACAGAATCTATGCGTCAAGAATGGGCAACGGTCCGGAAGCGTCAGGTGACGGTTATAGATATTGCGGACGTGGACTTATACAACTCACCGGCCGAGACAACTACACATTCTTTGCAGGAAGCCTGGGTATTAGTGTAGAAGAAGCCAGTGAATACTTGGCCACATTCGAAGGTGCCGCACAAAGCGCCTGCTGGTTCTGGGAACAAAACAATTTAAATCGCTTTGCTGATGCAAATGATGTCAAAGGACTCACACGAGCAATCAATGGTGGCTATATTGGCCTGGACGATCGCATGAGTCACACTGAACATGCATTACACATATTAGGAGCATAACATGGCAGAACAAAAAGCAGAAGCAAAACCATTATCACGTTCAGAGCGTGAAGCACAGATCAAAGACAAATCCGGATGGGTCATTGTGGTATTTGCGGCATTCCTGGCCATCAACACATACCTGGGCAATGGCAATTCAAGCAAAGTGTTAAACAACACTATTGATGCCAATAACACCTGGGCATTTTATCAAGCCAAATCAATCAAAGGTACACTGGCAGAAATGGCCCTGGATGATGCCATGGCCCGCAAGGATGTTGCCAAGGTTACCGCACTCAGTAAAAAAATCGCACGTTATGAATCAGACCCTGCCACCGGCGAAGGCAAGAAAGAACTAATGGCCAAGGCACGTGGGCTTGAAGCAGATCGTGCAGTGGCCAAGCAACGTAGTCCTTGGTACACATATGCAGGCAGTCTGTTGCAGATTGCTATTGTTTTGCTCACTGCCAGTATACTCAGCGTGAAGAACAGTTTGTATCGGGCCAGCATAGGTGTTGGTTCGTTTGCCTTGCTTTTAATGAGCCAGGCCATTTGGTTATGGATCCCAGGAGTATAATATGGCATTACCAGGAATAGCAGTCGGTGGCGGAATCACAATAGGTGGTGGCATTTACCTTGGATGGACACCTCCACCGCCTGCCCTGGTTCTCAATCTTGACGCAGCCAACTATACGGCTGTTCCTGTTGACGGAACCACTATAGCAGGCGATGGCGGATTTGCTATTACAACACTCAACCCTGGTGGTAGCATGGCATGGTCTGCCACCAATGGTGGAATATTCCGTAAGACTGCACCCACTGGAACAGACTTTTTGACATTTGGACCCGATTACTCGGCAACATCAAGCCCTTATACTGTAATGATGGTCTACAGATCACAACCCAGTACAGCAGGTAGATTGCTAAACGCCAACAGTGCCGCTCCAGACTGGTTGTTGGGCTTATGGGGCAGTCCTAGTTATGTTCAGGACATTTTCTTTAACGGCAACTTTGTTGGTGCGAATAATACTGCGGCTGACAATAACTGGCAATTTATATGGGCAACATACAACGGCAATGCAGGGTCACCAGTGTCGCAAAGTTATGTTGCCAATTCAACTGTGCCAACAACCACATTTGGCACTGATACCACAAGCGGTGGCTTTGACGGCTTGAGATTGTTTGGTAGATATGACAGTCCTACTGGCAGTTCAGAAAACCCAACTTCAGATGTAGGCGTGGTAAAAGTATGG
>Ga0214919_10012553_pt1 | contig 10398 bp, 11 predicted proteins | sample LL1503_MetaG_FD_177994 | JGI IMG/M metagenome (GOLD analysis project Ga0214919, IMG submission 177994) | Freshwater microbial communities from Lake Lanier, Atlanta, Georgia, United States - LL-1503 | ecosystem: Environmental > Aquatic > Freshwater > Lake | place: USA: Georgia | collected... | reverse complement strand
GTAAATAAAATATCAAATGCTAATAAAGATTTATTACTTCTAGATAAATTAAAAGATGATAAGAATATTGAAGAAGATAATATTTTTAATGATGAAATATCTAGAATAGAAGAATATATTATTGAAATTAAAGATAAACATAATAAATCAATAGAATCAGCTTATCTAGATAAATTAGAATTAAGTAATAATATAGAATTAATTAAAAATGAATTAGATTTACAAAATAAAATTATATCAGAAATACAAATAATTTCTCATTCATCTAGAAAACAAACATTAGAAGAATTACATATAAAAAAACAAGATAAATTAATTACTCAACAACATATAAATAATTTTAAAGAGTATGATATTGATATTGGTAATCAAATTCAAGCTTTAGAAAAACAAAATAATGATATTATAGAATTTAAAAAATTGCTTATTGATAAAGAATATAATATAGAATATGATGATAAAAAGCTAAGTGATTTTTATGTTGAGTTTAATAGATATACTGATTTTAGTCTAGATACACAAATCTCTATTAATGATAAAATTGCAAGTCTAGATAAAATATATAATGATAATCAAAATAAAATACAATATATTAATAAAAAATTTAGCAAAAATAAACAATCTAATACAATTAAACTAAAACATATTCTAGATACATATAATAGTATAAATAGGGTTAAAGTAATTGGATATAAAGACCAATATAAGATTGAAAAAGAAAAACGTACTCAATTAGAAAATGTTTTATCAGATATGTCTAATAAATATGAGACATTCGAAACTAGTGTAATTATTACAATAAATAATAATTTAAAAAATATGATAAATGAATCAGAAAATGATAAATTAAGAGCAGTTGAAAGGTTAAATATAATGAAAGAACGTATAATAGTAGATTATGAAAATGAAAAAAAGAGAATTAATGATATTATTATAGATAGCAAATTAAATTTAGAAAATATTAGTAAAGATTTTAATAATTGTAATATAGAACTAGATAATATAAAAGAAATGATTATTAAAGAAGATATTATTGGAAATGAATTATATAAAATAGATATTGAAATAGTAAAATATCAAGATATTATTAAACAAATTGAAAGTGATATTGAAAGTATAATTAGTACGATTAGTACGATTTCATAATTCAAATTTTATCTTGGTGGTCTTTCACCCCAGAAGTTATCAGGCATAGCATTAGTTGATGGATATGCACTTGCAAGTAGAATTGTTTCTTGACTACGTGCTCCTTTTTCAGGTTCTAAATAAAAGAGAGGTGAAACACGAGGTTTATTTGTAGGAGGTGCAGGATAAGTTAACATACGAAAAGGAATACCATCATCAATTTGAACACTGAAATATGTATCTGATTTACCATCTTCACAAATTTTAAAATTAATATGAGGAGGAATATAAAGAGAACCTAGACCAGTATAATAAGCATTAGGATATTTCATATTAATTGTAAATTGACCATTTGCTACAGGAACAACACCTTTATTTGGGGTTCTATCATAAGCTACTTCTGGACTAGGATAAGGCATTCCTGAACCAGAGAAACTAGTTCCGTATGTTGGAGGTGCCGCAGCCCAAAAATATAACTTTGATGTAGGAGAATTTGTTTTAATATTTCCATTTACAATTAAATCACCACTACCACGGTATGTAATAGAACCATTACAAGAATCTTTGTTAAATAGAGTTTTTTGCCAAGTATTCATTTTAAATAATAATAATAATAATAATAATAATAATAAATATTATAGTTTTACAAATTTACTTACTTTCTATATAATTATATTTTAATTTAATATATTTTATTATAATTATTATATACATATAATATTTTTTTAATTTTTTTAATATTTGATAATTATATTTGATAATTAATTTTATTTGTGTAATATTTATAAATAAAATCTAATTTGAATACAAATATATATCTAGAGATATCTAGAGATATAGATATAGATATATATATATATAGTAATAAAAATGTTAACTATAAATATTAATAAATTGCGAGGTGAAGTTGAAGCAAGGGAACAACGTAAGATAAAAATATATGAAAAAATTTTAGAACTATGTTATCAACGTATTTTAAATAGTAATCAGAAAAGTGATGAATATTCTTGTACATATATTGTTCCTAATGTAGTTTTTGGATTACCTCTTTATGATGTTAATGATTGTGTTAGATATATAATGAATAAATTAATTGAAAAAGAATTTGATATTAGTTTTGCATATCCAACTACAATACATATATCTTGGAGACCAGATGATAAATATAATAAAACAAATAATAGTAATAATAATAGTAATAGTAATAAACAATTATCTATTACACAAAAGCAATATAAAAATGAAAATAGAGGTATTATTACAAATAGTAATAGTAATAAATCACATAATACACAAATACAATCTAAAAACTTTAAACCAATAGATGAATATTCTCATTCAAAATCATTAATTTATGACCCTGATGATATTAATTTATTTCAAAGCAAATTAGATAATTTATTTAATTAGTATTTATATTTACTATTTTTATTTTTACTTATTTTTCATACTTGAAAACATAGAATATAAAATAAATGCAATTATCATTCCAATAAGAATATATAAAATAATATCATATGTATTTCTAGATTGATGATGATGAAGGTCTCTTTCTATTTTATCTAGCTTATTAACTAATTGTTGTAATATAAATAAAATTTGTGTATCACTAGAAGACATAACATTTCTAGATTCTGTACTTTTATTATTATTATTATTATCATTATAATCATCATTTGAACTATTATATCTACTAGATACTTTTACATTTGAGAAATCATTTTTATTTTGTTTATTATTATATTTTATATTCATAAAATTATTTTCTTCAGATGTATCTTCATTTAATAATTCATTATTCATACCTCTTTCCATAAAATTATTAACAGTATTAGAAACTTCAAAAGCATTATTAATATCAGTAAATTGTTCTCCTGACATAACAGGCATAGGTACAGATTTATCATATACTTCCATATAATCTGGTCTAGGTTTAAGTCCTCCATAATTATCAAGAGGAGGCATAGTTGATGAAAAATTAATATTAGCATTATCTGAAGTGCGATTAATATTAGGAACTCTTGGTTCTCGAGAATATTTAGAATTTATACCACGTGACAAACTAGTTGATTGTGGTTCATTACTTGCTTTCATACTAAATTGATTATTATGAGTAATAATATCATCTGGTAATGACATATATGACTTATGTATATCAGCTTGTGATGATACAGGTTTACCACTAAATGTTTGACCTGCCCATGCTTCTTCAATAGAACACATAATATATTATTTATTATGTATTAAAATAGAATAAGTAATAGTATATAATAGTATAATTATTATATTGCAATATTTTTATTTATTATTATTTATTATTTATTATAATTAAATGATAAAAAAGTTTATGATAAAAAAAACATATTAAAAAATATAAAAAAATATTTTATGTGAATTAAATCCATAAAACTTTATTAAGAAAGATAAAATTTATTTTTAATGGTTGCAATCCATACAACAAATACCTTGACCGCTTCCACAAGAACAAGCACTCGCATCATTTTGTTTACCAACAAATTTTAATATATTGGTAAAAACTTCTGAGTCGTTTGTCGTACCCTCAGTAAGTTTAGCAACAAGAGCATTTATTTGCGACAAAGACAATTCTTCTACAATTTTTGGAATGTTTATTTTAATCTCTTCTTGTAATTTATCCGCCATTTTAAAAGTTTAGATGTAATATATTAAAGAATATAAAATAATTCAATTTTTTTCTGTTTTACTATTTTTGCTATTTTTTCTCTTTTTATAAAAATTGTTTTCATAATATTATTTATCTAACTATTTCTTAAGTATAGATAAGTATAGATAAGTATAGATAAATATATATATAACAATAAAATTAAAATTAAAATGAATAAGAAAAATATTTTACTAGGATATCATATAATTTTAACTATCATATTTGTGTATATATTTATCCAATTTTTAACAATGAAAAGAACTAATAAAATATATAAGTTTTACAGTGATTATATAATGAATAAATATTGTATTATTTTATATATATTTTTAACATTATTAATTATGAAATATGATAGTTTTACAGGAATCTTATTATTAATATTAATAATAGCCCCATTTAAATGTGCATTAAAAGAGTTTTTTGAATCTTCAACATCTACATCTTCACCCGATTCTAATATTGCTACTGATTTACTTGGTACAGATAATAGATTTCAAATGGATGATATTGCAAAAGATAAAATTTTAAAACAAATTAAATCACAAATTGATTTTGACCCATATAAAACAAATTTGGGAAAAGATGTAATTTATGAAATTTATAATAAATATTTTGATAATGATATATTTATCAAATTAAAAAATACAAACGATGATAGTAAACAATATATTGCTGCTGGAAATTTTAAATATGTACCTGAAAATAATCAAGTTGATTATGACTTAGTAACATATCAAAATCTATCAAATAATACACAAGTTGGTGTTAATCCTATATCTGATGGTATAAATAATAGTACTAAAATAAATAGAGGTTAATAGAGGTTAATAATCAATAATTAGTCTTTATCCTACAATCCTTTTAATGTTTTCATTTTATCTTTTAATAAAAAATAACAAATTATACCTATACCAAGTAATGCTACAGATGGTATTGCAACTATACATAATACAATAAAAATTGCAATAGAATAAAATACTTGATATATTACATCTGAATTATCTTTAAATCCTTGAGCTGCTGCAGCACCTGCATCAAACATTTTTGTTGCACCTGATGTTATACCTGTTTTTATACCTTTTGTTATATCTTTTTTTTCTATAGATTTAATTTTTCCTATAATCTTATCTTTTTTTAATCCTATTTTAGCTGCGCTTTTTGAACCAAATCCTAATTTGCTTTTAGCATCTTTTGCAGCTTTAGCAGCTGTAGCTGTAGCTGCATCTGCATCTGCTTTATCGAGTTTTGCAGCAGCTTCAGCTGCAGCTGCTAAAGCTCTTTTTCCAGCACTCTCAGCTCTAGCTTTTACTACCATTGCAGCATGGTTTAAAGCACCACCTTTTTGTATATTTTTATTATCATTATCATTACCGTAAGAATTACTTTCATTATTACTAAAATCAAAGTCGCAACAATAACCAATTGATAATAAAATAATTAATAATATTACTCCAATAATTCTTTTATATTTTACTAAATATTTTTTAAACTTTATATAATTATCATCATTATCATTTATAATTATTTCATTATCTATAAAATAATTGTTAATTTTATCATAAAATATATTAATATAATCATTAAAATTATTACTATTAATATTACTATTACTATTATTAATATTACTAATACTATTATTTGTTATTATAGTATCCATCTAATATTATTATTACTATTACTATTATATTACCTATTATTATTAACTAATATTAATTTACACAGAAAATATTAAATAATAAATAATAAATAAAAATAATAAATGAAAAATAAAAATAATAAATTATATAGAATTTAATATAAAGCTAATTTACCAACAAGCATTTTTATAACACAATATGTTATTACTAGAAATATAAGTACTGGTAAACTTAATATACCAAAGAAAATTAATATTGTTGCTGCTAATGTAAACATTCCTCCAACTGCACCAAATATACCATCTAAATTACCTAAAACAGGACCAGCTAAACCGTGTTGTCCAACACCTGTTTGAACTTTACCTTTTAATTTATTAAAGAAACTTAATTTTTTATCTATACCTTTAACACTATCTTCACCTTCAGCAGCTTTCTTTGCTTCTTTTTTTAAAGTTGCTTTTTCTAATAATAAATCTTTTTGCTTTTTTCTATCTGATTTTTCTTCTTCTGGTTCTGCTGATTCATTACCACCTCCTTTTTGAATATTATTTTTTTTACAATATCTATCCCAAGACGACCCCAAACTCATTAAATCTGTAATTTGCAAAGTTATTAAAGCAATAAAACACCATATTAAATATGTTTTATTTTCTTTAATAAATAATTTAAATTTTTCCCAATCTTCTTTAAGTAATTCATATAATTCTTCTATAAAATCTATAAGATTATCAAAAAAATCAAATTCAATCATATTTTAATATATTTTAATATATTTTAATATTTGCTAATATATGTTCTAATATTATTACAGATTAAATTACAAATTAAAAAACTAAAAACTAAAAACTAAAATTTTATATTTTTAATATTTTTAATATATATAATAATTGTAAATAAATATAGTATTATAATATAATAATATTAATTATAAAATAGCAATAATATAATAATATAATAATATAATAATAAATTAATAATACTAAAATGGCACCTATGACTTGCAATATTAATACTTTTATCTTAGCAGTATTTGTAATTCTAATAGTAACATTTACAGATAAAATTTTTTATAATATTCCAATACTTAAAAAATTATTTACAGACTCATTGAATTTTATACTTCTTGTTGTGTTAGTAATTTTAGTTATACTAGTTGATATGTCAACTGGAATTATTCTAGCATTTATAATTCTTTATCTATCGGTATATATTAATTATATTAATAGTAAAAAAGTTAGATTTGATGATGTAAAAACATTTATTGATACACAACAAAATCAAAGAATAAATACTACTAATAATCCCCCTCTTAGCGAATCTGAATTTATTTATAATAATACTAAACCATTTCCTAATAAAAATCTTGCACCATTTCAACCTTCTACACAAGATAATATAAATACTATGTCTTCAAATAAAGAAGAAGTATTAGGTTGTGGTATGAAAACATCAACTGAACCCGATTTTATTACACAAGTAGGTCTTCCTAGTCGTGATGGTTATGATGTTTCAGGTTGTAGATATGATTTTAAAAATAGTCCTCAAAATACAACAAAATATGGTCCTCCATTAGCACAATGTGCTACTTATTCTGGAGAACAAGCTAAAACTTGTGGTACAGTTTTTTATCCTTTGAATGCATAAGAATTTATAAGAATTTATAAGAATTTATAAGAATTTATAAGAATTTATAACTATTTGAATATTTATATTTTTCTTTTTGTTTTTTGCCTTTAATATTTTTTTATTTTATAATATATTTTATATTATTATTTATATTATTATTTACAATATATTTTACAATATTATTCTAGATAAGATAAAAATTTTAAGTAATAAAAATAATATATATATATACTAGAATTATAAGTACTAATAGATTAATATACTATATACGAAAAATAATAAAAATATAAAATAAAATGTCAAATCCTGTACCAGCTTTACCTCAAACACCTGTTTTACCTGCAGGTAATGCTTCAGTTTTAGCTCTAGCTACAATCGGTCTTAGTGGTAATAAATATATGTTAGGTTTAATGATTTTATTAATTAATTTGGGAGCACGTTATATTGGAAATGAAGTTGGTGATTTTATGCATAAAGTTTTAAATCATAAATTTGCAAGAAGGTTTCTTATATTTCTTGTATTATGGATGGGAACACGTGATTTAGTAGTAGCTGGTGTTATTACAATAGGATTTATATTATTAGTAAATACAGTTTTTAATGAAAATAGTAGATTTTGTATTTTACCAACAATGAATGATTCCCCAATAAATAAAGAAGATTATTTAATAGCTAAAGAATTAGTAAATAAATACGAAATTTCAAATCCACCTATTCCTAATATTATGAATCCTATGCCTCAAAAATCACCTAATTTACCAATCAATAATAATATGATTAGCCAATAAATTTGTTATTTATTAATTTTTATTGTTTTTTTATAGTATTATGTTTTTCATTTCCATTTTCTGTATTGTAATATTCTATAATTAATAAACCAGTATAATTTATAAGTAATATTAGACTAGTAAATATTTCTAAAAAACTAAATTTTCTATAATAAAATGTTTTATGAATAAAATATCCTATTAAAAATAAATATCCAAATATACTTGATGAATTATATGTTGTAGAATATACTATTATACTATGTCCTATAATACCAAATATATCATAAGAATAAAAAGTTGATGTTATTGAAGGATGAAATTTTAATAAAATATTAACAACATATGATAAATATCCAATTTGTTTAATTTTTTTTTGTAATTTATCATTTTTATCATTTAAATGGTAAATTGCTTCTTTAAAATAATATATTGATAATAATACTGAAGTTATTATTAATGCAATATTTTTTATTATATTAGGATGTAATCCTTTACTATAATTAAGAATTGTTTTTTGTAATGATAAATAAAATAAACATATATAACCAATTACACCTGCTAAAACAATTGAATATTTATCAATCATTTTTATGTAATTTTATTTTATATATTATGATAATATATTTTATTGGAATTAATATATTTAGAAGAATATAAAATAATTTATATATAAAATAAAATTTAATTTTTATTAATTTTTAATATTTTATAAATTTTATAATTTATTTGAGAATAAGCCCATAATTATTTTATAAATTTTATTGTTTTTAAAATTATGCATTTATACTATCTATAAGAGCATCAATATCATCACTAGAATTTATATTTGTAGAACCTCTTGGAGGTGCATCTCTAGGGTTTGAAAAAGGAGGACTTCCCATTGGATTATATTTAGGAGGTCCTCCTCCTCCCATAGCACCCATTAAATTTGTAAATCCTGGATTTGTTTGACTCATTGAACCCATTGCAGCGCTTTTAAACTGATTCATTAAATCAGGGTTTTGTTTAAAAATCTTGTTCATATCCATATTTGGCATTACAGATTTAGCCATATTATTAGAAATATGATACCAGAAGGCACTACTAGCTACCATAAAAACTAGCTTTAATTCTGGAGCCATATTCGCGCTTTCTTTATACTTGTCATAGAGTTCCTCGAAACATTCATCATAAGAATTTATTTCCTCGTTCATATGTTCGCTCCATCCATCCAAATTTACATCAAATGGATTTCCAGTTTTATTATTAACAAATTCTGCCATAGATGCAAAAGATACTAACATACGCCTCTGCATTTTTACACTATTTTCCATTTTACGGTGATATACTAAACGTTCATATTCTTGGTTCATTTCTTCATAACTACTAGACATTGAAAAAGTTTTAGGTAACTTTACTCCCTTATCTCTCAAACGTTCAAACTTACAAAGCAAATCAAACTTGCGTTTTTGAATTTCTTCGAAAGACAAATTTTCAGTACTTGGAATACCACCAGTATTAATAGAACCTCCTGTATATCCATTATTATTGCTGGTATTAGTAGTAGAACCCCCAAAATTATTACTAAAACTATTAGTACTTGACCCTCCAAAATTAGGAAGACTAGGACCATTCATACTAGGTTTAGGAGGTGAAATATCATTTAAATCCATAGAATTTAATTCCTTATCAAGGTCAATATTACTAAAGTTATCATCAAATAAAGATTTTTGCAAAAATTCTGAATCATCTATATTAATACTTTGTGGCATAGAATTATCATTAGTTAAACTATTGAAACTATTTTTATTACTATTAAATGAAGGACTAGGATTATTAGAATTTTGACCTAATTTATTAATCTCTGACTCAGGTCTTTGTTTTTTCTTATTTACTAATAAATTTAATCCAAAATCAACTTCTTTATCACTTGAAAGACCTCCAAATGATGGCATAGGGTCATTATTGCTATTAGAAATTGTTAAATTTGGATTTTGTGAAAATGATTGAACAGGTTTAAAAGCACTACTTGAATTAAAAGATACATTTTTAAAACTACCTTGTGATGTATTATTATTGGATGAACTTGAATTAATATCAACACTTTTTAAATCTAAATCTTCTAAATCAATATCATATGAATCCATTTTATAATTTTTATGTATTATAAATTATGTATTATAAATTATGTATTATATATTATATATTATATATTGTATATTATCTTTTATATTAATTAAAAACACCTAAAGAAATATGTAATTATTTACGCAATTTTTATTATTTTAATTATTTTAATTATTTTATATAATATTTTAATGTTTATGTTTATAATATTTACTAAAAATTAAAAAATGAAAAATTAAAAATTATTATTAAAACATAATTAAAAATAATTAAAAATAAATAATTAAAAATTATATTGATTTACAAAATTATGCATCATTACTAACACTATTATTACTATTATCACTATTATCACTATTATTACTATTATCACTATATTTTTTATGTTTATTATTATTAATTATTCTATTTCTTTTTTTAGATTTTACTTCATCTAAAATTTCACTGC
>Ga0214919_10012552_pt1 | contig 10400 bp, 9 predicted proteins | sample LL1503_MetaG_FD_177994 | JGI IMG/M metagenome (GOLD analysis project Ga0214919, IMG submission 177994) | Freshwater microbial communities from Lake Lanier, Atlanta, Georgia, United States - LL-1503 | ecosystem: Environmental > Aquatic > Freshwater > Lake | place: USA: Georgia | collected 2015-03-15 | reverse complement strand
CGCAAAATACCAAATGTATATCAATCAGTAATCACAAATAAAGATGATGAAACTGTTATATTCCACGTAGCAAATAATATTCAATCATCTAGTATTTTAGAATTTGGTACACATAAAAAAGACCATCCAGAAATAACATTTGTAAATGAATTAAAATTAAAAACATTAACAATTAAAACCTTTTTTGAAAGAAATAATATTAAAAATATATTAAAATATAATTTCTGGAATTTTGATATACAAGGTGCGGAATTAATGGCATTAGAAGGTGCAGGGGATTTAATAAAAAATGTTGATATTTTGAATCTAGAAGTAAATACAAAAGAAGTATATAAAAATTGTCCTTTAATGGAAAGAGACCTTGACCCATTTTTAAAGAAATATAAATTTAAACGTATTTTAACAAAAATTACACCTGCAGGATGGGGTGATGCATTATATATCAAAAGTTTTAACCATCCAAAAACATATGATGAATTAAAAGTAAAAAATGTCAAAAAAACTAAAAAATTAGTTAGAAAATATTAGGAAATATTAGGAATATTAGGAATATTATAATTATAAAAAAATATTCTGTATTTTTAAATCTTCAAGGATGTAAAAGTGTATATCTAAAAATGCAATAACTTATTATATAATTTATCTAGCATATTATTATTCCATTTTTTATAAACTTTTTCGTATGTATTAATATATATATTCCACCAATATCTGATATCTTTATAATCTATAAGTTTATTCATCGAATATACTTCCCAAGGTTTCCCTTCATTACCATATAAATCTAAAATTACTAATTCTGGATGTTCATCTGGAGTAGTCCATCTACCAAAAAATCTCGGTTCTATAGCATATATTTTATCTTTAAACATACGACTTACCATTTCAGTATCACCTGATATTTTAATATTTTTATTTCTTATATTATCTAGATACTTATCTCTTTGTAATGTGAGATTATTATTAGGCGTTATTAGTAATACTGATGTTTCAATATTAAGACCTTGTGATGTGTTTTCATTTTCATATTTATTATCATATGGTATTGGATTACCCTGTAATTGTTTCCCTTTCCAATTGCAATATTTAGTTTGAAATTGGTTAAATAATTTACCACTTGTTTCAACATCTTTAAAATATCTATCTTGTGGATTTTTACTTAATGAACCCATAAATATAGCAGCGGGAGTTTTCAAATTAAATAATGAAAATATATCTTCTTTAATAACTAACATATCTGCATCTAGAAACAATATCTTTTCATATTCTGTAAATTCAAATATACGTAATTTTGTAAATGTTTTTGCATAAATTTTCTTTGTATCTTCTGATTTATGTTTAATAAGATTTGGAGGTATTTGTAAGTATTCAACTTCTATTACACGGTCATATACTTTCAATATTATATCTTTAGCTTCTTTTGAAACATCTTTTGTAACCATACAACATAAATCAATATATTTTTCATATTCTTGTGGCATTACTTTTCTAATACTGGAACCTAGAAGAAGAATACCTGGAACATATGAATCACCACCAAATATTAATGCAAATATAGCATATTTTTGTTTTGAATTTAATAATAATTTTGTATTTATATAGTTATTTGTATTTAATTTAGCACATTTAGTTTTATTTTTAATATCAGGACAACAATATTTTATTTTTTTTGTATTTATAATATATAATTTTGATTTTTTAGATTCTTTAATGATTTTTTTAATGGATTTTTTATATGTATTTTTAGTTTTTTTATAAGTAATCATTATAAAAAAAAATATATACTTTAATATTAGTAAATATAATTAATAATTATAATTATAATTATAATTATAAATATAAATATAAATATAATTTATAATGTCTATAAAAAATATATTTGTTAGAAATGGAGATGGTTTTGGAAATAAAGTATTTGGTTTAATATTTACTGTATATTTATATAATTTATATAATAAAAATGAAAATAAATGTAAAATATATTATGTTCTTTCAGATTCAAAACACGAAAAAAAATTTGACCCAAAATTATATAATATTTTTACAGAAGCAAAAAAAAAAATTATTTTTTTAAATGATAATCAGTATTATAAAATAAATCATAATCCAAATATTAAAATTAAAAAATACTACAATACTATAAAAGAATTAAATGAATTACCAAAATATGAAGATTTAGAAGAATATACGAAGTTTAATGATTATTTTGAAATAGTTTATAAGATGTATAATACATTTTCTGAAAAAGATAAAAATATTTTTCTTAATTTTAATGAAAATATAATTACTGATAAAAGAGTATTTGAGTATAAAAATTTAGATTATTCATTAATTCATATTAGATATGGTGATAAACTAAATTTAACTAAAAAAAACATTGAAGAACATAAATCTATAAATCATTATTTATTTTACACAACAGAATTTTATATTGATTATATAATTAAAAAAAATGACAATAATAACTTTATTATTATAATAACAGATTCTCCAATTTTAGTATCAAAATATATAACAAATAAATATTTAAATAAAAATAATTTTATTATTTTTAATTCTGAATGGTTTAATGAATTCTATTTATTTTATTATGCAAAAAAAATTATATTAAGTACTAGTACATTTTGTTTTGCAGGAGCATATTTTAATGAAAAATCAAAATGTTTATTATTATTGGATGATAATTATTTAAATAATATAAATATAGATCCAGAACTAAAAAGTATATCTGATAAATGGGATATTATATATGATAAACAATATATATTAAATTATAATACAAAATTATTATTAGAAATGTCAAAATTCAATTTATCTATTAATAATCATTTAACATATATAAAAGATAAATTATATAAAAATACTTTAAAAAATAAATTGATTTTACAATATAATTATAAAAATAATAAATCTATAAATAGTAATTCTTATTTATTTAATAAAAAAATAAGAAGACAATTAAAATATCCTATAAATAAAGTTTATGGAAATAAATCTCCAATAAAATATTTTTCAATAGAATTATTATTTAATAAAATATTACTTGAAAATAACATAAAAGGATGTATATTTGTAACAAGAAATATGTGGTTACCTATTGAAAAATATCATAGATTACATAATTTTAGTAGTATAAAGATAATTAACATATATATTAATGAAGCTAAAGAACATAATTATAATTTTGATGATATATACATTTATAATCAAATTGATAGTGATTCATTTATATTTTTTAATATTAAAGATGATTATGGCGTAGAATTTGATTTTTATAATGATTATTATATGTTTAAAATTAATGAATATTTAAATATTAAAAAAAACTTAAAAATATGTATATTAGTTTATACACCAAATATGATTTTACCATATACATTAAATACTTTAAAAAATATTGCATTATTTTCTGAAAAATATGAAATTATTTATACATATGCTGGTATTACCATAATATTTTATAATATTACAAATTATAATATAAATATTACTAATCAAATGAATAAATTTAATTCATTATATAATAATATTACATATTTAACAAATGAAGATATTATGAAAGAAATAGTATATGGACAACAACATCATAATTCTATTGCATCATCATATTTTATTAAATTCAATGATAAACTTATAAATAATAAACTTATAAATAAAGATATTAATAATTTTAATTATAATATAGAAATTATTAATTTTGAAAAAGAAATTATAAATGATAAATTTATAAATATATTATTACCATATATATATATGGAATATGATAGAATAAACTATTTAGTAGAATTATATACATTAGAAAATGTTAATAATGAAGTATTATTTACAGAATACTATACAGAATTAGATAGTTCATGGAATATATTACTTGATATGAATACATATAATATACAAAACAAATTTATTAATTTAGAATATAAAAAGAATATTTTAAAATTTTTTCATAAAAATAAAAAATCTACTAAAACAAAAAAATATTCAATTACATATATTAAAAATTTAAAAAAAAAATCAAAAAAAACATCTATAAAATTATCAAATATAATTTTACAACTAAAAAAATAATATGTTTTTATAATTTTTTATAATTTTTTATATTTTTTTATAATTTAAATTATGGACTTGATGCAACACCACGACCCATACCGCTAGTATTATCAACCAAATCATTAAGCCATTTGTATTCTGTATTCCATTCTTTTTGTCTATTAATAGTAGGATTATCATAAATGTATGGCATTTTAATCATAGGACTATTATTTACACCTAATTTTAGTTTTGATTGCGGTTCTATGTAATTTGCTCCGCTAGTATCCCAACAAGTACTTTGTCTTCTAGAAGGAAAAAGTGATTGAGGATTTTGAGCTGCTGCATCAATTCCTAATGGCAGAATCCATTTATTAAATTCAGTAGGTGTAGGAACTTTTTTAGGACGCCCTTCATCGTCTCGTAAAATAGAAAATTCAATATTTGATTTATTTAGCCCCATAATATGATATTCATTACGTAACAAATTATCATCTTGTAAAATTAGTTCTGGAGCAGGATAATCCATAAATTGCTTTTCTGGAAGTTTAAAAGCATTACTAAGATTTATATACTCTATATCAACTTTTTTAGATGCAAAATTTACTACAAACTTAATAATAATACGACGCGTTTCTAAATTTCTCATTTCATGAACAAAGAAATCTGCAGTAAAACGTGTTCTTACTGGACATATAACTTCTTGACCTAATTGGTCATATGCAGTAAATACATAGCTCATACCCGTTTTTTTATTAATTTCATTTATTATTTTTTTAAGAATATCGGTAATTACTAATTTTGTGGTTTTTTCAATAGTCCAAGGAGTATCACTATTACTATTTATACCATCATAAGTGTTATTTGTAAAACCTTCTTTGTGATTTGACCCTTCAGTAAATTTAATAATAATAAGAATTAAAATAAGAAGAGCTGTTATTAAACATAAAAAATACATTTTAATTATTTAATTATTTAATTATTTGATTTTTAATAATTTAATTATTATTGTATCTAGATATATTATTTCTAATTGTTGCTATTACATATAATATAGATAAGAAAACAAAATTGAAATATAAAATTAAATTACAAATATAAACAATATTTAGAAATAACTATTTAGAAATAAGTATCTAGAAATAAGTATCTAGAAATAACTATTTAGAAATAAGTATTTAGAAATAAGTATTTAGAAATAATTATAATGATTAAATTTGAATTATTTTCATTAAACTGTATGTCAGATAACTTTAGTTGGAAAGATAAAACAATAACTATTAAACATAATATCGAATATATATTAATATCTCTAGAACATTATAATTTTATAGAAAGCAATTATACTATATTGAATAATGCAATACAAAATAATGCAAAACAAGATAATACAATACAAGAATTTATATTACCATTTACTTATTCTGATTTAACCAAATTTTGGTTGAATAATATTAAAAAATATAGTGATATATTTAATATAGATTTTATAAAATTAAAAATAGGTATAGATTATTCTTTAGCACCATTATATTTATCTAATTTATCTAATTATGTTTCTAAAAATAATAATTTTATTATAATTGGTATATTTTTATTAAATTATAAATATAAAATGAATGATAATTCTAAAATTACATCAATAAAACATAATTTTTTGTCTAGAGTTAAATCTTTACCTAATACAAGAAAATGTGATATTAATAAATATAATATAATATCAGGTATATTAAATTATCAAAATTTATTTGTTGATATAAATAATAATTATAAAATACCATTAAAAACTATTTTAACTAATGCTTGTAATTATTTACCAAAACTAGATATTATTATAAAATATAATGAAAGTTTAAAGGGTTGTTTCAAAGTCAGCTAAATCCATTATGCTTCCTACATCACTTCCTGCAACACTTTCTGAATATTGGTTACCTTGGCTACCTTGATTACCTTGATTACCTTGATTACCTTGATTATGTATATTATTTTGTTCATCTATATAAGGGTCATCAATGTTTATGTTATTACGTATTAAACTTATTGGAGTAGAAGATTTATTTATATTACCATTCGTAGTTTGTTTTATATTTTGTAATTGACTAATTGGTGTTGAGAATTTATTTGTATTATTTTGCATTGTATTATTTTGTTTTTTATTTATTACATTAGTATTTTGTAAATTATTAGTATTTTGTAAATTATTAGTATTTGTATTGTTATTATTATTGTTATTATTATTTTGTTGTTGCACAGGTATTTGTGTAACTGTTAAATCATTTTTCCTATCTATAAAAGTATTTATTTTATTTTTTAATAAATTGAAACTAACATTTAAATTATTTTGACTATCATTTATATTATCATTTGCATTATTATTTGCATCATTATTATTATTAAATGATTGATATAATGAATACAAAAAAGATATAATATCTAGAGTAAATAATGTCCAATAATAATTATTAATTATATTAAGAATAGATATATCACAATAATTTAATACAGCATGTGTTAAAATATATAAAATGCTACCATATAGAATTGTTGAAAATAAACGACTTTCAACAATAAATGAAAATGAACTATTATATAATAAATAATAAAACATATTACTATTTTATAATTTATTACGTTTTATATGTTTTATATGTTTTATAATGTTAATTATTATTTTTCAATATAAAAAAAAAGATTATAAAACGTATAAAACGTATAAAGATTATTTTTTTTATCTAGAGTAACAAATAAAATGCTTATAAATTTTATATCTGGAAATGCTAAAAAAGTAGAAGAAGTTCAAAAAATATTAGGAACTACTTTTCCTCATATTCTAATACCCTTGAAGATTGACTTACCAGAATTGCAAGGAGAACCAGAATATATTGCCACTGAAAAATGTAGATTGGCATCTTTACAAGTTGATGGTCCTTGTATAATCGAGGATACTTCATTATGTTTTAATGCTTTAGGAGGTCTTCCTGGTCCATATGTAAAATGGTTTCTAGATAAAACAGGTTTAGAAGGACTAAATAATATACTTATTGCATATGAAGATAAAACTGCATATGCTCAAACAATATTTGCATATACAAGAGGAAAAGGAGAACCAATACAATTATTTATTGGTCGATTAGATGGTAAAATTGTTCCAGCTAGAGGCTCACTTGGATTTGGTTGGGATGCGATTTTTCAACCTATTTGTTGTGGTGGTAATGATGAAACTTTTGGCGAAATAGAACAATCTAAAAAAAATATGATTTCACATCGTTATCTAGCACTTATGAAATTATGTAATGGTATCGTGTAATGGTATCGTGTAATAGTATCATATAATGGAATTAAATTATCTAAATAATTTAATTATTTCTTCATTATCATTATTGCAACATCTTTGTGCAAGTTCTAGAATTGTTTCTATTTTTTCTACTAATTTACCAGTTTTGTAATCTCCATTATCATAGTATTCACTTCTAACTTTATAATTATGAGTAGCACCTTTGGAACATAGTAGTTTTATAATTTCTATATTAGAAAATTTAATAGCAAATGATAATGCTGTATCACCATTTATTTCTGTTTGATAATCATCCATTTGTAAATTAATATTAGCACCATAATCATTAATTAGTCGTGTTGCTTCTTTTATTGCTCCTGGATGTTTGGATTCTGCACACCTCATTAATTTAGTGTATCCATCTCCATCAAATTCATCGATATTATCTTTAGTAGCTTTTTTAAAAACTGAAATAGACATTTTTAGAATATTTTAGAATATTTTAGAATATTTTAGAGTATATTTTATATTTTAAATAAATATTAAATAAAATTCAATTTTTTTATCTATATAACTATATCAGTAATAACAATTTTATGGTCGCTTAACCATTTTAAATTAGTAGTACCATCATTACCACCATCATATAATATCGATTTTATAATTTTTAAATTTTTAGTATAAATAAAATCTATGCGTTGTTCTGGTTCTCCTTTATAATATTGTCCAGCAGGCCAAGTATAACCTATTTTGCTTTTATCTATAATCATATTAGTATTTGTATTCGTATCCATATCAGTATTTGTAATTATAGTCTTATTCATATATCTATATGTATCTACAAAACCATTTTTTTCAAATTCAATAGATATAGGTGCCTTAATATTATTATCTAAATCTAAATGAGATGGCTCATTAAAATCCCCTGCAATAATAATTCTGTCTTTTTCAATATTTTTTATTTTTTTAAATTCTTCTTTTACTCTAGGCATTCTATGTTTTTCACATAGTGATAACATTTTATCAATACTATTAGAAAGAGAATATGTCTTATATGATTTATAAGTCATATTATTCATATGATGTGGTAAAGATGGAACATCATCTAGATGTATTCCGCCAATATATATGGGTTTTCTACCAGTTTTTAGTTTCACATAATTATTATCTATTATAGATAATTTATCTGGATTTATTAAGATACTTGTTTCTTCAATCTGATTTATATTGAATATTTTCATATCTAGTTCATTTGCAAGTGTTTCAATATTATATTTAGCAATTTCCTGTAAAAATAATATATCTACATTTAATTTACTAAATACTACAATCCATTTTTTTATTAATGTAGTTTTATTTCCTGGGTTTTCATTACATAGATTTGCAGTAATAATACGTAATTGTGTTGGCATTTTGTTTTGGCTCTTATTATTTATTGTATTATATTTGTAAAATATAAAATTTTACGAAATGAAAAATATTAAAATAAAAGTAGAAATGTTTTAATTTTATTTAATTCTATTCCATATTCAATACTGTCTCTATTTTAAGTCTTCCAGAATAGATTTCAAGAGATTTAATTTCATCTTCACGTTTTGAACCAAATGTTTTTCTATGTATTTTATCCAAAGCCTTAATTCCATTTTCCCGAATAAACCATTTTTTTGATTGAATTCTCACTATGCCGCCCCCGTGAGAAACAATTACAACTCTATTACCAAGAATAACTGCGTCTTTACGTTTGTCTTCTGTTACAAATGATAAAATATGTCTCCACATTTCAACTGGCATTCGCGGTAATAATTTATTTTTATTTGATTCATTAGATAACCAGAGAACCATTTGATTTGTAGTTTTTTTATCTTTTATAAACATTCTGGTAAAATTGGCTGCCATTTTTCTGTATTATTTCTGTATTACTAGACTTTATAATTTTAATAATCATAATTAGAAAAAGTATTTCAATTTTATAAAACTAAAAAATAAATAAAAAATGTTAAAATAAATAAAAAAATTAACCTAAAAATTAGAATTTATTTAAAATCTGGTGGGCTTTCAGCCCACCTAGCTTTTGGTTAAGTTTTGGCAAAACTTAGTTATAGAGTCCAACATCCCCAGTTTCCAAAGCAACTTTACTTGCTTCATACATTTTTTTAAGTTCATCAACATTACTAATTGCATCATCTGGTTTATCTAGATATTTCATCAAATATTGTTGTAATAAACTTGTAGTTATTTGTATATTTAATTCATTCAATGCTTCATAAAATTCTTTACATTTTTTATCAATCTGTAATGATTCTACAATTGAATCATAAATTTCACAAGTATATATTTTAAATATATCTGTAATTTGTTGTTTATTCGCATAATCAAAGTTCATAATATAATCAACCCTTCCTGGTCTAATCAATGCACTATCCAAATTATTTTTATAATTTGTAGTAATAAAGCAAATCAGATTTTCATTAGTTGTAATACCATCTAATGCATTCAGAAGACCACTAAATGTAATTGAATTTTTTGATTCGTCATTGCTTTTACGTGCTTTGAAAATACAATCCATATCTTCAAAAACTATAAAGAATTTCTTGGAATTATCATTATTATCATTACGGTCTCTCTCTTTATCATTTAACGAACGCAATGCTCTAATTAAATTAACATCTGTCATTTTAGGTGTAAAACTTACAATAGCAATATTATAGTTAAATTTAGATGCTAAAGCCATTATAAAGGACGATTTTCCGCTTCCAGGAACTCCTTCTAGTAAATATATACGTTTATAGTTAACACCTAATTTTGCATAGCGTTTTTTTGTTTCAGGTTTTAAGAATTTTGTTAAATCGCTTATTATATCAGTTTTTTGTTTATGAGGCAAATATACTGTATCTAAAGAACGCTTATTACGACTCCCGAGATGTTCAAAATAACTACCATCATCATTACTAATACACATTGTAATCTTATTAGAATCTTCAACACATCCTTCAAAATGTGTATGGTAATATTTAATACTATTTTTTACAAATGTTTCGAATTTTTCTAAATAGATTGACTTATATGTTATTTCATATCTAGTATATTCAGTATATTCTGA
>Ga0214919_10012548_pt1 | contig 10401 bp, 8 predicted proteins | sample LL1503_MetaG_FD_177994 | JGI IMG/M metagenome (GOLD analysis project Ga0214919, IMG submission 177994) | Freshwater microbial communities from Lake Lanier, Atlanta, Georgia, United States - LL-1503 | ecosystem: Environmental > Aquatic > Freshwater > Lake | place: USA: Georgia | collected 2015-03-15 | reverse complement strand
CTTGCGCATGTCGGGCCACTACTTGCCTTTGGCCACCATCGCTTGGGGACTGTCACTTTATTACCTCATGGGGAATCTGCAGGTTTTGGGCAAATACGATGGTTTGCAAGGCTTGAAAAGTTTGTCCATCGGCACGCTTTCTATCGGTCAAGGGCGGCTGTTTTTTATATTGACGTGGGCCATCTTGCTGGTCGGCGCGCTGGCCTTGCTCAATCTGTTGGACTCGCGTCCGGGCCGCGCCATCCGATCCCTCAAGGGCGGCTCACAAATGGCCGAAGCCATGGGCATCAACACCTTTCGCTACAAGGTCACGATCTTTCTGATCGCATCCCTGCTGGCCTCCATTGGCGGTTGGTTGCTGGCCCACTTCCAGTTGACCGTCAACCCCTCCGCTTTTGGCTTGAAGATGGGCATTGAATATCTGTTCATGGCCGTGGTGGGGGGGGTGGGTCATGTGTGGGGTGCGCTGGTCGGAGCGGCGCTCATGAAGCTGCTTGACGACTATCTGCAAGTGGCCTTGCCAGCACTGATTGGTACCAGTGGCAGCTATGAAGTCATTGTTTTTGGCATTGCCATGGTGTTGGTACTCAAATACATGCCCGATGGACTCTGGTCGATGGTGGCCAAATTTTTACCGCGTTCGGATCGACCCGTTGATTGGCAAAACGCAGCTGAACTGCCTGCACGCAACAAGCCCGCCATGGGGGAGTCCGTGCTCGAAGTGCATCAAATCCGCAAACAATTCGGTGGACTGGTGGCCGTCAACGACATCAGCTTTGAGATCACCGCAGGTCAGATCGTGGGGCTGATTGGCCCGAACGGCGCTGGCAAGTCCACCACGTTCAATCTGATCACGGGCTTGCTGTCCAAAACCAGTGGCCAAGTGAAATTCAGAGGACAAGACATCAGTGCCTTGCGTTCCCGACTCATTGCCCGCCTGGGCATGGCCCGCACCTTCCAGCACGTGAAGATGATTCCCGACATGACCGTGCTCGAAAACGTGGCCATGGGCGCCTACACCCGCAGCGGCAGTGGCGTGCTGTCATCGATGCTGCGCACCAACCGCGCCGAAGAGCAACGCCTCATGAAAGAGGCTCAGCGGCAGCTTGAACGCATTGGCATGGGTGCGTATCTACATGAACAAGCCGGCAACCTGGCCATGGGTCCCCAACGCTTGATGGAAATTGCCCGCGCCCTGTGCTGCGACCCGGCCTTACTGCTGTTAGACGAGCCTGCAGCCGGTTTGCGTCACAAAGAAAAACAAGACCTGATCCTGGTTCTGCGTCAGCTGCAAAGCGAAGGCATGAGCATTTTGCTCGTGGAACATGACATGGGCCTGGTGATGGACGTGTGTGACCACCTGGTGGTGATGGAGTTCGGCACCTTGTTAACGCAAGGCACGCCGGCAGAAATTCAGGCCAGCCCTGCGGTGCGTGCGGCTTACCTCGGAACGGAGCACTGACATGTCTACACCCCTCCTCAAAGTCACCGGCCTGCGGGCCGGGTATGGCCGAGCCGAAGTGCTGCACGGCCTGAGCCTTGAAGCGGCCAAGGGCAGCGTGATCACGGTGATCGGACCCAACGGCGCTGGCAAATCGACACTGCTCAACGCCCTGATGGGCATCATTCCGGGCAAAGGATTGATTGAGTTTGAAGGCCAGTCCATCCAAACCTTGACGCTGGAAGAACGCGTGATGCTAGGCATCGCGCTGGTGCCAGAAAAGCGTGAACTGTTTGGCACCATGAGCGTAGAAGACAACCTGGTGCTCGGCGGTTACCGGCAAATGCAACTGGGCAATGCGCAGTGGCGCAGTCGCATCGACGACGTCTTCGATTTGTTTCCGCGCCTCAAAGAACGCCGCTTGCAAGAGGCAGGCACCTTGTCGGGAGGCGAGCGCCAGATGCTGGCTGTCGGCCGATCACTGATGTCGCGCCCCACACTGCTGATGCTGGACGAACCCAGTTTAGGCCTGGCCCCTTTGATTGTGAAAGAGATTTTTTCGATCATTGAAACTCTGCAAAAAACCGGCGTCACCATGGTCTTGATTGAGCAAAACGCACGCGCAGCCCTGGCCGTTGCCGACCATGGTTACGTCTTGGAGATGGGCGACATCGGTCTGCACGGCAAGGCTTCAGACCTGGCCCAGGACCCCCGCTTGATTGACACGTATTTGGGTGCCGCCTGAATTCCAGATGCGCTGCGCCATCCTCACAACGCGATGTGAAATGGTCTGAACCATGGTCACTAAAAAACACACACCCCCTGCTTTGGCTGGAGACGCCGTGGACACCCGCTATCTGCAAAGCTTGTTGGGCTACAACGCCCGGCGGGCGGCACTGTCCATCATCAGTGTCTTTCTGGAACGCTTGGCGGTGTACGGCTTAAAGCCTGTGGACTTTTCTGTCATGTCGGTCATTCACCACAACCCGGGCGTGACCTCGCGCCAACTGTGCGCATCACTGAGCATCTTGCCGCCCAATTTGGTGGGGTTGATTCAGTCGCTGGAATCTCGCGGACTGATTGAGCGCAAACCACACCCCACCGATGGCCGCGCCGTGGGCCTGCACCCCACCGACAAGGGCGTTTCACTCATGCTACAAGCCGAAGTGACTGCTTACGAGCTCGAAATCGACGCAAGCTCTAAACTGACAACCCACCAGCGCCAAACCCTGGTTCAGTTATTGCAAAAAATTTACCTTTGAGACACCCCATGAACACGACGCCATTGACACAAGCCCTTCCGCAAGACGCAACGCAAGCTATTTTGATTGGGCGTATGTGGCAGCCCGGCACCGGGCCCGTATTGGTCCGCGTTACACCCGAGGGTGTGTACGACTTGTCCGCGCTGGCGCAGACCTGCAGCGACCTTTTGGAGCTGCCTCATGTGGCCCGCCAAGTGTCTGGCCATGTTGGCCAACGTCTGGCCGACACAGCCACGGTGCTCTCGCAAAGTGACAAGGCAGACCTCCAAACCTTGCACTTTTTGGCACCCTGCGACCTGCAAGCCATCAAAGCCGCAGGCGTGACTTTTGTGTCCAGCATGCTCGAACGGGTCATCGAAGAACAAGCCCGTGGCGACGCCAGCAAGGCCGAATCGGTGCGCCAAGCCGTGGTGGCGGTGATTGGTGACAACCTGCGCCAAGTCAAACCCGGCTCGCCCGAAGCGGCCCAGCTCAAAGACGTGTTGCTGGCCCAAGGCGTGTGGTCACAGTACCTCGAAGTCGGCATTGGACCAGACGCTGAAATTTTCACCAAATCCCAGCCCATGAGTGCGGTGGGCACAGGCGCCGAGGTGGGTTTGCACCCCGGCAGCCAATGGAACAACCCCGAACCCGAAATTGTTTTGGCCACCAACTCGCGCGGCGAAGTGGTCGGCGCCACGCTGGGCAACGACGTGAACCTGCGCGACTTTGAAGGCCGCAGCGCCCTGCTGCTGGGCAAAGCCAAAGACAACAACGCCAGTTGCGCCATCGGCCCTTTTATCCGTTTGTTTGACGCACACTTCAGCATCGACGATGTGCGGCAATGCGACCTGCACATGGTGGTCCGCGGCCCCGAAGGCTTTGTCATGGAAGGCGCCAGTTCGATCAGCCAGATCAGCCGCGACCCACTGGACCTGGCCGCGCAAGCCATGGGCAAATACCACCAATACCCTGACGGCATGATGCTGTTTTTAGGCACCATGTTTGCCCCCACACAAGACCGCCACGGACCCGGCCAGGGCTTCACCCATGTGGTGGGCGACACGGTGGCCGTGTCCACACCCCAACTGGGCACCTTGTTCAACCACGTCACCACCAGCGACCAAGCCGCACCCTGGACTTACGGCGTGCGCGCGCTGATGCAAGACCTGGCCCGGCGAAAAGGCTGAAAGACGGGCGGGGCGGTGGATTCCGGGCATGACCCGGGGTCTAAGTCTTCTAACCTTAGAACCGGTGATGCCTGTGAAGCACTGTCTCCGCGAAAGAAGAGTCTGATCTGCTTTTCAATGCCCAATGGCATAATCAGACCTTGTCTACAAGGCTCCATCCGGAGCCTTTCTCTTGTTCAAACATCTCTCACTCAAGGATTCCCCATGATCACCACCGCCACCGGCCTGCAATACGAAGACACCGTTGTGGGTGAAGGCGACGAGGCCAAAAAGGGCCAGAGCGTCACTGTGCACTACACCGGCTGGTTGTTCAATGAGGGTGAAAAGGGCGTGAAGTTTGACTCTAGTCTGGACCGCCGTGACCCCTTTGTCTTTTCGCTGGGTGCGGGCATGGTCATTCGTGGCTGGGACGAAGGCGTGGCGGGCATGCAAGTGGGCGGCGAGCGCACCTTGATCATCCCCGCTGAATTGGGTTACGGCGCCCGTGGCGCAGGAGGCGTGATCCCGCCCAACGCCACCCTGCAATTTGACGTGCAGTTGCTGGCTGTTAAATAAGCTCGGGCACTGCATCGGGGTTTAAGCTACCGTTCAGCCGACTCTTGAAATCCCCCAACTCGCCCCCAATCTAGGGGCGAAGTTACTTTATGAACCGCCTTGATGCGGATTTTTGCCATGTCAGACACCCCCCAAAACGATCCCAAAACCTTCAGCCCCGAAGAACTCGAAGCCGCAGCGGCCGCTGAAGCTGCCGCCAGTGCCAATGCTATCGATCCTTTGGCAGATGCCCAAGCAGAGCTGGCCAACCTCAAAGTCCAAAACACCGACCTGGCCGACCAGTACCTGCGCGCCCAGGCCGATGTGCAAAATGCACGCCGCCGAGCAGATGAAGAAATCACCAAAGCCCGCAAGTTTGCGGTCGAAAGTTTTGCCGACAGCTTATTGCCCGTGCTGGACAGTCTGGAAGCCGGTTTGGCCCTACCCAATGCCACGGTAGAACAGATTCGGGAAGGCTCTGAGGCCACCCTGCGCCAGCTCAAAAGCGCGCTGGAGCGCAACAAAGTGGCCGAGATCAACCCCACTGCCGGCACTAAATTTGACCCCCACCACCACCAAGCCATCAGCGTCGTGCCCGCCGAGCAAGAAGCCAACACGGTTGTGACGGTACTGCAAAAGGGCTACTTGATTGCCGATCGGGTCTTGCGGCCCGCTTTGGTCACGGTCACGGCCCCCAAATAAAAGCCTTTTGCCGCGTAAGGATGCCCTTGAAAAGGGTGAACTCACCCTTACCTCTCAGTCATCTGTTTATTTTTAGAGAATTTGGAGCACCCCATGGGAAGAATCATCGGTATTGACTTGGGCACCACCAACTCGTGCGTGGCCATCATGGAAGGCAACACGACCAAAGTGATTGAGAACGCCGAAGGCGCTCGCACCACCCCGTCCATCATTGCGTACCAAGAGGACGGCGAAATTCTGGTCGGCGCATCGGCCAAGCGCCAAGCGGTCACCAACCCGCGCAACACTTTGTACGCGGTCAAGCGTTTGATCGGCCGTAAATTTGCCGAAAAAGAAGTGCAAAAAGACATCGACCTGATGCCTTACACCATCGCCAAAGCCGACAACGGCGACGCCTGGGTGGAAGTGCGCGGCAACAAGTTGGCCCCGCCGCAAATCAGCGCTGAAATTCTGCGCAAGATGAAGAAAACCGCCGAAGACTACCTCGGCGAAGAAGTGACCGAAGCCGTGATCACAGTGCCCGCTTACTTCAACGATGCACAGCGCCAAGCCACCAAAGACGCCGGCCGAATTGCCGGTCTGGACGTCAAGCGCATCATCAACGAGCCGACCGCTGCCGCCTTGGCTTTCGGTCTGGACAAGACCGAAAAAGGCGATCGCAAAATCGCGGTGTACGACTTGGGTGGCGGCACGTTTGACGTGTCCATCATCGAGATCGCAGACGTCGATGGCGAAAAACAGTTCGAAGTGTTGTCCACCAACGGTGACACCTTCCTGGGTGGCGAAGACTTTGACCAACGCATCATCGACTTCATCATCGCCGAGTTCAAAAAAGAATCGGGTGTGGACTTGGGCAAAGACGTGCTGGCCCTGCAGCGCCTGAAAGAAGCCGCTGAGAAAGCCAAGATCGAGTTGTCTTCTTCTTCAGCCACCGATGTGAATCTGCCCTACATCACCGCGGACGCCACTGGCCCCAAGCACTTGAACATCAAGCTGACCCGCGCCAAGCTGGAGCAGTTGGTCGAGGAGTTGATCGAGCGCACCATGGCGCCTTGCCGCATGGCCATCAAGGATGCGGGCGTGGCGGTCGGCGACATCGACGACATTATCTTGGTCGGCGGCATGTCTCGCATGCCCAAGGTGCAAGAGAAGGTCAAAGAATTCTTCGGCAAGGAGCCACGCAAAGACGTGAACCCTGACGAAGCCGTGGCCGTGGGCGCCGCGATTCAGGGCCAGGTTTTATCGGGTGACCGCACCGACGTGCTGCTGCTCGACGTGACGCCTTTGTCTTTGGGCATCGAAACCATGGGCGGTGTGATGACCAAAATGATCACCAAGAACACCACCATTCCAACCAAGTTTGCACAGACTTTCTCGACCGCTGAAGACAACCAGCCCGCCGTGACGATCAAGGTGTTTCAGGGTGAGCGCGAAATCGCATCGGGCAACAAGGCGCTGGGCGAATTCAATCTTGAGGGCATTCCTCCTTCATCGCGCGGCACGCCGCAAATTGAAGTGTCTTTTGACATCGATGCCAACGGCATTTTGCACGTGGGCGCCAAAGACAAAGGCACCGGCAAAGAAAACAAGATCACGATCAAGGCCAACTCCGGCTTGTCTGAAGCTGAAATTCAACAGATGGTGAAAGACGCCGAGTTGAACGCCGAAGAAGACCGGAAAAAACTCGAAATCGTCCAAGCCCGCAACCAAGGCGAAGCGTCATTGCACAGCGTGAAGAAAAGCCTGACCGAGCACGGCGACAAAATCGAAGCGGCGGAGAAAGCAGCCATTGAAGTGGCGATCAAGGAATTGGAAGAAGCGCTCAAGGGCGAAGACAAGCCCGCGATCGACAACAAGACAGAAGCGTTGATGACCGCCAGTCAGAAGTTGGGCGAAAAAGTGTACGCCGAAATGCAAGCCCAACAAGCTGCAGCGGCTGCAGGAGCCGGTGCAGCCGGCGCTTCAGAAGCCAAGCCGCAAGACGACAACGTGGTGGACGCCGAAGTCAAGGAAGTTAAAAAGCCGTAATACGACATGCCCTGTGGCATGCCGTTGACCCGCCGCGCTGGTTGATTCAGGTTCTGAATCGCCTTCGCGGCGTTCTTGTTATCAAAGTTGATCGAACATGGCCAAAAGAGATTATTACGAAGTGCTGGGCGTTGCTAAAAACGCTTCAGACGATGAGATCAAAAAGGCGTATCGCAAACTGGCGATGAAGCACCACCCTGACCGCAATCAGGGGGACGCAGCCATTGAAGCCGAGGCCAAATTCAAAGAGGTCAAAGAGGCCTACGAGATGCTGTCGGACCCGCAAAAACGTGCGGCCTACGACCAGCATGGCCACGCCGGTGTGGACCCCAATATGCGCGGTGGCGGCGAAGGCTTTGGCGGATTCGGCGAGTCGTTTGGCGACATCTTCGGCGATATCTTTGGCGGGGGTCGGGGCGGAGCCGGGCGGGGCCGACAGGTCTTCCGAGGCAACGACCTGAGTTATGCCATGGAAGTCAGCTTGGAAGAAGCGGCCAACGGCAAGGACGCGCAAATCCGGATTCCCAGTTGGGAAGCATGTGACACCTGCAACGGCTCGGGCGCCAAGTCGGGCACCAGTGCCAAGACCTGCGCGACCTGCCAAGGCCAAGGCCAAGTGCAGATGCGCCAGGGGTTTTTCAGTGTGCAGCAAACCTGCCCGCAATGCCGCGGTGCAGGCAAGATCATTCCTGACCCTTGCGGCACGTGCCACGGTCAGGGCAAGCTCAAAAAACAGAAAACGCTGGAGGTCAAAATTCCGTCCGGCATTGACGACGCCATGCGCATTCGCAGCACCGGCAACGGCGAGCCCGGCACCAATGGCGGTCCAGCGGGCGACCTTTATATTGAGATCCGTCTGAAAAAGCACGATATTTTTGAGCGCGATGGCGACGACTTGCATTGCTCGGTGCCGATCAGCTTCACCAAGGCCGCGCTGGGCGGCGAAATTGATGTGCCCACCTTGTCAGGCAAAGCGGCCATCGACATTCCCGAGGGCACACAAACCGGCAAGCAGTTCCGGTTGCGCGGCAAAGGCATCAAAGGGGTGCGTTCGAGCTACCCAGGCGATTTGTATTGCCACATTTCCGTAGAGACGCCCGTGAAACTCACCGAGCATCAACGCAAGCTGCTCAAGGAATTTGAAGAGTCTTTGCAAAAAGGGGGCGCCAAGCATTTGCCAACGGGCAATGGTTGGACCGACAAGCTCAAAGGCTTCTTTGGTTGAAGCTTGATTTACAAAAATCGGTCCAGTAATTTGCGCGAGTGACGGTCCATCAAGTACAGATCCCTGATCAGGTACTGTACGCCTTGGGTGTCCGTCACCAACAGCACCGAGGCGGACAAGCGGCGAATGTCTTCTTCCCCTTTTAAAACCAATTGCGTCGGGCCGCGATCGGTTTCGATGTCCCAGGTACTGGGCGTGGCAAAGCTGCTCACGCCATGCAGTTTCTGAATCAAGGGCATGAATTCGCGCTCGTTCAAGGCTTGGCGCATGCGGCTGAGCAAGGCCTCTGACAAGTCGGCAAGTTGCGCAATCCATACCAGCTCATGCCCGTGATCATCGACGATGGAAACCGCCTCATCGGGTGCGGCCACCGGAAAAGCCCGAACCGCGACCACACCGACGTGGCGTTCGCCGTTGAGAACCAGCTCCCATTGGCCTGAAGCGTTGATGTCAAATTGAAAGTTCATCACGCTTGCACCTCACGCAGAACTGCACCTTCGGCTTGCGCCTGGCGTTGCTGGGCTTCGTACAGCCGCCAATAAGCGCCTTGTGTTGCCATCAAAGCATCGTGGGTGCCCTCTTCCACAATTTCACCTTTGTCCATCACCACCAAACGATCGGCTTTGCGCAGGGTCGACAATCGGTGCGCAATCGCAATCGTCGTGCGACCGCGCACGAGGTTGTCGAGCGCTTTTTGGATTTCTTTTTCAGTCTCGGTGTCGACCGCAGAGGTGGCTTCGTCCAGAATCAAAATGCGCGGATTGATGAGCAATGCGCGGGCAATCGAAATGCGTTGACGCTCTCCACCTGATAGGCCTTGGCCTCGCTCACCGACCAGCGAGTCGTAGCCTTGCGGCATGCGCAAGATGAACTCGTGTGCATGGGCGGCACGGGCCGCTGCCACAATGTCTTCGCGGCTTGCTTGCGGCATGCCATACGCGATGTTGTCGGCAATCGTGCCGAAGAACAAAAACGGCTCTTGCAGCACCAAGCCAATATGGCGGCGGTAATCGGCCACGCGCAACTGCCGGATGTCCACGCCGTCAAGCTCGATCACACCATCGGACAGATCGTAGAAACGGCACATCAAGTTCACCAAGGTACTTTTACCCGATCCACTGTGGCCGACCAGACCGATCATCTGGCCGGGCTCGATGTTCAAGTTGAGCTTGCGAATCACAGAACGGTTGCCATACCGAAAGCCGGCTTCTCGCAAAGTGATGCGGCCTTCCACCCGCGGCATGGCGACGGGATAAACAGGCTCGGGAACGCTGGAGACGTGGTCCAAAATTTCGAAAATTCGCTTGGCACCTGAAGCGGCTTTTTGGGTTGTGGACACAATCCGGCTCATCGAATCAAGCCGCATGTAAAAGCGTCCGATATAAGCCAAAAATGCCGTCAACACACCCACGGTGATTTCATTGCGGGAAACCTGCCAAATGCCAAATCCCCAGACCACCAGCAAGCCCACCTCGGTCATCAAGGTCACCGTCGGAGAGAACAAGGACCAGACGCGGTTCAACCGGTCGTTGACTGCCAAATTGTGTTGATTGGCCTCGGTGAAGCGTTGCGCCTCGCGGTCTTCTTGGGCAAACGCTTTGACAACCCGAATGCCTGGGATCGTGTCCGTCAAGACGTTGGTCACTTCAGACCATACCCGGTCAATTTTTTCAAAGCCTGTACGCAAACGGTCACGCACCACATGAATCAACCAAGCAATGAAGGGCAAGGGCAACAAAGTGACGATGGCCAAGGTGGGGTTGATGGTGAACAAGATCACCGAGGTCATCAAGATCATCAAGACATCGGTGGCAAAGTCCAGCAAATGCAAGGATAAAAACACGTTGATGCGGTCCGTTTCACTGCCGATGCGCGCAATCAAATCGCCCGTTCGTCGACCACCAAAATACTCCAGCGACAATTTGAGCAGGTGCTCGTAGGTGGTGGTGCGTAAGTCGGCACCAATGCGCTCGGACACCAGGGCCAAAATATAGGTTTTGACCCAGCCCAAGCCCCAAGCCAATAACGCAGAACCCAACA
>Ga0214919_10012547_pt1 | contig 10401 bp, 8 predicted proteins | sample LL1503_MetaG_FD_177994 | JGI IMG/M metagenome (GOLD analysis project Ga0214919, IMG submission 177994) | Freshwater microbial communities from Lake Lanier, Atlanta, Georgia, United States - LL-1503 | ecosystem: Environmental > Aquatic > Freshwater > Lake | place: USA: Georgia | collected 2015-03-15 | reverse complement strand
ATTGCAGGAGTGATGGGAGGGGCAAGACAAATTGAGTGCACTATTAATGGATTAGGAGAACGTGCAGGAAATACTTCTTTGGAAGAAGTGGTGATGGTGATCAATCAACATAAGGACTTAGGATATTATACCAATATCAATGCTAAATTATTAAATCCAATAAGTCGCGAAGTATCCGAAGTGATGAGAATGCCCGTGCAACCTAATAAGGCAATTGTTGGAGCGAATGCATTTTCACATTCATCAGGCATACATCAGGATGGATTTTTAAAGGAAGCACAAACCTATGAAATTATTAATCCAGCCGAAGTAGGAGCAGAAGATAGTAAGATTGTTTTAACGGCGCGCAGTGGACGTAGTGCACTAGCGCATAGATTTCAAAAATTAGGACATCAATTTACACGTAATGATATTGATGTGTTGTATCCTTCTTTTTTAGAAGTAGCGGATAAAAAGAAAGAAGTGAAGGAAGAAGATTTAATTGAATTGGCGAATCTTTATACCCAATAAAAAAGTCGACAAAAAAATTAGAACATGGGAAAAACAATATTTGATAAAATTTGGGATGCGCATGTGGTGAAAAAAATTGAAGATGGCCCATCGGTATTATATATCGATAAGCATTTAATTCATGAAGTGACCAGCCCACAAGCGTTTAGTGGTATGGAGAAAAGAGGAGCTAAATTGTTTCGACCTCAACAAATTGTAGCAACTGCGGATCATAATGTTCCTACAATCAATCAACATTTACCCATAGCAGATCAATTATCTAAATTTCAAGTGGATACATTAATAGATAATTGTAAAAAGCATGGTGTAACATTATATGGATTAGGACATCCTTATCAAGGGATTGTACATGTGATAGGACCAGAATTGGGTATTACCCAACCGGGAATGACAATCGTATGTGGCGATAGTCATACGAGTACGCATGGCGCCTTTGGATCTATTGCATTTGGAATAGGAACTAGTGAAGTAGAAATGGTTTTTGCTTCACAATGTGTAATGCAAACCAAGCCCAAAGTAATGCGCATTAACATTGAAGGAAGTATCCAAAACGGGGTGGTTTCAAAAGATATTATTTTATACATCATTGCAAAAATATCTGCAAGCGGTGCGACTGGATATTTTGTAGAATACGCAGGATCGGCGATACGTGCATTGAGTATGGAAGCCCGTATGACCATTTGTAATATGAGTATTGAAATGGGAGCACGTGGTGGAATGATTGCACCCGATGAAACTACGTATACATATATGAAGGGTAGAATGTTTGCACCACAAGGAGCAGACTGGGATACTCAATTAACGTATTGGAAAACTTTATTTACGGATGCAGATGCAAAGTTTGATCAAGAAATAAATATAGATGCTGCCCATATTCAACCTATGATTACCTACGGAACCAATCCAGGTATGGGATTGTCTGTAACAGGAACGGTACCTACTTTAGAAAGTATGACGGATGCAACCGAAAAACAAAATTTTGAAAAAGCAATGAAATACATGGGTTTAACACCGGGACAAACCTTGTTAGGAATGCCGGTGCAACATGTTTTTATAGGATCATGCACTAATTCACGTATCGAAGATTTTAGATTGGTAGCAAGTATTATAAAAGGCAAAAAGAAAGACCCCAACGTACAAACATTAATCGTACCAGGATCACAGGAAGTAGCGAAACAAATTAAAGCCGAAGGGTTAGATAAAATATTTGAAGAAGCGGGTATTCCTATAAGACAAGCGGGTTGCAGTGCTTGTTTAGGAATGAATGAAGATAAAATTCCAGCAGGACAATATTGTATCAGTACTAGCAATCGCAACTTTGAAGGAAGACAAGGAGCAGGAGCGAGAACTTTATTAGCGAGTCCGTTGACAGCGGCCGCTGCATTGTTAACAGGAAAAATTACGGACATCCGTAGTTTATTAAATTAAACAATATGCAATCATTACAAAAAATAACTAGCCAATTTATACCCCTACGTATTGAAAATGTAGATACCGATCAAATCATTCCTGCGCGCTTTTTAAAAGCAACTACAAAGGATGGCTTTGGTAAAAATTTATTTAGAGATTGGAGATATGAAAACGATGATGAAAGCCAACCTAAAAAAGATTTTGTATTAAATCAATCGGACTACAGTGGAGCAATATTAGTAGCTGCAAAAAATTTTGGATGTGGATCTTCCCGCGAACATGCGGCATGGTCCTTACAGGATTTTGGATTTAAAGTAGTGGTGTCCAGCTTTTTTGCAGACATCTTTAAAAACAATGCTTTAAACAATGGGGTATTGCCTGTCACGGTGACAGATGCTTTTTTACAACAAATATTTGCAGAGGGTGCCCAAGCTACTTTAACAGTGGATTTAGAAAAGCAAAGTATTACGATTGATGCTACAGGAGCCACTGAAAATTTTGAAATAAATGCCTACAAAAAAACATGTATGCTTAATGGATACGATGATATTGATTATTTATTAAGTATCCGAAATGAGATAGAACAATTTGAACAAGCGAATAAATAAATATTATGCAAAAAAAGATAGCAGTCATATTAGGAGATGGCATAGGGCCAGAAGTTACCCAACAATCTATTAAAGTATTAAATAGTATTGCCAAAAATTATCAGCATCGTTTCACATACGAATATGCCTTAATGGGTGCAGTAGCTATTGATGAAACAGGAAATCCTTTGCCGGATGAAACCATTAAAATTTGTTTATCCAGTGATGCTATATTATTTGGTGCTATTGGAGATCCTAAGTATGATAATGATCCTACTGCAAAAGTGCGTCCCGAACAAGGATTATTAAAGTTGCGTAAGGAGTTACAATTGTTTGCGAATATTCGTCCCGTAAAAACATATGCATCTTTACAACATCTCACTCCTTTAAAGCCACATCTATTAGAAAATGTGGACTTTGTTATTTTCAGAGAATTAACTGGTGGAATTTATTTTGGGGCAAAAACATTAAGTGAAGATGGCACTGTGGCTACCGATGGTTGTTCTTATTCTGTATTAGAAATAGAGCGTATTGCACATTTAGCATTTCAATATGCACAAAAAAGAAGAAATAAATTAACCTTAGTAGATAAAGCGAATGTATTAGAAACATCCCGCTTATGGAGAAAAGTGGTGCAAGGAATTGCTAAAAATTATCCTGATGTAGCAGTTGATTATTTATTTGTAGATAATGCAGCGATGCAAATTATTTTAAACCCTGCACAGTTTGATGTAGTGTTAACCGAAAATTTATTTGGAGATATTATAAGTGATGAAGCATCCGTGTTAGTGGGATCCTTGGGATTATTGCCTTCTGCTTCTGTAGGAAATACAGTGGCTTTGTTTGAGCCTATACATGGTTCTTATCCGCAAGCAAAAGGAAAAGATATTGCGAATCCTTTAGGATCTATTTTATCATCAGCCATGTTATTGGATCATTTTGGATTAAATACAGAAGCTAATATAGTGCGCGATGCAGCTAACTGGTGTTTGAGTAACAAATTTGTTTCTAAGGATATTGATCCGGTTAATAGTTATACCACCACTGCGATAGGCGATTTAATATGTGAATACATTGAAAGAAATGCGAAGGGAGAAGGGCATGTACATCATGATCGTTTACATAAATCAACGATTATCTAATCTAAAACATGCTTTAACTAACATTCGTGTTAAGGTTAAGAAAAAAAACAAGCCTAATTTTATCAACTGCTTTTTAACGTAACAAATATGGAACTCAATAAATATTCAAAAACAATCACACTAGATCCCACGCAGCCTGCTGCGCAAGCTATGTTTTATGGGATAGGATTAACAGATGCTGATTTGCATAAAGCACAAGTGGGAATAGTGAGTATGGGCTATGATGGCAATACTTGTAATATGCATTTGAATGCATTGGCAGCTAATGTTAAAACGAGCGTATGGGAAAATGATTTAGTGGGTTTAGTGTTTCATACCATAGGCGTGAGTGATGGAATGAGTAATGGAACCGATGGAATGCGATATTCATTAGTGAGTCGTGATGTGATTGCAGATTCTATTGAAACAGTTTGTGGTGCACAATATTATGATGCTTTAATTACGGTACCAGGTTGTGATAAAAATATGCCAGGATCCTTAATTGCGATGGGTCGATTAAATCGTCCATCCATTATGTTGTATGGCGGAACGATTGCCCCCGGACATTATAAAGGACAAGATTTAAATATTGTATCTGCATTTGAAGCATTAGGACAAAAAATGGCAGGACAATTAGATGAAGCAGATTTTAAAGGAATTGTACAACATGCTTGTCCAGGGGCAGGCGCTTGTGGTGGAATGTATACTGCAAACACTATGGCAGCAGCCATTGAAGCATTGGGAATGAGTTTGCCTTATTCTTCTTCCAACCCTGCGTTAAGTGAAGAAAAACAACAAGAATGTAAGGATGCAGGAAAAGCCATTCGTTTATTGTTAGAAAAAGATATTAAGCCCAAAGATATCATGACACGCAAAGCATTTGAAAATGCTGTAGCGGTAATCATGGTATTAGGAGGAAGTACCAATGCAGTATTGCATATGATAGCGATGGCAAAAAGTGTGGGTGTTTCATTTACACAAGATGATTTTCAAACCATCAGTGATAAAATTCCTGTGTTAGCAGATTTTAAACCATCAGGAAAATATTTAATGCAGGACTTACATCAATATGGTGGTGTGCCTGCCGTGATGAAATATATGTTGGCACAAGGATGGTTGCATGGGGATTGTTTAACGGTGACAGGAAAAACAGTTGCCGAAAATTTAGCGAACGTACCTGATTTAAATTTTGATCAACAAAAAATTATCTATCCAAAAGAAAATCCCATAAAAGCAACAGGACACTTACAAATATTATACGGCAACTTAGCCACTGGAGGAAGTGTTGCAAAAATTTCAGGAAAGGAAGGAGATTTATTTGTAGGACCTGCAAGAGTATTTGATGGTGAACAATCTTTAATAGCAGGAATTAATTCAGGAAAAATACAACCGGGAGATGTGGTGGTGATCAAAAATGTAGGCCCAGTGGGCGCTCCAGGGATGCCTGAAATGTTAAAACCAACCTCTGCAATTATTGGCGCAGGCTTAGGAAAGTCAGTGGCTTTAATTACGGATGGAAGATTTAGTGGAGGAACGCACGGATTTGTAGTAGGACATATTACACCCGAAGCGTACAAAGGAGGATTGATTGGATTAGTAGAAGACAATGATATCATTGAATTGAATGTTCCGGAACGTAAAATGACATTACAAGTTGATGAAGCAACGATAGCAAAACGAAGAGCGGCGCAACCCGCACCTGTATTAAAAGTAACCAATGGCGTATTATATAAGTATGCAAAGTTGGTGACAGATGCAAGTGAAGGATGTGTCACAGATTCAAATTAAAAAGATGATTATGGAAACGATAATTGAAAAAACAGCTACCACTACAACAAAACTAACGGGATCTCAAGCCGTATTGGAAGCTTGTATTGCCGAAGGTGCTGATACTATTTTTGGATATCCGGGTGGAGCCATCATGCCTATTTATGATGCATTGTATGATTATAATGATCGCTTAAAACATATTTTAGTAAGACACGAGCAAGGTGGAATCCATGCTGGGCAAGGATATGCGCGTACATCGGGAAAAGTGGGTGTCGTATTTGCAACGAGTGGACCAGGCGCTACTAATTTAGTAACAGGATTAGCAGATGCCATGATTGATAGTACTCCATTGGTATGTATTACAGGACAAGTGTTTGCGCATTTATTAGGAACAGATGCGTTTCAAGAAACAGACATTATTAATATCACTATGCCGGTGACAAAATGGAATTATCAAATTACAGATGCCACAGAAATTCCAACAGTGTTAGCCAAAGCATTTTATTTAGCAAGAAGTGGAAGACCGGGTCCGGTATTAATTGATATTTCTAAAAATGCACAAATACAAAGTTTTAATTACGAAGGATATACTCCCTGTCATCATATACGTAGTTATAGACCCGCTCCAGTAATTCGTAAAAACTTTATTGATGAAGCAGTGGCTTTAATTAATAATGCTAAAAAACCTTTGGTCATTTTTGGACAAGGAGTCATATTAGGGCAAGCCGAAAAAGAATTTAAAAAGTTTATAGAAAAGTCGGGAATGCCAGCAGCATGGACCATCTTAGGATTGAGTGCATTACCATCGGATCATCCACAAAACGTGGGTATGTTGGGCATGCACGGAAATTATGGACCCAATGTTTTAACCAATGAGTGCGATGTATTAATAGCAGTGGGTATGCGATTTGATGATCGTGTTACAGGACGTTTAGATAAATATGCGAAGCAAGCAAAAGTGATTCATTTGGATATTGATCCATCTGAAATAGATAAAAATGTAAAAGCAACAGTGGGTGTATGGGGTGATTGTAAAGAAACCTTACCTCTGTTAACTTTAGGCATTGAGCAAAAAGATAGAAGCGAGTGGTTAAAAGTATTTGCAGATTATACGCAAAAAGAATACGATCAATGTATCAAAGATGAAATATATCCAATTGCAGATGAAATGACCATGGGTGAAGTGATACGTATTGTGAATGAAATTACTCATGGAAACGCAGTGATGGTAACCGATGTTGGACAACATCAAATGGTGACCTGTCGTTATGCAAAATTTAATCAAACCCGCAGTAACATTACTTCTGGTGGCTTGGGAACCATGGGGTTTGGATTACCCGCAGCCATTGGTGCTAAGTTTGGCGCATTGGATCGCACGGTGATTGCCGTGATTGGTGATGGTGGTATTCAAATGACCATTCAGGAATTAGGAACCATCATGCAAACAGGAGTAGATGTTAAAATATTAATTCTAAACAATCAGTTTTTAGGAATGGTGCGTCAGTGGCAACAATTGTTTAATGATAAGCGCTATTCGTTTGTAGATATTGCAAGCCCCGATTATGTCATGGTAGCGAAAGCCTATGGTATTGAAGGAGCTAAAGTAGAACATCGTAAGGACTTGGTAGATGCATTAAAAACAATGATAGGACATAAAGGATCTTATTTATTAGAAGTCATGGTAGGAAAGGAAAACAATGTGTTTCCAATGGTACCACAGGGTTGTAGCGTAAGCGAAATAAGATTGAAGTAAATAAATTGAAGTAAAAAGTGATGTTATGGAATTAAATAATGAAAAACAAGAATATACCATTACAGTATATACTGAAAACCAAGTAGGGTTGCTGAATCGTATTGCCATTATTTTTTCACGCCGAAAAATTAATGTGGAAAGTTTAAATACTTCACCTTCTGAAATTGCAGGTATCCATCGTTTTACGATAGTGATACATGAGTCCAGAGAAGTGGTGATTAAATTAGTACGTCAAATTGAAAAACAAGTAGAAGTATTGAAAGCCTATTTTAATACCAACGATGAAATAGTATGGCAGGAGTTGGCATTATATAAAGTATTGTCCGAAGAAATCACAGAGAGAGTAAAAGTAGAAAGATTGTTGAGAGAGTATGGGGCAAGAGCTATCGCGATTCGCAAGGATTTTATTGTATTTGAAACCACAGGGCATCGTGAGGAAACCAATAAATTAATGCAGGCTTTAGAGCCTTTTGGATTAGTAGAATTTGTAAGAAGCGCTAGGGTAGCTATTATTAAGGAGAGCAGTGGTTTTCATGAAAGATTAAAAGAATTTGAAAAACAAGAACCTAGCGAAGAAGTGAATGAAAATGAATATTTAGGAAAGAGAGAAAAAATATTCACCATGTAAAGTAACCATATTCATAATATAAAAGTGAGTGAATTAGCTAAGTTAAACTAAGCACTTCATCTACTCAACAATCAAAACTAGATCCAAAAATATAGATTAAAAAATGTTATATCCTTCTTGATAAAAGCTAAGCGCATTATAACAACTTAAACAACATTAATAATATAAATAAAAATAAACACAATTAAATTTAAAGTAAAATGGCAAAATTAAATTTTGGAGGAACTGAAGAAAACGTAGTAACACGCGACGAGTTTCCCTTATCAAAAGCACAAGAAGTTTTAAAAAATGAAACAGTTGCTGTGATAGGATATGGAGTACAAGGTCCAGGTCAAGCATTGAACCAAAAAGAAAATGGCGTGAATGTAATTATTGGGCAACGTAAAAATTCAAAAAGTTGGGATAAAGCGGTAGCTGATGGTTTTGTACCAGGCCAAACTTTATTTGAAATAGAAGAAGCTTTAGAAAAAGGAACTATTATTTGTTATTTATTAAGTGATGCTGCACAAATTGCAATGTGGCCTACTGTTCAAAAACATTTAACACCAGGTAAAGCATTATACTTCTCTCATGGTTTTGGCGTGACGTTTAATGAGCAAACAGGAATTATCCCTCCAGCTGATGTGGATGTATTTTTAGTAGCTCCAAAAGGATCTGGAACTTCTTTACGTAGAATGTTTTTACAAGGTCGTGGATTAAATAGTAGTTATGCTATTTTCCAAGATGCAACAGGAAAAGCTTGGGATAGAGTTATTGCATTAGGTATCGCAATTGGAAGTGGTTACTTATTTGAAACTAATTTCAAAAAAGAAGTATTTAGTGATTTAACAGGAGAGCGTGGAACTTTAATGGGAGCGATCCAAGGTATTTTTGCAGCACAATATGAAGTGTTACGTAAAAACGGACATAGCCCATCGGAAGCTTTCAACGAAACAGTGGAAGAATTAACACAATCATTAATGCCATTGGTTGCTGAAAATGGAATGGATTGGATGTATGCAAACTGTTCTACAACAGCACAAAGAGGTGCATTGGATTGGTGGAAGAAATTCCGTGATGCCACTTTACCCGTATTTAGTGACTTATATAATAGTGTAGCTACAGGACAAGAATCTGCACGTTCTATCGATTTAAATAGTAAAGCAGATTACCGTGAAAAATTAGAAGTGGAATTAGCCGAATTACGCGATAGTGAAATGTGGCAAGCAGGTAGAACAGTACGTAGTTTACGTCCTGAGAATCAACCTGGAAAATAATATGGAATGAGTGAAATAAACACAATACTCAACACTGCACTGGATATCGTGGGTGCCGCAGTAAGATTGCAGGATGTGATACATCACACACCCTTGCAATACAATGCAAATTTTTCCCGCAAGTATCAGTGTAGTGTTTATTTGAAAAGAGAAGATTTACAAGTTGTACGTTCTTATAAATTAAGAGGGGCGTATAATATGATGAGTCAGTTAACGCCTGCGCAGTTGGAAAAAGGCGTAGTTTGCGCAAGTGCAGGTAATCATGCACAAGGCTTTGCGTATAGTTGTAAAAAGTTACAAGTAAAAGGAGTGGTATTTATGCCCATACCTTCTCCCAAACAAAAAGTAAGTCAAACAAAAATGTTTGGTGATGCTTGGGTAGAAGTAAAATTAGTTGGAGATACATTTGATGACACTGCAATTGCAGCCAAAGCGTATACCCTACAAAACCAAATGACATTTATTCCGCCATTTGATCATCCTTCTATTGTGGAGGGGCAAGGAACCGTGGGTGTTGAAATATTAAATGACATTCATGAATTAACGCAACAACCTATTGACTATATTTTTATTCCAGTAGGTGGTGGTGGGTTGAGTGCAGGCGTGGGGAAATATTTTAAGCAACATTCACCACATACTAAAATTATAGGCTTAGAACCGGAAGGTGCACCCAGTATGCTAACGGCAATGCAGCAAGGGCATCCAGTAGAATTGGAACATATAGATAAATTTGTTGATGGGGCAGCTTTAAAGCGCATAGGTGATTATACTTTTTCAATTTGCAAGGATGTGATTGATGAAATGAGATTGGTGCCAGAAGGAAAAATATGTACTTCTATTTTACAAATGTATAATGAAGAAGCTATGGTGGTAGAGCCTGCAGGCGCTATGTCGGTAGCTATATTAGATGAATATGCCGAACAAATCAAGGGAAAAAATGTTGTATGTATTATAAGCGGTGGTAACAATGATATAGATCGTATGCAAGAAATAAAAGAACGATCTTTGATCTATGAAGGATTGAAACATTATTTCCTCATTGGATTTGCACAAAGACCAGGCTCCTTAAAGGAATTTGTAAATAAAGTATTAGGTCCGGAAGATGATATTACTCGATTTGAGTATATGCAAAAACATAATAAGGAAGCAGGCCCTGCTTTAGTGGGTTTAGAATTAAAAACGAAAGAAGCATATGAAGTGTTATTGCAAAACATGAAACACTTTCATATTAACTATACGGAAATAAATAAGAATGATAATATCTACGGATATTTAATATAATGGATGCGTTAAATAAATTTGGTTATGCAGGTTTTGAAATTTGGAGGAAGTTCGGTCGGGAATGCGGAAGCAATAGAAAAAGTGG
>Ga0214919_10012546_pt1 | contig 10402 bp, 8 predicted proteins | sample LL1503_MetaG_FD_177994 | JGI IMG/M metagenome (GOLD analysis project Ga0214919, IMG submission 177994) | Freshwater microbial communities from Lake Lanier, Atlanta, Georgia, United States - LL-1503 | ecosystem: Environmental > Aquatic > Freshwater > Lake | place: USA: Georgia | collected 2015-03-15 | reverse complement strand
GGATGTTCTCCCAGGTCTTGAGGAGCAGGTGAAGATCGCGGACGAAGTAGCGCGATTTCTTGCCCTCGCCGGCGGTGCGGACGATCACGCCCACGCCTTCGGGGAGGGTAAGTTCGTTGATGAGCGTTTTGAGGCGTTTGCGTTCCTGCGGGTCCTCGATTTTGCGGGAGATGCCACAGCCGTCGGAGAACGGCGTGAGGATGAGGTAACGGCCAGGAATTGAGAGATTGGTCGTGGTGCGCGGGCCTTTGGTGCCGATGGGGCCTTTAGTGACCTGGATCACGATCTCGGAGCCCGGGGGATACATTGACGGGATGTCTTTGACCGTGGGATCGGCGGGTCGGGGTGCGGCGTTTTTCTTTTTGTTAACCCGGACGACCTCGATGTTGGAATCGGTCGCAGCGGGAAGCATGTCCCAGTAGTGCAGAAACGCGTTCTTGGAGTAGCCTATATCGACGAAGGCGGCTTTGAGGCCGGGATCGAGGTTCTTGATGCGGCCCTTGTAGATGCCGCCGACCATGCGGTCGTCGGACTCGCGCTCGATTTCGAATTTCTCGAGGCGGCCGTCGATGAGGAGCGCGACGCGCTTCTCGAGCGGCTCGGAATTGATAATGAGTTCGCGGTAGGTGCTTTTTTCCTTTTGGAAAACCGCGAGGATTTTCTGGAGGAGGGGGCGGTCCTTGGCGCGTTCGTCGGCGCCAGCTTTTAGGTCACTGGCGTTGACGCCGGTGACTTCTTCGACCGGAGGTGGATTAGCCAGTTCGGCGTCATACTTTTGGGAGATGTCCGTGGACGGGGCATCGGGTTTGGGGAATTGCGATTGATCGCTCATGGTGGGTGCTATGCGGGTTAAGCTCGGGGCACCAATGTGTGGAGGTCGCGGCGCAGGAAATTCCGGCAGAGCGGTCGTTAACGCGGAGAGGAAGCTGCATGGAGTTCATGCGAAATCCTTTCGGAAGCGATAGACGCTCTGGACCAGTCCTTGCAGCAAGCAGCAACTGAGCACAAAGGAGCCACCGTAGCTGATGAAGGGAAGCGGTATGCCCGTGATGGGCACGAGCCCGATGGTCATGGCGATGTTCACAAACACATGCACCAAAAACAGCACCGACACGCCGAGGGCGATGAGGGTGCCGAAACGGTCTCTCGCGAGACCGGCGATGCGGATGCCGTTGAACAGTACCAGACCAAACAGGCCGAGAACCGTGATGCTTCCCAGGAAACCGAGTTCTTCGGAAATTACAGAAAAGATAAAGTCGTTGTGCGCGATAGAGCGCGGTAGGTACCCAAGTTGGGCCTGTGTGCCCTCTTGCCAGCCGCGGCCGGTCAGACCACCCGAGCCAACGGAAATGAGCGATTGGGTGCGGTTATACGTGATACCGGTGCCGCTCGGATCGACTTTTTCCGGTGCGGCGAAGGCGAGGATGCGGTTACGTTGATAATCGTGGAGAGGTACCCAGGAGAGCGCCTCGTATTTACCGCGGTCCTTCTTTTCGACGTAGGAATAGCCGTGGCTGTCCATAAATCGCACATAGTTATAACTATCCCAAGCTACGATGCTTACGAGCAAAACGAACGCGCCCAGCGCCGCCGCATAAAAGCGCACGGACAACTTGGAAACGTAAAGCATGGAAAACACCATCGGGGGCAGGACAATCGCCGACTTTAAATCCGGCTGCAATAACACCAAAAGCATGGGCAAGCCTACCGCAAGGGCCAATTTCCCCAGGACACCCAAAGACTGCTGGATCGTCCCGATTTCACTGCGAATCAACGTGCTCGCGGTGATCAGCAGCACCGCGATCTTGGCCGTCTCCGAGGGTTGAAAGGAGAAGAACCCCAGATTGATCCAGCGTTGTGAGCCATAGACTTCACTGCCGATACCCGGAATTAGCACGAGCGCCAGCGGTACCATGGCAAAAAAATAAATCCAATGCGCGATCGTCAGCCAAAATCGGTAATCAATCATCGCCACCCCTGTATAAACCAGTGCCCCGAGGCCCAAGAAAACCACCTGTTTGACCCAATCTGAGCCGTGCACTGAAAGCTGCGCCGAGTAGATGAAGGCGATACCGAAACCACTGAGCGCCAAGATCGCCAGGGGGGTCAGCCAATCCCAACGCCCGCGCGTCGTGGTCTTAAAGACCCCGAGGGTATCGAGCGGTGAGGCGAGATTCATGGGCTTGGGCTAAACGTCGAGCGAGGGCGTGACTTTGCGGTGAATATTAGGTGATAACATTTCATGCATGCTCTGCAAGTGCGCCGACATGTCCCGGCTGTATTTGGCGGTTTGCTCGCTTCGATCGCGGCTGAAATCTCCCCATAAAATTGATTGCAAGTATATTATAATCAATAATTAAATGGGTAATTGTGCGGTTGCTTCAGCGGCACACGGTTAAGCAAAAATTTTCAAGTACCCTAGTAGAAAGGCTTGAGCTCACTAGTAGTAGCCACCTAGGGTGCGCGTCCCTTGACGATAGTAAGCGCCGCCGACTTCGCTTTCTTGATCGCCGAGAGCGACTCTTTTGATTGGTCGCTCTCGCTATCTATTGTCGTGGGTATGTTGCTTGGGTTTTTGGGCGTGTGGGCTTTGCGGCGCCATACCTGGCGCATCGCCCAGGAACAGGCGACCGAGTTGATCGAGGTCGCTCGGCGAGAAGCCGCGGTGGCCGCCGAAGAGCTCAAACAGAAAGCCGATCTCGAAATTCAAGAGAAACGCGCCGAGTTGAATCGCGATTACGACCGGCGTGAGATCGAGATGGATGTGCGCCTGCGTGAGATCCGCGCTCACGAAGAATCCCTGGGGCTGCTCGATTATCAGTTGGAACAGCGGCAGGAACGCATCAATCGCGAGACCGCCGCCGTCAAGCAAGCCCGCGACGCGATCCGCGCTCTCTCTAAAAACGTCCGCAAACGCCTTGAAGGCGTCTCTCAGATGGATGCCGAGGAAATCCGCCGCGCCCTGCGCGAGGAAGTTACGCTCGAGTGTCAGGATGAGTTGCGCTCAATGCGGCGCCAGATGCTCGAGAAATCGGAACAAGAACTTCAGACCGACGCGCGCCGCATTTTGATCGCTGCCATGCAGCGCATAGCGAGCAAACCCAATAACGACCTCACCGCTACGCTCGTGCCTTTGCCGAGCGAGGAAATGAAGGGTCGCATCATCGGTCGGGAAGGCCGCAACATCAAATCTTTCGAAGCCGCCACCGGCGTCACACTGCTCATCGACGAGTCACCGCAGCTTGTTTTGATTTCATCCTTCGATCCCATCCGCCGCGAGATCGCGCGTTCGGCGCTCGACGCGTTGGTGAAAGACGGTCGCATCCATCCGGCCAGCATCGAAGAATTCGTTCAGCGCGCCCGCGATGAAATCGATCTTGTCACCACCCAAGCCGGCGAAGACGCCGTCACTAAACTCAACATCAATGGCCTCCACCCCGAGATCATTAAGCTGCTGGGTAAACTGAAATATCGTTTCTCCTACAACCAAAACGTCCTCGATCACTCTGTGGAGACGGCCTTTCTGGCTTCCTTGATCGCGAGTGAAATTGGCCTCGATCCCAATCTCGCTAAACGCGCCGGTCTGCTGCACGATATCGGCAAAGCCGCTTCCGGAGAACTTGAGGGTTCTCACGCCCACATCGGTGCCGAATTCATTAAACGCTACGGTGAGACGCCGATCGTCACCAACGCGGTCGCTGCGCACCACGAAGAGGTAAAACCCGAGACGATTTACGCGGGTATTGTGATACTCGCCGATACGATCTCCGCCACTCGGCCGGGCGCTCGTGCTGAATCCATCGCTGGCTATGTCCAACGACTCGACCGCCTTGAAAAACTCGCGCTTTCACTTGAAGGCGTCCAACAGGCTTTTGCGATTCAAGCTGGCCGCGAGATTCGCGTCGTGGTTTCGCCCCAACACGTTACCGATGATCGGGCCCGCGATATTGCCAAAGAACTCCGCGCCCGGATCGAGTCTGAGCTCCAATATCCGAGCACGATCAAGATCACCGTCATTCGCGAAGCGCGCTTCACGGAGACGGCCACGTAATCGCGTCTGCGCCTTGGGCTTAGCTGAGCCGGTGTTTGGTGCCTTTACTTGGCCGGCTCACTCTTCTTACACCTCTTTTCTGCTTTAATCTATTTCATCACCATGGCTGATCCCAAGATCCTCGAAATGTTTCCTAATCCCGCGCCGCACCGCGACTACGTCATCGCGCACACGCAGCACGAATTTACTTCGATGTGCCCGATCACCGGGCACCCAGATTTTGCTGCGATTACGGTGCGTTATGTCGCCGATAAAACCTGCGTCGAACTCAAGTCGCTCAAGCTTTATCTCCACGCGTTTCGCAACGCCGGCATCTTTTTCGAGGCCGTGACCAATAAAATCTGTGACGACCTCGGCGGCGCCTTAAAGCCCCGTGAATTGACGATCATTGCCGACTGGAAAGGTCGCGGCGGTATCAGCTCGGTCGTGACGTGCGAGTGGTCGGCAAAAAAAGCCCTGAAGGCCAAGAAGCGCTGAGGCGTCTGCCAGCGCTGGACCTGAGTGCGGCGTTAAAAATTTACCGAGCAGAAAGCACTGCGAGCGCAGCGGTGTGTAATTCTGGCGTGGCCGCGGCGAGCGTGGATTCGGCGGGATAAGCCGCGTCGCCGCGCCAATCACTGATCACGCCGCCCGCACCACGGATCACTGGCACGAGCGCGGCGATATCCCACGGGTTCATGATCGGATCGCACATCACATCTGCGTGGCCCGAAGCGACGAGCAGGTAGCCGTAGCAATCACCCCAAGTGCGGACAAGTTTTGCGGCGGCGAGCAGGCGATCGCACGCGGGACCGTTTTGATATTTGGCGAGGTTCAGCGGATCGCTCGTGAGCACCGTGGCGTCGGCGAGACGCGTGGTTGTGCGGCAACGCACGGGGCGGTCGTTGAGCGTCGTCGTCGTGCCGTCGCCGATCATAAGTTGGCGCAGAATCGGCTGGTGGATGCAACCGAGCACGGGTTGGCCCTCGTGAAGTAGCGCAATTAAGGTGCCGAAAAGCGGGACGCCACTGATGAATGATTTCGTGCCGTCGATCGGATCGAGCACCCAGACAAAGGGCGCATCGGTGCGTTCGTTGCCCAGTTCCTCGCCGATGATGCCGTGAGTGGGAAATTTTTTCGCGATGAGCTGGCGGAGGAGTTCCTCGGCCCCACGGTCGGCGACGGTGACTGGGGATGCATCGGCCTTCGTCTCGACGGCGAGCGCGGGGTTCGCGAAGTGCGGGCGGATAAAATCGCCGCTGCGCTCGGCGAGCTCAGTCAGGAAAGAGCGGTAAGGCGTGAAGTCCACGTGGGTAGAGTGGCGTACGAACCCGCCGAAATACACGGAAAAAATTGCGAAAGGATGGATTGGATTCGTCGTTGGTTCCGTGTTGGGTGACAGGAATGTCTTGGACTGAGCAGCCGATTTTCTTTGTCGATTTTGAAGGCAGCCGCGTGTCGGGCGTGCTGGAATATGGCGTGGCGACAGTGTTGGGTGGGCGCGTGGTGGAGGCCGCGACGCGGTTGTGCTCGGCGACGGGCCGCGTGCGGGCGGAGGACGTGGCGGTCCACGGTTTGAGCGAGCCGGAGCTGGCCGGCCGTGCGCCGTTTGTGAACGAGTGGGAGTATTTTGCGGACTTGCGCGAGCGCGGGCCGCTGGCGGCGCATTATGCAGGGGTGGAAAACGCGCTTCTCAAAGGGGTGTGGCCGTATCCGCGACAATCGCCGGATTTCGTGCGGCCCGGCGAACGCATCGTCGATTGGGGGCCATGGATCGATTCGGCGCGCATTTACGGGCAACTTTATCCGCAACTCGCTTCGGGAAAACTGGAGGATTTGATCGCGGCGTGCGGCTTGCAGGGTGAATTGGACGGGCTCGCGGAGAAATTTTGCCCTGGGGAACGGCGACGTTATCACGCGGCGTTGTACGATGCGTTGGCAGGCGCGGTATTGTTGGCCTCGCTCGCGCGGGAGCCGGCGGTGGCGGCAATGAGCGTGATGCAGTTGCTGGCGTTGAGTACGCTCGACGGGGCGAAGCGGGATGCGCTCACGCAGCGCGAGTTGTTTTAAAATTACCGAGGCGCTCAGGGAAAAATTACGGGTGTTGGAAGGCGAGCCTTGCTCTGGTCGGCGCGGGTGGGCACGTTGGCGGGTTCTTATGGCTATTGTGAGTCTTCTTGATGTCAGCTTGAGCTTCGGCGGTGCGCCGTTGCTGGATCGCGTCAATCTTCAGATCGACCGCGGCGAGCGGGTCTGTTTGGTCGGGCGCAATGGCGCGGGCAAGTCCACGCTCATGAAGGTGATCTCAGGCGAGCTTGAATCGGACAAGGGCCAAGTGTTTCGCCAAGCGGGCGCGGTGTTTTCGACGTTGAAGCAAGAAGTTCCCGCCGGCCTGGCGGGCACGGTGCGCACCGTCGTCGAAGGCGAAGGCGGTAGCTACGAGGAACACAACGATTGGGAACGCCACGATCGCGTCGAGCGCTTGCTCGAGCAGATGGGCTTGCCAGCGGACCAAGATTTCGCGGCGTTGTCGGCCGGACAAAAACGTCGTGTGTTGCTCGCGCGCGGTCTTGTCGAGGCGCCGCAACTGCTGCTCTTGGACGAACCGACGAACCATCTCGACCTCGCGTCGATTCAGTGGCTCGAAGAATTTTTACTCGAATGGGGTGGGGCCTTGCTCTTCGTCACGCACGACCGGGCTTTTTTGCGGAAGTTGGCGACGCGCATTGTTGAAGTGGATCGCGGTCAACTCATCGGTTGGGCGTGCGACTACGATACGTTTCTCGTGCGCAAACAGGCCGTGCTCGAAGCCGAAGAAGTGGAGCGTGCGCAGTTCGATAAAAAACTCGCGCAGGAAGAAGTCTGGATTCGCCGCGGCGTGAAAGCCCAGCGCTCACGAGCCAATAACCGCATTCATGCGCTCGAAAAGATGCGCGCCGAACGCGCCGAGCGACGCGACCGTCAGGGCAAAGCGACGATGTCCGCACAGGAAGCGGATCGCAGCGGCTTTAAGGTCATTACCTGCGAAGACGCGGGTTTTCGCTACGCCGACGATGGCCCGTGGATTGTGCGCGATGTCACCACGCGCATCGAGCGCGGCGACAAGATCGGCATTGTTGGCCCCAACGGTGCAGGCAAAACCACATTGCTAAAATTGCTGCTGGGACAATTGAAACCCAAGGTCGGTCTCGTCGAGCAAGGCACGCAATTGGAGATCGTCTACTTCGACCAACTCCGCGCACAGCTCGATGAAACCATGCGCGTGCAAGACGCCGTGGCCGACGGCAATACCATGATCACGATCAACGGCCGCACGCGGCACGTGATTTCCTACTTGGAAGATTTTCTCTTCGAGCCCACGCGGGCCCGCACGCCGATCAAGGCGCTCTCCGGTGGCGAACGTAACCGACTCCTCCTCGCCCGACTTTTCACCAAGCCCGCCAACGTCCTCGTGCTCGACGAACCGACCAACGATCTCGACGCCGAGACGCTCGAGCTCCTCGAGGATTTGCTCGTGGAATTTGGCGGCACCGTGTTGCTCGTCAGCCACGATCGCGCGTTCTTGAACGAAGTCTGCACGAGCTTGCTTGTGTTTGAAGGCGAAGGCCGCGTCGTCGATTACATCGGCGGCTACGACGATTGGCAGAAGGAAAAAGCCCGCAAAGCCGCCGCGCTCGCGGCCGCCGAGGAACTCGCGAAACGCGCTGCAAAAGCTGCCGCCAGCGGTGGCGCCGGGGCACCCGCAGCCAAGGCGCGCAAACTCACCAATAAAGAACGCGCCGAATTGGACGCGATGCCCGCGTTGATCGAGAAGCTCGAAAACGAACAGACCGCGCTCACCGCCAAGCTCGCCGATCCGTTATTTTTCAAGAAACCACCACTCGAAGTAACTCAGGCCACGGGGCGCCTGCACGAACTTGAGGCGCAGATTGCGACGACCTACAAACGCTGGGAAGAACTCGGCGGTTAAGTGCCGCGCGGCACAAAAAAGCGCGCGTGCAGGCTCGTGAGCGTGACCTCAGCGAGCGATTTCACGTGCAGGTCGACGTGGGCGAAATCGTGGTGCTGCGTCGAAGGGCCGGGCGCGGCGACGGTGAACAGCCCGGCGCGTTTGGCGGCGATGCTACCGGTGTGCGAGTCTTCAAAAGCGACCGCTTCGTGAGCGCGCAGACCGAATTGATTGAGGACAAGTTTATAAAGATCGGGCTCGGGTTTGGGCGAGGGCGCGTCCTCGCGGCAGGCGATGAAGTTAAAGCGTTCCAAGAGACCAAGGCGCGCGAGGTGCGGCTCGACCCAAGTGTGTTCAGAGTTGGACGCAATGGCTACAGGCAGGCCGGCGGCGCGGGCTTCGTCGAGAAGTGCGACGACGCCGGGCAGCGGCGCGAGTTGTTCGAGGCGGCCTTTTTTGGTGTGTTGGCGTTGGGCCTCGAGCTCGGCGTGGACCGCGCTCGGACCAAAAGCGGCCCAAGGATCGAATTTGAAATCAACATGCCCCACCGCACGGATAAACAACGCTTCGTCGAAGGTCACACCGTGTGTCGCGTGGACATCCGAGTAGGAACGGATGAGCGCGGACTCGGTGTCGAGGATCAGCCCGTCGAAATCAAAAATAAGAGCGCGGAGCATGGCGAGCAGTTCTTATAGCGGCGCCCTTTACAACCCCTGGGTGTCGATGAGCCAGATGAGCGAAGCGAGGGCGCCAGCGCCGAGGTGGAGTTCGCGCGGGTTCACTTGCTCAAGGTTGTCGGCGGTCGTGTGGTGAATGTCGAAGTAGCGTTGCGAGTCGGGGAGAATTTCGCCCGTCGTGGCGCCGAGCAAATACAGCGGGGCGACATCGGCACCACCACGGCCGGCGACGAGCAAGGGCAGGCCGTAGGGTTCGAAAAGTTTCGTCCAACGCGCGGCGCGCGCGATGGCGTCGAATTGCGAACTGGCGAGCTCGAAGCCGCGCGGTTGAAAGCCGCCGTTGTCGGATTCGAAGGCGAGGATATGTTTTTCGCCGGCCTTGCGCGCGATGTCGGCGTAGGCGGTGGCGCCACGGAGACCATTTTCTTCGTTGGTGAATAAGACGGCGCGGAGCGTGTGGCGCGGTTTAAGCCCGAGCGTTTTGAAGAGGCGGAGGACTTCCATGGCTTGGACGACGCCGGAGCCGTCGTCGTGGGCGCCGGGCGCTATGTCCCAAGAATCAAGGTGGCCGCCGACGACCATGATCTGGTCGGGAAATTCGGAGCCGCGGATCTCTCCGATGACGTTGTGCGAAAGGGCGTCGGGGTAACGTGAGGCGTGGGACTTGAGCTCGATGCGGATTTTGGGATCGGTGGCGAGGGCGGCGCTGAGGCGGTCGGCGGCGATGGTGGAAAGGGCGCACGCGGGGATGTTGGGACCTTCGGGCAAATAGGTGGTGGCCCCGGTGTGCGGGAGGTTGTTGAGCGCGTGCGTGAGGGAACGCGTGAGGGCGCCGACGGCACCGTATTTGGCGGCGGTGATCGGGCCGCGGCCGCGTTGGTCGCCGGCGGCTCCGTAGGCGCGGCCGGGGAGAACCATCGCTGGGTCCATCGGACGATTAAAAAAGACAATCTTGCCGGCGATTTTATCGCGTCCCAGGGCTTCGATTTCAGCGAGGGATTTTACTTCGATGACTTCGGCAATGATGCCGGCGGGCGGCGTACCGATGGAGTTGCCGAGGGCCAGGGCCGCGAGGTTGATTGCGGGGCCAGTAGCGAGCAGGAGTCGGACGGATTCGCGCGAGCCGCGTTCCCAGTGAGGGACCATCACCTCTTGCGAGGACACACGGTCGAGGCCGAGGGTGGTGAGTTGTTTCTGCGACCAGGTGACGGCACCTTCGAGCGCTTTGGAACCGGCGAGCCGACCTGGGTAACGCGAAGTGAGTGCTCGGAGGTTTTCGTAGGCCGTGCCGCGCGAGAGAGCCTCAGTAAAGATACGCTCGAGCATCACGGCTTCGGGCGAGGCGGGCGGGGTGGGCGCGGGCGGATTGGCGGCGGGAGTAGCCGTAGTGGCGGACGCAGGCGTTTGGGCTTCCAAACGGGTGAGAGCGAACAGGGCGGCGAACAGAAGGCGGCGCATAGTTGGAGTTTTAGTTGCTCGCGCTGGGCCGCAAGCGGCGAATCGCAACCGGAGATGATGAACCCATTACAACCTGTGGCTCTTAGCGGCCCATAACCAGCGGGTGGGCCGGCAACGCGCCCTACCATGAGGTGGGTTTTTTATGATGCTGGTCGAGGCAATTGACCTCCTCCCGGCCCTAAAGAGCCGGGAATCCCTTAAGCAGCCCGCCTGCGAAGCAGGCGGGAGCGTTGAGGGGCGGTTCCCGTTTCACCGGAGCCTGAAGCTCCTCCACGGACAGTGGCGGCA
>Ga0214919_10012544_pt1 | contig 10403 bp, 11 predicted proteins | sample LL1503_MetaG_FD_177994 | JGI IMG/M metagenome (GOLD analysis project Ga0214919, IMG submission 177994) | Freshwater microbial communities from Lake Lanier, Atlanta, Georgia, United States - LL-1503 | ecosystem: Environmental > Aquatic > Freshwater > Lake | place: USA: Georgia | collected... | reverse complement strand
AATCAGGGCATGAAACTCAGCAGCCAAGCCAATAAGCAAGGGTGCGACCCCTTCGGCGCAGCGCAATTTGATTGCCGTGCCCGGTACTAGATAGGACTTAATCCCTAACTCAGCCTCATCCTTGGAAGCGGGCCAACCGTTTGCGCTAGTCTCCATGGCTTAAAATTATCTTAGTCAAGTGTTCCACTATGAAAGCAACAGTTTCGCTTCATCGGCAGTTATGCCTAGTTTGCTTAGTAGTGCGGCTTTGTCGGTCGCTTTTGCAATTTTTTCCTGTTCGGCTTGTTGCTGCAATTCAAGCACTTTGGCATCAATTTCAGACATTGTTGGTGCATTTACACCTTTCGTAAATACTGTCAAAGAATCGTCTATCAAGTGCCATTCAGTATTGGGAATTAGTTTATGAATTGCCTCTGTTCTAGTGATTGACATTATGCACCTATTTCGATGAGTGTGATTGATGATAAACCTGAGTTTGGCGCGACATAAGCAGTGCTGGACGCAAATTCTGTCTTAAATTGCACCTTGTATGTTGTTGCGCTTGTTGTGCTAGGTGAATCTAAATAAATAATGCTCGAATCTTGTTTAGGCACAATGCGATTTTCTGTCGCGCTTGTATCTACTTCCAATGCCATTTTCTTTTCGCCTAATTGTGTTGCAGTTCTTAAAAGATTAATAACCATACCGCCTTCAATGGCGCTAGTACGGCTAAAAGCAACACCAGCATTAACAATTACTAAGATTTTACTTGTAGCAGCCGATGGCGTGATTGCAATACTCAAAGCAGTATCAACATAACTTGTTGATGTGGTTGATTCCTCAGTTGTGCTTACATCTTGCACAACCTGCAAGACTTTGCCACCGCTTGCAGCCGTAGCCCATTTCAAGCCTGTTGCAGCGGTACTATCCGCCACGAGAGTTTGGCCGTTTGTACCCACTGCTAAGCGGTCATTGGTAGTCGAATAAGTAAAAAGATCTCCTTTGGTAGTTAGGGGAGAATCTGCAGCATCGCTAGAGAAGAATATGGCTGCACTTGTTGAGTTAAAATACAAAATGCCTGCATCGTATTGCTTCAGCGTTAAAACCGCGCTTGTGCTAACCGTGGCAGTTCCAGCCGTAATTGTGCAAACACCAGCACCCACATTTTGAATTTGTACGCTATCGCCCGCACTAAATAAAGCCGTGTTCACGGTGATAGTGGTGGCTCCAGCAGCGTTCATTTGCACGACTGTTCCAGCATCGGCAGCAACTAAAACATAGGAGGTGGTTTTTGCGGTAGTTGATCCACCGCCCATGGCCGTTTGCTGAAGGGATGTCATTTGGGCTGCGGTTAACACCTGCCCAGTCGTAAAGGTTTGCTTTGCCATTTTTCCTCCTTAGTAACTCAAAACGCCTAGGTCCAATTGGCCCCATAGTACGCTATCTAAAATGAGCCCATCAATTATGGGTTCAAGTGTCGTCATTTTTACTCGCCAAGAATTTGGAGTGATTTCCATAGACTTGCCAAATACTTGAAGTGTTTTGGTCAGGGTTGTTCCGCCTGGTTGATTAGTTGTAATTGTCACTGGGTCAAAGTAATCAAGGTCAAGGGCAGCAATTATTCCTGCATCATAATTAGCCGTGTATAGATCTAATTGAATCTCATCACATCTCACGCTGGTTTCAGCCCTAGAAGCTACATATGCCCTGGCGTAGTTGAGCGCGGTAGCGGTGTCTTGCATTAAAAGGTTTTGCTGGTTATATGAGTGCAGAAAGTATTTGGCAATGCTGGCGGTATTTGATGCGTTCTGAGTGGCCAAGCCCGTGGCAGTAATATTGGCCTCGTTATAAACCAGCGTATCGTTTGTCACCCATACCGCATTAAAGTAATCAATATCCGTGCCATTGTCATTAAATAAGACTGGAGCGGCCGCCACGCTGGAGGCAGTTAAATTGCGATCCTGAAACACAAAGGATCCACTTGCATCCACATAGAATGCGCCAAATTCGGTTGTCTCGATAGTCTGGCAGGCCTGAAGTGCGGTGCGTGCCGTGCCTGGATCAGCTTGAACTGTGGTCAAACCCGGGTCTATGTCCCTCATTGAAGTTGGCCAGGATATGGCATCAAGCAAGTTATTAATGCGAGCACCAGTCAGTTGGCCCGCGCTAGTTCCTGCCACTGTGGAAATCTGGGCGTTCTGCGCCAATCTAAAGGCATCCACGGCGTTTATGGTCGTGTAAACGACATCACCTATTGCTGACTGTGGAGTTGATGTGGAATATGAGGTAATGAATCCACTAAATACAGGATAAGTCACTGCTCCATAAGTGGCAGTTATCTGCACTTTTCTCATGGGTGTCAAAAGATTGTAATATGGCCCTGCCGCGTTCATCGGATTAAAGTCCCCGTTTTGATCAACAATGCGCAATGACAGTGTGCCTGTTTGGAACTGGTCAGCCTGAGCATTTCTGCCACGCTTGGTGCTGATGGAGTTCACTACATTGGACACATCCACAATGACCGAAGCTGCATCGGCCAAGATATTCGTGCCCAAGATGCCTTGATCAAGAATAAGCGATTGTGCAAAGCTAGGCCCAGTGCTGAAGTTGATGAACGCATTGATTGTTGGCACTGTCATGCTGGCAAGGCTCCAGCATATGTGGTCAAGTAACCACGGCGTGCGATTTCATTCAGAGCATTTTGAACTGCATCCACAATCGTGTTTTCATCGGCCATGGATGGGCCTGTGTTGACAATGACTGTGACCGCAGCCGCAGCCGCAGCATTGGCATCATAATTGCGGTCTTTATTTTGGCCTGGATTGTAATCAATTCCAGGGATAAGTGGAGACACTGGCATGTTGGTATCCGGCGGATTTAACAAATCATAATTTCTATCAGGGTTTTGGCCTGGATTGTAATCAATTCCAGGGATCAAAGCCGGAGGACCACCAACAAATGGTTTTGTTGCTCCGGCGTTGCCAAATCTTTCACGCGCCGCTTCAAGGCTAGAAATCCATTTGATGATACCTGTTGAAGCCAATCCCGCTGAAAGGGCAAGATATTGAAGGGCCGCCGCAGCTTCTAATTCTTGTTTCAATTTGTCGGCTTGAGCCTTAACTAAAGCATCATTCGCGGCTTGGGCCGTTTTTCCAGTCTCATCAAGAATGGCAATTTGAGCGCGAATGCGTGCCTTTGTCTCCTCATCAGTGGCTTGGTTTAAAGCTACATTCAAGCCAATACGCTCCAGGTCAAACTTTGCCTTCAGCGCATCCAGAGCAGCCTGATCTTTTTTCATTTGAGCTTCTTCTTTGGTGGCCTTGTTCTTTGCCATCAGATCCTGATATTCCTGCTTTTTCTGTAACTGTAGCTTCTTATTAAATGCCACGGCCGCAGCGCGTTCGCCTGGACTCTGCTGGCCATAGCCAGTCTTTACTTTAGATTGACCCATTCTCATGATGCTGCCCAGAGGCCCAGCAGAGAAAGAATCACCTAGTGTGCGGAAGATGGCATTGATTAATTTGAAGGCCTTAAGTTTTTCAGCCAAGACAGTGAAGCCTCGGATTGTGTCTGCCGTATTTTGAGCCAGGCGTTCCATAGCATCAGCCGTGGTTGTGACCCCATTTGTGCCACCAAGCATTGAGATTGAATCAAGCAAGCCCTTACCAATGATTTCTTTTGCATTTGCTGAAGCAACGCCAAGTTTGGCCATTTGTCCTGAATATCCACCTATGGCAGTCAGAGCAGATCCCTTATATTTTGCCGTTAGTTCAGCAGTAATCTTGTTCATGTCACCTGTGGCTAGTGTGGCCTTGGAGACTGCACCACCCATCTTGGCTAGCGCAGTTGTGTTCCCTTGGAATCCCTTGGCTAATGCGGTGCTGACCGCGCTTAAATCTTTGCCCGTGTTTGCGCTGATGTCCAGGGCTAGGTTTAAAGCATCTTGTGATTTAGTCACATCGCCTGTGGCAGTCAATAAGATCTGTAAGGCTGGCCTTAAATTATCATCTAGAACGCCAGTGGCGCTCTGTAGCTTGGCAATGTAATCCTCGACATTGGTTGCGGCGTACTGGGCCCCGACATTCTTGAGCGTATTAGATAAGGATCGTGCGGCTTTCTCATCGGCGGCAAATGCCCGCACTGATGCCTTGCCATATGAGAGAACTTTCTGAGCAGCAAAGACACCCGCAAAGGTTTTGCCTAAAGTCTTGACAGTTTTATCAAAGGCACTTATGTGCTTCTTAGCTTGATTTAATCCCTTGGGATCGTAACGCGTGGTTGCGGTAACTAATAAATTTGGCATTATGAGGCCAACTTATAGCCAGATTGAGTTCCGCCGCCGCCTGAGCCATTAAATATGGTGATTGCTTTATCAATCGCCTTGGCCACTGCCAAAGTGGCCTTGCCATGATCCTGCTCCCAAGCTTTGAAGATTAAACGCCCGCGCTCTTTGTCTTTGCCATATAGCGACCCCATGGCCCCAATAAATAATTGGCCAGCCATAGGGTTATTTGAGCGGCCCTGCATACCTGGTTGAACACGGCCAGCAGTCTCATAGATTGCTCCAGCCGGTGAGTTGTTTCGCACATAATACTGTGAGCGATAGCCTTTGCTATTTTGCAAACTTTTGCCTTGGCGATAGACAATGCCGGCTTGTACTTCTGCGGTGTCAAATAATGGAAACTTACGAACGCGCCCTGATGTATTAAACACGGCTGGGCTCTGGACTCTTTTGCCCTTTTCCCACCCGTAAAGATAGCCAGGGAAACCCTCTGGAACATCGGCCCGCGCTTTGTCGCGGATCCCAATCATTGCAACCTTGATTTCAGCGTTCATTTGCTTGGCCACATCTTTGTCAAACTTACGCATAGCCTTCAAAGTGGATTCAACGCCGGTGATGTCTATTGGCACGGGCCCTCTCCTTCGCTCGATCGTTCAACACTTGAAGCACGGCTTTAAACATTCTTTCATCTAGATCTAAAACATCGTTGGGGCTTATTTTGAGTTCCACCGCTAGTGAGGCCACTAGATAGGTGAAACTGGCCCGTTCTATTTTTTTGCTGGCTCGTCATCCATAACTTCAACAGAGATCAAAGTGTTCAAGAATTCTTCGCCAAAGGGTGGAATTACCTCAACACGGGAGAGCGCGTTATGCGCCAACCAATATATGTCACTCTGCTTCTCTTCATCCCGGAACTGCTTATGAATGCCCTTGCCGGTGTATTTTTCAAACGCATATTCAACCACTGGGGTGATCGGAACGACCACATCCCCAGAGGCCCTGGTGATTTTTAAGCGTGCCATTTTTGCTCCTTAGAATGCCACTGATGTTGAGACAGTGACTGTTGTGTTTACGGTAAATGAAATGCTAGATGCAGCTTCATCGCCAACCCCGCCTGTGCCCACTGGGGTCAGGTTGTTGACAAAGATTGAAAACTGATAAGTCGGATTAGTCGCGCTTACGGCGGTTCCCTTTACAGTGATCATTGAAACGGCCAATGTTGTGGCAAAGGCTGACTGAAGCGTTGTCATGACTGCCGATGCCGCCCAGTCATTGAAGAAGTCAATTTGCAAAGTTGCGGATTGCAATCCACCAACAACCTTATGAGCCAAATCGCCCATGGTTGTTACTTCCAATTCATCAACAATCTGAGTCAAAGTGACTGCACTCACATAAGATGAGATGTCAATCGAAGGTACAGTTGGCGCGGCTGCGGTTGCGAGTTTCACGCCAACATTATTATTCAAATATATTGCCATTTATTTATCCTCTGTTTCTGTTGTCGTTGGCTTCGCAGCCTTTGTGTCCTTGATCTGGCCGACTTTGACAAGCCAAGCCAAATTCTCTGCGTTTGTTTCGCTCATTTTATCTCCTATGACCAAGTGGTTAATACTGTGATTGAGAAATCCGATGTGAGCATGGGCCCACTCGGCCCATCCAACATTGAAGGAGCCGATGCGCCAGTGATGTTGAATACTAATGTTGATGAAGCTAGTTTATTGAACACGGCCACAATCGTGCTCTCGATGCCATTCAAATTTCCCTGGTTGTCCAGATACGGCACCACCATGATAATTTTGAAGTTTGCCATGCAGTTGATGCCAGCCTGTGAGTTATTTGATGGCACAAGGTAGGGATCACTTGGAGCAACAATCACTGAATTGGCAAGAATTACTTGGGGCGGGTAACTGAAAGTGCTCCACACACCGGCATTGGCTAGTGCCTGCGCTATCGTAGTTCGTAGAGTTGTAAGTGCTGCTGGCATCGCTCATCCAACCATTGCGCCCGGGCTAAGATACGGGGCAAGAAGCCCGCGAATGCTTGCCATCAAAGTGTTGGACATTCTGAACGGGCTTGGAGCGTATCCATCGATTCCCATACCGCCGTTTTGTGTAGCTTGTCGAGATTGCCAAATGTTAGTCGCCAACATGATTGATGCACTACGAATCGCCGCAGTGTTTGCATAGGATGCAGTTTTATCATCAGGGCCAGCCATTAATCCATAAGGTTGAACCAAATGGATTGGATCATCAGCAGCGACATTGGCAAATTGAATGTATTGGTATCCAAGGGGATAAACCCAGCGGCTTGGCAGATAAGGAGCACTCACTGAAGATGGATAAGGGCTTGTGCTTGTAATAGTTTTAACGCCGTTATAGCCAGAGCCGCAACCCGTAATTGTGATTAATTGACCGACCACAAATTGAGCAGGATTGGCAATAATACAAGTTGCAACATTTGCTGATCTCCCAGTTGCCACCACTGGGGCGGTATTAAACCAAAGAAGTGAGTTGATCAGATCTTGAGCAGTCTGGCAACATTCCTCAACAGTGGCATCAGAATAAAGTGTTCCGATTCCAAGTGAGTCGCGTAGTTCTTGCATTGTTGTGTATGTCGCAGCCATGATCATCCTTTCTTTGATAAGGCTCACAGGGCCAGGGCCTCCTAGCCCTGTGAGCGGCTTAGGGTTTTATCAGGTCAGATTAAAGCGTTGTAAACCACCGGAAACCAGTGTTTTTGTCGCAAAATAACCATAAAGCATTGTGCTGATTTCACCAGTCGCTACAACATTGACTGAGAGTGTGAGCTTTGGTGACTCGTAGATTGCAATGCTCATTGGATTAACAATGAATGCTGAATCATCGATTGTTGTGCTGACCATGTTCTGATCAACCCAGAGATCTAAGCCCATCATGTCGCCGCGCAATCCGCGTGGTGTTGATTGGCCATTAGCGTTCATAGGTGAAGCCGCATTGAAGATGCTTCGTCCTGTTGTATCCAGTGATCCAATCAAAAGTGACCAGACTGAAGTTCCGGCAATGAATGCAGTTGCAGTCTCACCAGAAGCCGCATAAACGGCTGGTGCAGCTTGTGCGACATACGCTTGCAATCCTGCAATCGTTCCTGCCTGTGTTGATGCTTGAGTTCCACCTGAAACAATCTCAGCAATAACTGCTGCATCAGAAGCCTTAGCGTAAGCGCGTAAGCAGTTCTCATACATCGCTGAATAGAAAGATGGGTCAGATCTGTCAAGTAATTCTGTACTGTATATCTGAGTTCCGGCCAGTTTAACCACAGTTGCGTTTACATAACTGGACACAATCTGAGTCGCAGCAGTGGATGCACCTTCTGCAACAGTCGAAATAGTCGCATTGGTTGTAATTTTTGGATGAGAGATTGTCATGCCTGATGGTGCTAGTGCGCGTGCTCCACCAAGTGCATCAATCGTTGGGCGTGACATAACTGATGTATCAATTACGCTTGACACATATTGTGTTGGACTAAAAGCTGGATTCGTAGTAAAAGAATCGTTAGCGGCTTCAATTTTTCTAGCTTGTGCATCCGCTGCGCGGATGTAGTCGCGAGAAGTATCGTCACCCATCTTGGCTTTGATTGCATGCTCAAGATATTGCGCTTGAGTCTTAATTGGTGAGCGTACTTCGCCCACTAAGTAAGATGCTGAAACAACTGGGCGTGAGGCATCCACAACGGGAGCCTCTGCCGCAGTTTCTGGGGCTGTGTTATCTGGGGCTGTCGTCATGACATCCTCACTCTCTGTCTCGGTTTCGATCTCAACGATTGTCGTGTTGATCGTGGTTGTTTTGGTGCTGGTAGAACTTGCCGCTTCGACTGATTCGCCTTCGCTTGCAGCAACACTTGTAACCACGGCATTTTCGAACGCTGGCGATTCAACCAGGCTGACTTCGATGAGCTTTGCGGCGGTTACTAGGAGGTGAGTATCAGTCGGCTGAGATGAAATCACTTCCACCCCAACGGATAAGCCGCTGACTAAATCCTCCGCAGCCAAGGTCAAATAATCTGTGCCTTTGCTGCTACTCGAAACTTTAAAGGATCCGTAAATGAAGTTCCCGTCTTTGCTAAAAGATTGAGCACGGCCAATGGGATCATCGGGCCTATGTTGCGCAAGCAACTTGATTTTGCCTGGAGATGGGATCTGTATTGAACCTTGCTCAAATACAACGGCTCCAACTGATGTGTAGCCAACCGCCCCGTATTCCATGATTTTGCCAGAAATAATCCGGCGTTCGGTATCAGCCGCCTGAATCGGCTGGCTAAAAGTTAGTTTCATGATGCATCTCCGTTCGGTGATAGATCTTCCATCATTTTGGCTTGATCCAAAGTGATTAGTTGTAGTTGAAGCATCTTCTCTATGACTGCCAATCGTGCAGTGGCATCAGCACGCAAGAATGTTTCATCACTTGCAAAGCGAACCACATTGTTTGCATTTGTGATGTCATTCATGCTTAAACGATCCTCAATCGCGCAAACATAAGGAGCCAGTGTGTAAGCGTAAAATTCTTTACGGGCATCCAGCACATTCTGGTATGTCATACTTTTATTGGCATCGGCTGAGGCCATGTACGCCGGAACATTCATAAGACGGCAGATTTCAGTGCTAAAGTCTTGTTTTGCTTCTGAATACATCATGTCTTTAGGTGAAAACGATGTAGTTTGATAATCCAAAGTTGAAGTAAGAAAAGCAGTGCCTCTGCTATTTCTAGCAGCCTTCCAAGATGCAAGAATGCCTTGCACTTGTGCTTCAGGAAGGTCAGCCCCTGAGTTCTTGATGAAACCACTCGGGATCGGAGTTTGAGCAGCAATTGCACTGGCCTTTTCTAGATCTAAAGCTGCTCGGATAGTGCGACCCCCGGTTGCGAGAATGCCAGGTTGCAATGATTGAAATGTAATCAAAGATCCAATGCCATTTTGTGGCCTGACTTCGTTGTCAACTGTGTAATACTCAACCTCAGTATTTCTTGCGTTGAGTTTTGGCGTTACTCGCTCATTTGCAACCCAAGCAAAGCGTGCTGGTCTTCCATCGTCAGAATAAGTTGCGGTGACTTCCCAATATGCAATTTGATAAAAGAGAAGCGATTGCACTGTATAACTAATCGTTACAGATCGCGGTTGTCTGATGTCTGGCTGCTCTAACCAGATTGGAGAACCTAATTCTTCGCCAGTTGTCTTGTTGTATAACTCAAGCGGAATGCCAGCGATAGTTCCGCAAATTAATTGCCGGCACTTGCTGACTGTCGGAACCTGCATGGCAGAGTTCAGATCAATGCCAGCATAATCAAAACCCATTCCATAATCGCTCCAGGCCCCTACCCCGTAGCCAGAGTTCATTACGGCCGGGTTGTATTGACTTTTTAGCGTGTCGGAATCGTCTTTGACCAGTCGCAATGCAGACAGAATACCCATGGCGGGATAATAGCCTTATATCACTGAAAACCGACATTTATCTGATAATGAGATTCGGCGTGTCTAGCCTGCAACAATCATTGGGGTTGAAACGGGTTCCTGCATCTTGTGCACAATCATGGCCAGAGAAATCGGTGCGGACACATCACCGGCACTGGCTCTTCTGACGATTCTCCACGAACTGTCGTTGGTCTTTGCTGCACATGCGTTCATTTGTGTATCGAATGATTCCTGACCCATATGAACAATGCGATTATTAACTATCGCATCAAGGAGATCTCCCGAAGCTTGATAGAAGGCCGTTCCTGAGATGTCCACCATACGGCAGCCACTTGCGGCTAATCTGGCAGCGATACTGGCAGTGGAATAGTGATCAAACATGATCATGCGCGGGAAATACTTATCAACCCACTTGGTTTTAATTTCTGCTGCAATCTGAAGCTCGTCAACGGCCGTATCGGATCTCCACTGATCCATGATGCCTACCCCTATCTTGCCATTGGGCAGAAATTGCCCGGCTACCAAAGATGCGGTGCGCTTGGATATAGCCACATCAAATGCAAAGAATGTGTCGGGGCCGATTGGCAGCGAGAGGTTGCGATCTGCCAAAGCCTCCCAGTATCCCACGGGCCAGGGGCTAGAAAGCGATGAAACCCACATGCACATGTGCTCAGGCAAGAACTTCTCCATAGGCATGACA
>Ga0214919_10012543_pt1 | contig 10404 bp, 11 predicted proteins | sample LL1503_MetaG_FD_177994 | JGI IMG/M metagenome (GOLD analysis project Ga0214919, IMG submission 177994) | Freshwater microbial communities from Lake Lanier, Atlanta, Georgia, United States - LL-1503 | ecosystem: Environmental > Aquatic > Freshwater > Lake | place: USA: Georgia | collected... | reverse complement strand
AAAGGTAAGACCCAGTAGCGCAGTTGGTTAGCGCGCCGCCCTGTCACGGCGGAGGTCGCGGGTTCAAGTCCCGTCTGGGTCGCAAGTGCTTCACTGCACTTTGATTGGCTGAGTAGCTCAGTTGGTATGAGCGAACGACTGAAAATCGTTAGGTCGCCGGTTCGATCCCGGCCTCAGCCACCAGTAATTAATAACTACAGTTAGGTATTAATGAATTCAAAATTAAAAGTACTTATAGCTAAATACTTTGATTACTCAATGCTTCGTTGGGGTGCAGTAGGTACTTTTACTACTGCAGTTGATTACTTACTATTTGTTAACTTATATGGGCCAATTAACTCAGTATTTATTGCAAATTTAATATCATCTGCAGTTGCAACCTCAATTAATTACTTCACCCACCACAGATGGACATTTAAGAGTGAACAAAACTACTCAAGATCTGGAATTAAGTACTTACTTAACTTAACCTTTTGGTGGCTAGTCTCAACCTCAATTATCAAGGCACTAGTAGTGCTAGACATTGATCCTAAAATAGCTAAGGTAGTGCCACTTATAGTAATTGTGCCGGTAAATTACTTTGTATTAAATTACATAGTTTTCAAGAAAAAATCTTAAACATCTTTTGTTCTAAAGAACAAGATAAATAAAACTACCCATAGTAATACTGCGGAACTAGCTAAGTAATTCTCGATAGTTGCATTAGGCCGTGAAATAAATATAGCCACCGCTCCATACAATCCGGATAATCCCCAAAGAGATGCTGCTGCCTGCTTTCTAGATAACCCAGCCCTTACCAAGCGATGAGACAGGTGATCTTGACCGCCTTGAAATGGGGATAGGTGACGCCTCAGCCGAGATAAAACCGCAACAGTGGTGTCTAGGATCGGAATAGCAAGCAAAAAAACTGGAGTTAAATAAGAGCCGATTTGAGTATCTGAATCTGGATGCAATCGTATTGCTAATGTAGCCAGCAGTACACCAAGAAATAATGCGCCGGCATCTCCCATATATATTTTTGCCGGGCTCTTATTCCAAACTAAAAAGCCAAGAGTTGCCCCTGCTGTTACGGTGGACAGTGCTGCAATTAAGTACTGATCACCATTTAAAGCCAGAAACGCAAGTGCAATGGAAGAGATGGCAACAGTTCCGGCTGCTCCACCATCTAAGTTGTCAAAGAAATTAATTGAATTACAGATTCCCACAACCCAAATAATTGTGACTATGGAATCAAAGATGGCAGATCCGGTTGGATTTCCAACATTATCTGTAGCAATTAAAATACCGGCGGTAAATACCCCAGCAATACTTTGGGCAATAAATCTTGGAAGTGGCTTTAAGTTTTTAAGATCATCCCAAAGGCCAATTAAACCTAAAACAAGTGCTGGTCCTAAGACTGAGGTTGCCAGCCAAAATGTCTTAGTAGTGAAGTTTGAAACTAAAGAGGTTGAGTAAGAAATAGCAATTACCCCAATAATTATTGCCACTCCGCCCAAATACGGCACCGGTTGCTTATGTGATTTATGTGATGAGTTTGGTCGATCAATTACATCAGTTGCTATTGCAATCCTGCGCATTAAAGGGGTTAACGCACCTACTAGTAAATACGCCATTACAAAAAGCAGGAAGTACTCCTTATTTGTTATCCCCATTTACTTAAATATTTCTTTCTTAAGCAGAGCCGGATTTACGTCGGTGCATCTTGGGAGCAGCCCCACCTGTTTGACCAGCACCAAGCTTTGAGCCAGAAGATGGCCCAGCGCTTTTACCAGTGTTATTTCCTTTTTGCTTTTTTGCCAGCGCCTCAAGCATCTTTGCCTTTGCATCAACCTCAGGCTTTTTATCCTCACCCATTATTAATTACCGCCATTTCCAGTTACAGGTTTTGAAATTGAAGTAAGTAGAGATTTAACTTCAGACTCTTTATATCTTCGGTGCCCACCAAGGGTTCTAATTGAGGTTAACTTGCCAGCTTTTGCCCATCTGGTAACTGTCTTTGGGTCAACCCGAAATAAAGTTGCCACCTCGGCTGGTGTTAGTAATATCTCTTGCTCAGAAGCCATTTAAATTCACCATCCGCAAATGCTAGCCGAAATGTCCATTTCGCACCTTTTAAAGATAAGTATTCTCATTTTAAGCCTTAAATAAAAGCGCTTACCTCACATCGCCTGCTCAAAGGCGGCAACCCTGCGCCAGCGAGTAACTAAGCGTTCATAGCCTTGACCAGCGAGCGCACCATCACCGGCAGCAAGACCCGCAAGTGATCTAGCAACATCCTCAATAGATGTATCCGCGTTTAATCCTGGCTCACCATTTGCAATTAATGTTTTCTCTAAATAAACAGCTAGCCCACCGTAATCGCATTCAACGATTGACTCTGCGTGAAAAATACTTAACCATTCAAGTAGATCTGCAATCTCCTGCTCAATTGGACCATTACCAAATGCATTAACAACTGCTTGATGGGCAAATAAGCATCGCTGCTTTGCATTTGAAATTGAGGTTCTAAGGATTGTGTAGGGCCCATCTTCGTTTGTACCCCTGAGTCGATCATTTGGTTCAAAGAGTGAAAACCAACGGGGTGGAATATTCCATGTTGATGTGATTATGTGTGAGACCTTATCTTCAACTACCTCTGAGTTGATACTTATTGCATCCTCAATTGTTTGGGGTAAAAAGAATTTCACTATTGATGGTGGCAGAGTAGTTTTAAAATCATCTAATGCCACCCAGCATCTGGCAGCTGTTGACCAGGGCGCAATATATCTTTTTCCTTCATGCTCTAACACATGAGCGCCATCTGGCTTTAAAGCTGGCGGTTCAGTAATTATCGCTCTGCGTAGAGCCCTATTTTGTTCATCCCAACCAGTTGGCGAAGTTACTGCGATTTGATTCCATCTATGTTGATCAGTTGGTTTAAAAGCAGCTATTGGTTCATAGACTCGCAAAGATGAAACATATGGTGTAGGGCGCATATTTAATTTACAGACTTAATTATTACTTTCCTTGCTCCATCTATCCTCATTATCAAAGCTCTTCTCTTTCTTGACCTCACCATGCAACTCTTTAGCCAGATTTTCTAAATCCATATCCTGATTTGAGTATTTAAGATCTCTTGCTACCTTAGTTTGCTTTGCTTTTGATCGGCCGCGACCCATAGGCGGACCTCCTTATAATCTTTATCTTCTCTGTCAGATGCTTAGATTATCGCAAAGCCGGTCCATCAACCACCTGCGCTTTTCCCCTACTAAATAGGGTTTTAAGGCCAACTGCTTGGAGGAAAAGAGTCATACCCATGATTGGAAGCCGGAACCTGTGATCGCCAATTGAGATCAATGAAACCAACCAATTTGTACTCACTGCAATCATCGCCATCAGAGCAATAAATTTCTCAAGTGAACCAAGCCGCCACAAAACCAGAAAACCATAAATAATTAATGCCATTCCTCCTAATAACCAAAGCCAGGAAATTAATTTTCCAAACCCACCATAAACAAGTTTGTTACCATCTGGCGTTGAGGCGATATTTGCAATTGGGCTAATATTTAACCAAGGATTTCTCGCCATTGTCCCGTTTGCTGCAGGTCCAATCCATGGTGAAAAGAAATAAAGAGTTTTATTGTAAAAAAGCTTTACAGCCTTAGAAGGGTTATTTAAATACCAATCTAATACGCATTTAACTCTTTGGCTGTCCTGCTGCGCAGCAGTTCCACTTTGTTCACACGCAACCCCGTAATCCTTTTTCATATAACCACCAGTCGCCTTATCTCCTGCGCCGATATTCATCGTCACACCCAAGTTGGTTGAGATTGTGTTTACGCCGGTTGCTTGATGGTTTCGGTAGATAAGAGATGCTGGAAAAAATAATGTAACAGATAGGGTAGCAATAACTAATAGTGAACCTGCTTTAACGCCTTTACGTATAAGCACCCAAAATAAATTTATTAAAATTCCAGAAAGAATTAATCTTGGCTGCATAAATGTTAGCAAGCCAAAAATCACAGAGTTGATAACTAAATACTTAATGAATTTATTATCATCTTTCTTGATGAAATCTTTAATTATTAATCCAGCAGCAATTAAGAAGCCAGAGGCGGTTAAGCTTTCATAGCCAACTGCGATTGAACTTAAAGACAGTGTTGGATTTAAAATAATTAATATGAATACTAGATAAGAATATTTCTTAATTCTTGTTCTTGCTAATTGAGAAGCAAATAAATAAGCAGCAAATGAAAAAATTAATGATTGAGCGATTGAAAGGGTAGTTAATGCCCAGCTTTTGCCTAATATTGAAAGAAATAAGATTATTAGTGGATATCCAGCTGGCCAGAAGCCAAGGATAGATTCCTTAGAAAAGATTCCGTCTCGAAGTAGGGCGCTAAAACCAGTTATGTAGTTTTCGCCGTCTGCTCCTAACCAAATTCCATCAACTTTGTATGATTTTGTAAAAATATCAATATTGCCAGCTGGGATACTAAAGATAATAATTAATTTAATTATAAATACTGTTATTGCCCAATACATAAAAGTTTTTGCATAATTACGCTGAGGCGCCATCCGGGCACGTTTTGATTTACTTGCCATCACTTAACTCCTCATCAAAATTTGAGATTAGTTTACTCACTTTACTAAAAAGCTCTGCAAGATTTGAGTTAGTACCAGAGGCGCTAATTTTACCCTCTGAGCATAATTGATCCCAGTTTTGCGGATTATTTGAAAGCTTTAGCAATGTCTTAGCATCCATCTCAACCACATTTGGCGGTGTTCCCCTGCGGTGAGTACTACCTGCAACACATTGGATTGCAGCATAAGGTGGAATCCGCAACTCTACTGACCTACCTGGCGCGATCGCTTCGATTAGCTTAAGTATTTGCTTAACCTGAATCTTTAAATCTATGTCTTGCTTCATCGCAAATCGATTAACTCAACCTTAGAGATCACACCTTTTATTTGAGAATTGATCATCTCTTTAACCGTTTTGGACTGTTCAATAGCCAATCCAACAAACTCTGCTGGATTTTGAATCAATTTACTTAGTTGATCAAGTGTAAGCGGGAAATTCTTTTCACTTACCAGAGCAGCAAAAAAACTACCTGGAGTAGTTGTAGTGGCATGTTTTTTGATTAACTCATGAGCTTTTTCTCTGCCCAGTCCAGCCTTAACACACTCCATTAAAATTTTTGTTGTAGAAAGAAATGGTAGTTGCTCGTTTAGTTCAGTATAAATATTTTCTTCAAAAATTCCAAACTCATTTAGAATGGTCATAAAGGTGTGAAGTAATCCATCTAAAACATAAAATGAATCTGGAATTACAACTCTTCTAACTACAGAGCAGGAAACATCCCCTTCATTCCATTGATCACCAGCTAAATCAGCTGCCATAGTGTTATAACCGCGAAGTAAAACCATCATGCCATTGATCCGCTCAGATGATCTTGAGTTCATTTTGTGAGGCATTGCAGATGAACCAACCTGGCCTGCTTTAAATCCTTCACTTGCTAATCCACTTCCAGCCATCAATCTAATTGTAGTTGCCATTGATGATGGAGCGGACGCAATCTGTAATAACTTAGATACCACCTCAAAATCAACCGATCTTGGGTAAATCTGACCAACCGATACCCAAGTATTCTCAAAACCAAATTGATCAGCAATTAATTTCTCTAACTTTTCAAAATCCTTACTCATTACACTAATTACATCCTGGGATGTGCCCACTGGGCCCTTAATGCCACGAAGTGGCAGGCGCGCAATTAATTCTTTTAGCGAAGCGTGAGCAAACAACAACTCTTCAGCACATGAAGCAAATCGCTTACCTAAAGTAGTAACTTGAGCTGCAACATTATGTGATCTGCCCACCATGTAAGTCTTTTCATACTTTGAGATCTTTTCATTAAGTAAAAATAAAGCTTGAAGAGTTCTGTGCTCAATTAATTCAAGGGCAGCTTTAATCTGAATTAGCTCAATGTTCTCAGTCAGATCACGGCTCGTAAGACCAATATGAATCTTCTCAACACCAGCGAGGGCGTTAAACTCTTCAATTCTTGCCTTAACATCATGGCGAGTTTTCATTTCTCGCTTATCTATTGATGCAATATCTACTTTCTCAACTACCTGCTCATAGGCTTTGATATCACTTACGGTAATTGGTAGACCAGATTTTTGTTGTAATTTAAGAATAGTTATCCAAAATTTTCGCTCATTAATTATTTTATTTACTGGATCAAAGATTGCCACCATCTCTTTTGTGGCATACCTAGTTGCTAAGACATTTGGCGTAATACTCATGCGATTAAATCCCTAACAACAATAGTTTCATCTCTTCCTGGACCAACTCCGATTGCGCTCATTGGAGCTCCTGAGATTTTCTCTAAAAACTTCACATACTCCTGGGCGTTTTTAGGCAGATCAGCAAGTGTCTTGGCTTTAGAGATACTCTCTTTCCATCCTGATAGGTATTCATAAATTGGCTTCGCATGGTGAAAATCAGATTGTGATGCAGGCAGCTCATCAACTCTTACGCCATCAATATCATATGCAACACATACTGGAATCTTCTCCCAGCCAGTTAAGACATCTAGCTTTGTTAAAAAGAAATCTGTTAAGCCATTTACCCGTACTGAATACCTTGCAATCGGGGCATCAAACCATCCACAGCGCCTGTTACGGCCGGTGGTAACACCAACCTCACCGCCAATTTTTCTAAGCGCCTCACCATCTTCATCAAATAACTCGGTTGGGAATGGACCACTACCAACTCGGGTTGTGTATGCCTTAAGGATTCCAATAACTCTGGTTATCTTTGTTGGACCAACCCCAGAACCAGTTGATGCACCCCCTGCAGTTGGATTAGATGATGTGACAAAGGGGTATGTTCCATGATCAACATCTAATAATGTTCCTTGTGAGCCTTCTAGTAACACAGTCTTACCAGCTTTTAATGCCTGATCTAACAAAAGTGAAGTGTCAGTTACATATGATTTTAACACCTCGGCGTAACCTAAGTACTCAGTTAATACCTCATCCACTGTAATTCCCTTGCGGTTAAAAACCTTAATTAAAATCTGATTCTTATCGTGGAGGGCAGCTTCAATCTTTTGTTTTAAAATTGATGGATCAAATAGATCTTGAACGCGGATTCCAATTCGATTTATCTTGTCCGCATAAGCCGGTCCTATGCCACGGCCAGTGGTTCCAATCTTAGATTTTCCTAAGAAACGTTCTGAGACTTTGTCGATGGTGCGATGGTATGGCGTAATTAAATGAGCGTTAGTTGAGATCTTAAGCTTTGAGGTATTAATACCACGTTCATTTAAATCCTTTATCTCCTGCAATAAAACCGCTGGATCAATCACAACACCATTTCCAATTACTGGAATTACATTTGGTGACAATATGCCAGAAGGTAATAAGTGGAGCGCGTACTTTTGATCTCCAATTACAACTGTATGCCCTGCGTTATTACCACCTTGGTAGCGAACAACATAATCAACCCGGTCCCCTAATAGATCAGTTGCTTTTCCCTTGCCCTCATCGCCCCACTGCGCACCAAGTAGTACTACAGCAGGCATGGGCTTATTTGTTTAAGGTTGTGCCGGTTGAGCGAAGATCTTCACAAGCTTTAACAATACGAGCAGCCATTCCAGCCTCAGCTAATTTGCCCCAAGCACGTGGATCATAAGCTTTCTTATTCCCAACCTCACCATCAATCTTTAACACGCCATCATAATTTTTAAAGGCGTGATCAATGACCGGGCGAGTAAATGCGTATTGAGTATCGGTATCAATATTCATCTTCACTACACCGTAATCAAGTGATTCACGAATCTCAGAAAGTAGTGAGCCAGATCCGCCATGGAAAACTAAATCCATCGGCTTATCACCATCTTTTAGACCAAGTTTTTTCACTACAGCGTCTTGCAGGGTTCGAAGAATCTTCGGTTGCAAGACAACATTGCCCGGCTTATAAACACCATGAACATTTCCAAAGGTGGCAGCTACTAGGTAGCGAGCGCTGGCATCAGTTCCCAAAGTCTCGACTGTTATTAACGCATCTTCAGGTGTTGAGTAAAGCTTGGCATCATGTTTTGCCTCAACGCCATCCTCTTCGCCCCCTACAACACCAATTTCAATCTCAAGAATTGTTTTAGCAAGCTTAGATTTTTCAAGCATCTCTTTTGCAATCTTCATATTCTCTGGCATTGAAACAGCAGAGCCATCCCACATATGTGAGTTAAACAAAGGAGCCTTACCCTCTTTAATTCGCTTAGCCCCAATATCTAATAATGGGCGCATAAAACCATCTAATTTTTCAACTGGGCAGTGATCGGTGTGGAGTGCGATATTTACATTGTAATTTTTAGCAACGATGTGGGCATACTCAGCGAGTGCTACTGCGCCATCAACCATATTTTTAACAGTAGAGCCGGATGCGTACTCTGCTCCACCCCAAGAGAATTGAATAATTCCATCTGATTGCGCCTCAGCAAAACCACGAAGGGCGGCAATTAAAGTTTGAGAGGATGAAACATTTATGGCTGGGTATGCAAATGCGCCAGATTTAGCGCGGTCTAACATCTGACTAAAAACCTCAGGTGTTGCAATTGCCATCTTTAATCTCCCATTACTAACAATCTGCCAGCAGCACTGCTAGCTGATCTTTAAGTTTCTTGCGGGATTACGGCCAATTCCACCACATTTGGGGCGGTTTTAAAAATCCCCGCCCCTTTATGCGCTCCTTTATTTCATAAAGCCTTACCTCTTATGCCATATCCCCATTAAGCCCCAAGCAAGATCAACGCCTTTTTAAAGAGGGCAGATAATGCCGTTGTTAGGGTGCCGGTGGCTAGTAGGCGCTCTAACAGGGTAATTAAGGTAATTAAGGTTGTGGTTAACATTTTACTCCCTTTTTTCTTTTTAGGAGATGGGATTATCAGGTGGGAGAAAGGTAGCCAAAGTTGAGTATAAAAAGTTATAAATCTTTACTAGTGGGGAAAAGTTATCGCTGATAATCTAACAACTATGAGTAGTGAATCATTTGAGAATTTATCCTATGAAGATCGCACCTTTCCTCCCTCTGAAACTTTTATTAAGAATGCAAATGCAAAGAGTAACATTTATGATGAGGCAAATAAAGATCGCTTAGCTTTTTGGGAGAAGCAAGCAAACCGGTTGTATTGGGATAAAAAATGGAGCCAGGTTATTGATTGGCAATTACCCTTTGCTAAATGGTTTATCGGTGGCAAGTTAAATGCGAGCTACAACTGTTTAGACAGGCATGTATTAGAGGGCCGAGAAGATCGGGTTGCATTTCATTTCGAAGGTGAACCTGGGGATACTCGCACAATTACCTACTCACAATTACTAAATGAGGTTTGCAAAACAACAAATGCGTTAATAGAACTTGGTATTAAACAAGGTGATCGAGTTGCGATCTATATGCCAATGATTCCCGAGGCAGCGATTGCCATGCTTGCCTGCGCGCGGTTAGGTGCGATGCACTCTGTGATATTTGGTGGCTTCTCCGCCGACTCATTGTTATCTCGAATTCAAGATGCTGATGCCACCTTAGTAATTACTGCAGATGGTGGTTATCGCAAAGGCGCCGCCTTTGCTTTAAAACCAGCAGTGGACGAGGCGCTCAAGGGTTCAACAAATGTTAAAAATGTTTTAGTTGTGAAAAGAACAGGGCAGGAAACTATATGGACAGATAAAGATATATGGTGGCATGAACTTGTTGATAAGCAATCTGATAAACACACACCAGAGTTTTTTGACTCAGAGAATGGTTTATTTATTCTCTATACCTCTGGAACTACCGCAAAACCAAAGGGTATTTATCACACCACCGGCGGTTACTTAACTCAGGCAGCTTTTACCCACAGCGTTGTCTTTGATTTAAAACCTGAAACTGATGTTTATTGGTGCACCGCAGATATTGGCTGGATAACTGGCCATTCATATGTGGTGTATGGGCCGTTGATTAATGGGGCAACGCAGGTGATGTATGAAGGAACACCTGATACGCCCACAAAGGGTCGTATATTTGAATTAATTGAAAAATATAAGGTAAGTATTTTATATACAGCGCCAACTTTAATTAGAACCTGGATGAAGTGGGGGGATCAGTATCCAAATGGCTCTAATCTTTTATCGCTGCGTTTATTAGGTTCAGTAGGTGAACCAATTAACCCTGAAGCATGGATGTGGTATCGAGAGGTAATTGGTAAAAATAATTGCCCAATTGTTGATACTTGGTGGCAAACCGAAACTGGTGCAATCATGATCTCACCATTACCTGGAGTTACTGCAACTAAACCAGGTAGTGCAATGAGACCACTTCCTGGCATTGGTGCTGATGTAGTAGATGATGAAGGTAAAGCTGTTGGTAATGGTCGTGGTGGT
>Ga0214919_10012542_pt1 | contig 10405 bp, 15 predicted proteins | sample LL1503_MetaG_FD_177994 | JGI IMG/M metagenome (GOLD analysis project Ga0214919, IMG submission 177994) | Freshwater microbial communities from Lake Lanier, Atlanta, Georgia, United States - LL-1503 | ecosystem: Environmental > Aquatic > Freshwater > Lake | place: USA: Georgia | collected... | reverse complement strand
AGCATGCATTAACTTATCTGGTGCTTGCTTTACAAAATCTGGGATAGATACTGTATTTTGCCATTCTCCCTCAGTATCTAGTTGATAAATCTTACTGTCATAATTATTTACTGCATCTTCAACATCCATAGGAAACTCAACCATATGAGATTTATTGAAACTATCAGCTTGTTTTAAAAACAAATTATGTACATTATTTGCTTCAACCATAAAACCTTGATTTTCGAGTTGTTCAGCAAGATCAGCTAATGCTTGAAGTTTATTCAGATCCATCTTTCACCTCATCTGTCTCTAAAGCAGAAGCAACTCTGATAAAAACTTTATGCAATGTATTAGCTAAGACTTCTTCACCATCATTTTCAAGCTCAGAAATAACTTGATTTATTTGTTGTAAGAGATTTTGAGCATTTACTTCTTCGTCTTTTTTATTCTTTTCTTCCATTTTATGATCCATCACTTTCTATAACGTCAGTAGCAGTATTCCAATCTTCAAGAGACTTAATTGTATGATACAAACAAGCTCTAAAATCATATGAAAATTGTGCATCTATATCAGATAATTTCATTGTGATTTCTTGAGTATGGATAGCTTGTTTTCCATTGTTTCTTGCTGTTTGATTGATATACAATGCTAACCAAATTCTTACATTAGGATCTGATACTGAACAATCAACTGTAACATGTGCTATTTTCCAATATTCTGCTACAGCTCCACTGTTTAGTTCAACTGATTTTAATAATGCCATTTTCTTTCCTACTTTGATTTATATGTTCCACCACGAGATTTATAAAGTTTCACTAGAGCCATATTTGCATAAGCACTTGGATAAACATCAAATTTCTGTTTGATTTCGCTCTTGCATTTTGAATATAACTCAGGATTATTTGGAACATTTTTCTTAGATTTGGATTTTTTCTTTTTAGCAACTCTGATAAAAACATCATGGCAAGTATCTGCTTCAACAATAAATCCAGCATCTTCTAGCTGTACTGCAATATTATTTAATTCTGATAATAGATCTTTCATTTTTTTATCCTACAATAACATTTTTTTCTCCGTTTGTTGTGATAACAAATGGAGCTTCATGAACTTCTTGTCCTTCACCTAACATTTCTAAATTTCTGAACATTGGAGATATTTCTTTTTGTTTAGTAACTTTCTGTTTTCTCTTGTCTATAGTTTTGGATGGTCTTTTATATTTTAAACCAATGACTAAACCTTCATTAGGTTGTTTCATACCTTCAATGTCATCCAAAAATCTCAGATCGTGTCTATCTCCATCAATAACACGATAAGTTTTTCCATGATATGTAAGTGTTTCTGGTGTTTTATCAAATACTATAGCTACATTGCCTCCTCTTTCAAGATAGTCAAGAGCTTGAGCTTTATTAGTTTCAGAGCGTGAAAATGTTAAATGATAGTTTGGTGCAAATGGCTGTTTAGTATAATCATTATAACCACTCATATACATATCCATATATTTAGGAACTTTAGTGTAATCATAAAATTGTATATCAGGGAATTTTTGATGAAGATAAGCTGCTTCTTTTGCCCAGTTAATATCAGTTGTTCCATTTAATCGAATAACTGGTTCTAAATCAACTCCGTAGAATGATTTGATTTCCTCACAAAGAAATATAAGTCTTTTTATATCTTGCTCAATTTGTTTTAAAGTAAATTCCCTTGTCTCTGGATGAAAAAGTCTACTAGTTTTCATTTCTCTAGCCATAGGAACATTATCAAAACGAGCATTGCCAGTGTGATAAATACAATCTTTCAAACACGATGGTGATGCGTGAGTACAAGTGATAACTTCTTTATCTGGATTTTTATTTTGTTTAAATTCTTGCCACAATTCATTTCTTGATTTATCACTTTTTGCTTGAGATCTGGCAAATTGTTCAAACTCATTCATATTGTAAATACTGGAAGAACCTGGTTCAAGATATAAAATACCAGTGATGTAACCTGATGCTAATCCTTTTGGAGTTTTTGAATCTTCTCCAACAGAAAGCATATAGAAATTTGTTTGTTTTATTAAGCTTGCAATCTCTTCTGCTTTATCTATTGGGATTTTTGTGTTAGCTAAATCTTCATCAACATCTTTTTCAATCTGTTGTATTTCATCAAGATCGTTTTGTGCATAAACTAATCTTTCAGAAATATGATCTGCATATCTATAAACACCTATTTTATCAAGATGCGCTAATTTTGATATTAAAGAATTAACACTAGAATATCTTTCATGAAATTCATCAATTCGTTTTGATCTATTTTTTCCTGGTGTCATTTTTCCTACTTGTCTTAGTGGAGATCCTGGAGACCATACAGATGATGGAATATCCCAAGTGTTTAACTCATCATAAAGTTCATTTAAAGCTTTTTGTTTAACCCTTAATCCATGAAGCCCAGCACCACCACGGTTTTTTGGATCAAATAGCTTTTCGTAATTAATAGTTTCTAAATCTGCTCCCGGAATACGATTTCTATCTTCATCTAATTTGTAATGATGATATGCTGGAAATTCTTGTTGTAATCTGAAATAATCATCTGCATCATTGATGTTGTAAACTTCAGTCAAATCTGGATCTGGTCTTAATATTAATCCTCTTTCACCTTTCGGGATCCAGAAAGGTAAGTTTAAATCTAAATAATCAATCCATGGTGAAGTTTCATTTTCATAATCATAATCAGAGGTCCATAGTCCTCCTATAGGTTTTGGCATACCTCTGAAATTTGATACTGGCTTAAATCTTCTTGGATCAAAATCTATTTGATCAGGTTTTTTGCTGACTGTGTGTGAGTTAGGTACAAACAACTGATCTGGGATATCTTCTTTTTCCCAGCCAGCAGTTTTTACTATGATTTTGTATTTTGCCATCAACCTTATTCCACCAAGAAAAAACAATCGTTATTATGAATATTATAAATAAGACCTTTTAGAACCTTGATAATGTCCAAAACACAAGAAAATAAGAAACAAATAACAGCTAAAGATATTATTGGATTAATTTCTGCAATAATAGCTATCGTTAATGCTTTGCTTCAGATGAAAAACAAAAATACCGAAGTAAAACATGATGAAAAGGAAGGTGTTTCTATTTCTTACAATGATGCTGGACAGTTGATCAAAATAAATGGTCTAGAGTTGAAGGAAGGACATCTTGAATATACTAAAAAAGATAGTAATTTCAGTCTAAAAATAGAACAAAATGAATCTCCTTCAGCAAATACAAAAGGAGAGAAATAATGGACAATTTCACCACTATGTTGAATATAGCAACTGTAGCAGGATGTTCCATATATATTTTTCTTACAATCAAAGAAAAAATAGAATTATTTAATCATAAAAAAGATATATAAATTTGAGTGTGTTAAAAACTTATCCCTCAAGATAACTTGAGGGATATTCTTAATTAGCTACTAGATCTTTTAACTGATCTTTACTTAGCTTTCCTGAGAGTCTTTTTACTTCTTCTCCATTTTTGAATAATACAGTTACTGGAATTGATTTAATTTCAAAATCAGCTGCTAAGTCTGGATCATCTTGACAATCAACTGCAAAACATTTTACGTTTTCATTTTCTGCAGCAAACTCCTTATATGTAGGAGTATAAGCTTTGCAAGGTCCACACCATGTAGCTTCAAATTTCACCAAAACAGTTCCGTCATTTATTGACTCATAAAAATTACTTGTATTTAGTTTCATACCTTTATCCTACCACCAAACTATGGTATAATTTCTTTTGAAATGAACAGAATTTTACTGCTAAATTTAAACTACGAACCACTATATGTATGTTCTTTATCTAGAGCAATGAAGCTATTAATAATGAATAAAGCTGAAACTCTACATTTCAAAGATGACAGTTATTTTTTTACAGGAGCTGGGCAAAAATTCCAAGTTCCTTCTGTTATCCGTTTAAAATATAACATAAAGAAAAAAGGTAATCCTGTTTATAAAGTTAGCAGAATGGGAATTTTCAGTAGAGACAACTTTACTTGTCAATATTGTGGATCTAGAAAACAAAACTTAACTTTGGATCATGTTCATCCTAGACATTTAGGAGGAGAGCATGTTTGGGAAAATTTAGTAACTTGTTGTTCTGATTGTAACCATAAAAAAGGTGGAAAGAAATTAGAACTATCTGGAATGAAGTTACTAAACAAACCAAGAGTACCCAGATATACTTTTAACTATTTATTAAATAGACCTATTGATAAAGAAGATGAATATTGGTCTTATTATCTTGTAAGCTAAGATCTAGCTAATACATATTTATGGAATTTCTGACCTAGTTTCAACACATGTTCAATATGGTGTTGAGCTAGGTGATTTATTCCACCACTCATCATATTTCTGTCATAAGAAGTTTTTAGACATTTGAGTTTGATTTTATTTTTATAGAATGACAAACCAAATACTCTTTCCCAACACTCACTTGCTAATTTATGTTTTGGAAGATTACTTTCAACAAAAACTCCAGCATCAACTATTTTCTGAATGTGATGTTTTTTAGCAATAAAAGAATTTGTTGCAATACCAGCTTGCATATATAACAAATGAGATATGCTCTTGAAATTAGCTTTGAGAAATTCCTTATGATTGATATTCATCATATGAGATGCTGGACAAAATAAATTCAAAGCTAAAACAAATTCATAATCTTTATTTGTGTAATCAATAATTTCAAAACAATCATACATTTCTATGCTATCTTGAACTAAGAAGTAATTTTCAAAATCATATTTGTTGAAAGCATGTAATAATGCTCCAGCTTCGTATGTTCTTGGATAAATGTTTTCTTCAACAGTAATACTTTCTGGAAGTTTATCTAAGAAAGAAGTGTCTTTACTATTATTATTCACAACAACAATTTTAGCTTCAGGAAGTTGAGCTTGTAAGGATAACACATTTTTATAACATTGTTCAGTCATGTTATAAGAAGGGACTACAACTAATAGATTCATATTATTATTTTACACAAACAAAAACAGAAAGATTTTATCCTTCTGTTTTATATTTTCCCCCACGTTTTTTTCTTAAACAATATTGCTTTTGACTGAATCCTTTTGGATTACTGCAATTGATACTACCTTTGTATTTGGTAGACCATCTCTTTTTTTTCTTTCCAGTACGAGGAGCATTATAATCTTTTTTAGCTTCTTTGAATTGATTTGGACTGTAAGCATATTGAGATATATATTTTTGTAAATTTTCACTTAATATTTTATATACATTTCTGATCATTTGAGGATTTTCTGAATGTTGTAAAATTCCCTCAATTAAGTTTGCACCATCAGAACTAATATATCTCAATGTAGAAAAATCACTATTTACATTTAATGTTGAGATGACTTGTTTCATCATATCAATAAATTGTTCATCATCAATTGAATATTTTTGAGCAAAATCAGAGAGTGCTTGAGGGGAAAATAAATTATCTATATCAGAAAGGTGAGTGACATATTCTAATGGATCATTTATATAATATTTGTCTTGTATGTTATTATATTTTTCTCCAGCAGCTAAGCTTTGAAATATATCCATCAATAAATCTTTTCTTTTTATTTTAGATGCGTCTTTAGCAACTTCTTCTATTTGTTCTTCTTCTGATGAATTTTTAAAATTTTCATCAGTGTTCATCATATCCAAGTAAATCATTTCAAAAATCATTCTGTCAATATCGTAAATAAAGTTACCATTTTGATCTAATAATTTATTTTTAAATTTACTAAAATAATTATTAGCTTGATCAATTCTGCTGCGATTTATCCAATTTGGTCTGAATAATCTACCTTTATCAACTGCGTGTCTAAGCTCATGTTTCAAACTTTGTATTAGTTCTTGAATTGTACTTCTTACAGAAAGCAAAATAGTTTTGGTGTTAAAATTTATTTGAGCTTTTCGACCAATACTATATGAAGGTAAAAACTCATTTATCAAATTTTTCAATGGAGATTTGGATAAATTTTCATTCAATAAATTAAAATCTAATTTTTTACCATCCAAGGATGATGTAAGTAGATTTGAGATTTCAGCATCAACATCAAAATCTTCACCTAGTTTTTCAGGAATATATTTTTGTAAATCTATAGTGCCGTATGCTGCAAATCTATACCACATAATTTATCCTACTTTGGTAACCTTTAAATCTTTATTAGTTGATGCCCAATAGCCAGTTTCAAAATCTTCTAAATCAACAATAACTTTGTAAACATTTAGTCTTTTTCTTCTGTCATTTCTTGTATTTTCATTTCCCCATTTTCTAGCTTCATCTGGGGTTATTTCTAAAAGTGAACCTTTTCTCAAGAATGGTAAATCTAATCTTGAAGCATGATAAAATACATACTTGTCTCCATCACGCTCAACTTTATGTCTTTCTGCCCATTCTTCTTTTCGTTGAATTTCTTCTTGTTGTTGAATTTCTTTAAGAACTAAATAAACTTGATAATAATTAGGATTATCAGAATCAGGTTTATCGTAACCCAATTCTTCAATTTTTTGTATGCCACCTTCAACACCAAAATTCTTCATTATATACATAAGGTTGCGATGGTATGTTGGATATGTACCTAATATTTGTTCTGGTTTTACATCATCATAAGAATACTGATCACCAATAATTTTTTCTGGGTCAGCGTAAAACTCAACTAATGGTTTGTGCTGAAAATCTTTATATGATTCTGGAGTAGATGGATTTGACCAAACAGCTTTAGGGTCTCCAGATTTGTAACTCTGAGAATTATTAACTAATATTCCTTCACTCTCAATCTTATCAAGCAATTCGTTAGAGCCAGTATAGTGAACTCTTCTTACCATACCTTCTGGAATATCTTTTGAATGAGGTTCATTTAGATATTTGTGTTGTGCAGCTGTTCTATACCACATTATTTTGTCCCTACCCAAACATTATTAGGTTTGTTTCTCAAGGCAGAAACCATATTTTCAATCCAGATTTTTTTTACATTTTCTCTTGATTCTGGACTATCATAGGAACATGGAGAAATATGAACTTGAGGGTATTTCTTAAGTTTATCAGTAGCTTTTCTTCCAGGTTCTACACTGTATCCAGAAATTTTATTACTCTTGATTGCTTGGATTAAGTCATCATTATCAACAATAATATCTGTAGCTAGATTGATCAAGATTGCTTCATTACATAAATTAAGAAGCTTTTTATCTATAAGATTTACGTTAGAAGTATTTTCTTTATTGTTTTTTATAGCAGGAATATGTATTGATATAACTTTTGATTTCTTGAATATCTCTTCTAGTGTAGCATTACTGTTATCTATGTCATGATATAAAACATTCATTCCTATAGCTTTAAGTGCTTTAGCTACACTTTTACCAATATTTCCATAACCAACTATTCCAGCTGTTTTACCTTTTAAATCCACACTATCTCTGCATTCTTGATCTTTGTCGTTAATTAAATCTTGATAAGCTAAGTGTCTATTTCTTGCATGAAGTAATATTTCTGTAACAGTTGATTCAGCTACACTATCGGTTACAGCATTTGGACAAGTTTGTAGTAATATATTTTTTTCTTTGCACAAACTTGGACTAAAGAAATCAGCATCAGTCATATCTACATTTATTAGTTTCAAGTTTTTTATATTAGGATTGTTGTAAAATTTTTCAGTTAGTTTTTCCATCTTGTTTGGGTAAGATGGTAAGAAATCCATATTTAGCATCAAATAATCAAAATCTTTACATTTATTTGCTAATTCTGTTTCAGTCATCGATTTAAGATTAAGCATGGTAAGATCTGCCAACTTCTTAATTGGTTCTAAATCTTTATCTTCAATGTCCCAAAGATTAGCATCTAATTGCGCTAATAATACTTTTGGTAATTGTTTTTGTGCTAATCTATACCACATTATTTGCCTTTTAGATTGTCTGTTACTGATCTTCCAGCTTCCCAGTTTCTACATGACCAATAACGAGCTTTCCATTTTGGTCCTGGGTTATCACAATTATGTCTTGCTCTAAAGTTTTTTCTTCTATTTGGATTGTCTCTCTTAATAGAAAGTCCAGGATCACCAAAGTTGACTTTTACTATGTTTCCCTTGTCATTCTTTACATAAACAGAGAATTTCTTTGGACCACCTGGAGTTCTGAATGGTTTGTTAAGTTTCTTTCCTTTGTTTTTATCAGAAGCTGTAACTTCTTTCTTGTCTGACTTATAATAATCAGCAAGACCATCAAGCATCATACAAGCACGAGATAATTTTACTTGCCACCAAGCTGGAAGATCTGTTTCTTCTTTTGGTAAATTTTTCATTAAATCTTCAATAGCTCTCATTGCTGTTGATAGGTCATTTTTAGCCATACTTACTTCATGATCTTTGTATTCTGCAGCAGTTTTGACAATATGTGTAACAGTATCTGCAAGTCTATGAGCTTCGTTATTTTCTAGCTCATTTAATAAATCAAAAACATCTTCAAAAAATTCCATCATATACCTGCCTTGTATTCTGCATAAGTGTAATCAACTGTAAATGGTAATATTCCTTTTGTAACAGAAAGTTTTGTAAACAAACCAAAAGTTGCTACTCCTGTTACTGCTGTTCCTGCTGTACTACCAATAGAGTTTAATATTAATAATCTAGCTTCATCAGCAAAAGAAGACATTGTTGAATAAGCTAGTGTGTAAAAATTTGTTGTAATTAATCCTTTGATATCTGAATATGACATTGTAGTTGCGACACCTGAATATAGTGTCAACTCATCATAAACATCAAGGAATTTTTTAACTAAAGGAGCATCAGTATTGGTCAAAGTATATAGAACTTCTATATTTGAACCTGATTTAGTGATTGTATTGATTGCGTAACTAACTGTTACTGTAACACCTACTGCCATTTTATTCTCCTGTATACAAGATATTTTTTCTAATATGTAGAATAAAATTCCTATGGAAAGATTTTTAAGTTTCTGTTCAGATTTGGATGAATTAGGATATTTAAGAGAAGCAGATAATGTTTTTCATAAATATGCTGCCAAACACAATGATCTCTTAAAGAAACAAATACTTATTCCACTTAAGGTTAAAGAGATAGCACTAAAAGCTTACAAACACAAAAACAAAGAAATAAAGTTTGGAAGTGTTGAAGATATTGAAATTGCTAGACAACTTTCTCAACGATCTTATTTGGAATTAGATACTGTTTTAAAAGTTCACAAAATTACAATGAAAAAATTCTTTTCTCATTCCAAAAAAGAAGATAGTCCTAACTATTGGGAATATCTTTGTTATGGTGGAGATGATGGTAAGCATTGGGCTGAAAACATCATAAAAATTTATTTAAACAAAGATTGGAAAGCTAACTAATCTGTTGTATAATAACTAAAGCATTTTCAAAACTGAATATAGAAACACGGTGGCTTGACATCGTAAGATATAATAAAGGGATAAAGCAATTCTCTACTGCTCCCGCCATGTAAAAGTGGTCAGTCAAGCAAGCTCAATCTTTGTGAGTTTCAAGCACAGAACTTGGAACTATGGAATAAGATGAAAGCAGACTTATATACGCTGAATATAAGCCAAGCACAGCATCATCGAAACCTAAGAGATGAAGAGTAGTTATGAGGTTCGAGAAGTCACGATCAAGAGCTTTGTAGCATGATGAGAGGTTTTGCGGAAGACACAATAATATTTCCTTCCGTTATAGTCTCAAAATCAGGTCTAATAACTTCGTGGAGTATTAGACATTGAAGTGAGTTGTATTCCTTATTCAGGAGCAACAAGATACGCACACTTCTGTAGAGAGCGGGTTAAGAATTATTGAAGAGATCGCACTCCGTTGATAAGATAAAATAATTCACTCACGAAATAGACGTATCTCGTGTTAGTTGTAAACAACCATAAAAATCAAAAAGTGTATATGCAACAAACACTTATCTAGTTCTTAGATAACATAATATCTACGAATAATAGAATAAGACTAACATTAGACTAGAAAAGCTACTAGTATAAAAAGGCGGTTGTGTAGTTTGACTGAAAAGTGGATAAACAGGCAATTTGTAAGTTGCGAGCAAAGTACTCCTGTGAACGAAACTACTAAGCTAGGATTAATCTCATCCTAGCTTTTTCTATTTAAGGAACTTTTATCGTATATGCAGTATACTAATATTAGGTAATCTCTTAAGGATGTATGCAAAATGAAAATTGTATCTTTGGTTTCGGTAGTATTATTGGCTTCTTCAGGATATGCACAAATTGCTACACCTAGTTTTGTTCCTACTTGGCAACCTAAATTCAATCTATACCAGACAGACACTATAACGAATATCAAAACAACTCTTCAATCAAAAAAATATGAAGCAGTAAAAGTTGGATACAAAAGCACTGTAGTTGGGAGTGATCTTAAGAATTCAGTTGATCACGATTTAAA
>Ga0214919_10012541_pt1 | contig 10405 bp, 12 predicted proteins | sample LL1503_MetaG_FD_177994 | JGI IMG/M metagenome (GOLD analysis project Ga0214919, IMG submission 177994) | Freshwater microbial communities from Lake Lanier, Atlanta, Georgia, United States - LL-1503 | ecosystem: Environmental > Aquatic > Freshwater > Lake | place: USA: Georgia | collected... | reverse complement strand
CACATTCAAACTCTTTCCATTAATCCTTCCGTTAATATTAATTATATTCTTTTATTACATTCCGGCTGCGGAGGAGGAAACCATTCGAATAACAACAATACTTTATTAGATTTTATCATTATTCAGACGGATAATGATGATAATGCAGACACTATTTCTAATTCACTTCAAAACAATCATCAATTAGATGATAATAACACTTTAACAGAATTCAATTTTAATCTCATTTAACTTTAATCTTATTTACACCGTTGAACAATAACAATGGAACATTTTTTATTTTTCAACTAAGTTATCTAACCGAAGGAACAAACCGCCTCAAGGGGTTCTAACCGAAGGAACAAACCCCATCAAGGGATTCTAACCGAAGGAACAAACCCCATCAAGGGATTCTAACCGAAGGAACAAACCGCCTCAAGGGGTTCTGGTTCTAATACTCTTCTAATGGAATTTTCATATCTTTTGTAAATTCATATTTTTTTATTCTTTGAATGAATTTCTGAATATCGGTTTCGGAAATATTATTTTTCAGAGGACAATTACTATTTTTTATAGGAATAACGGTTGGAAATGTTACAAAATCGATCCTTTTATTTTCATTAATATTCGATATCGGATATGTAAATAAATAAGGTGATACAAAATAAGAATACAAAAAATAATAATACGGGTTTATTATTTTCATTAATAATAATAATTATTATTTGTATATCTATATCTTTTTAAGTACATAATATTCCGATTCAGAATACAAATCTATTTTTCTGAATCGGTTTTTTTCGGCAAGAAAAAGGATATTTTCAATCGTATCCATAAATAATTTTCGTTCGTTTTGGCGAACATGTTTGGTTTTTTTATCGATAAACGTTTCGATTTGTTTCCACGGTTTATGGGAATCTACTACATATTTTGATTTGTAATGAAAATCTTCAAATTCCACAGAAGTTTCTAAAATACGTTTATGATTGGGAATATATTTATATACATCTTCGAATGGTTTCCCTGCTGGAATAATCGTATCAAAAGTATCCGGATCTACTAAATGTAATATCAAATATCCTCCATTCGTTACCCAATTATGAATATTCCGAAAGATTTCTGATTTATCTGAAAATAAATAAATAGTAAAATCGACACAACACACATGTGTAAAAGTATTCGGTTCAAATTGCATAGGAACTCTCACATCTCCTATAATAAAAGTAGAGAATGGGTATTTTTTTTCTGCATAATCTGTCATATATTCTGAGGTGTCTATACCAAAAGCATCATATCCTTGTTCGTTCAGAGTATTTACTAACATACCGGTACCACTACCAATATCAAGAAATTTACTATTTTCTTTGTATGGTTCGGTTTTTTTTATAATAGTTTTTACCTTTTCGATGCGTGGTAATGGTATAAATATTTCATCATATACACTAGTATAAAACTCGTCATAAATATTTTGATCGCTTTTTAATAAAAAAGTTTCTTTTTGAATAAAACCTTCTTTATGAGAGGGTTCAATATAATTAGAAGCTAAATACCGTATAAGAAAACTAATGAATAACAATAAAAAAATGTACATAAATACGCTTTCCGCTTTCATGACTGTTTTGTTTTAATTTGTATATATTTCTTGGATATATACAAAACATCTATACTGGCATTTCAATAGTATTTCGCAATTGTACTCTAGTATGATTAAAAAAAGTGGATTTTCCAATAGGTTGATTCAAAACTGCATTAGAAGCCGGATTGGAAAAAGAACTAGTATTAAATAGATTTGGAAATGGTTGGGCGATTTCTATAGAAGGTGATGGTAGGTTTGTACGATATAAATCACTTTTGGACGATGGTACAAACACGCCTTGTGTTGCACTATGTTGTAAAGCAACGGTTTGATTTCTTAAAATCGTTTCTACGTCAATATTTTGCAAATATGTTTTAGCGGGCCCATTTTGAGTAGCAGTAGAAAACCCATAATCGTCTAAATAAGATTCTATTGGAAAATTGGCAGGAGTTTTTCGATCTATTATTGGAAAAACTGCATATTTAGTAGGTACTGGTCTTGGATCGAAATTAGGACGTAGTGCATTATCTGGAAATTGACGGCTTTGAATTCGATGATTCAATTCATCGACTCTGTCTTGTTGTCCATTAAAAAACCCTTGTACAATTCCATTTTCGTTTGTCTCGATTCCTTTCTCTAAAAACGTATTCATCTTGTTATTATTATACTAGAAAAATGTCGATAGATTTCGAATAATATTTATGGTTTTATCTACATCTTCTAGACGAATCTCTCGACTATACTTTTGCGGATTCCTATATATATTTTGTAATAAAAGCATATCTTCTTTCACATTTCCGGTGATTTCCACACACATTTCTGGAAAATAGTGATGAATGTTATAACATCCTAAATACAGTGGGGTAACATTACGATTCAAAGGATTGGTAATTTTCTCTGAAAAATAATGATTCGATCGGAAATTTTCAATACAAATCGTAAAATTATATCCATTATACAATTCCTCGCTTTGAAACTGTCCTTTTATTCTAGGATCCTGAATATTATTATAAAAAATACATCCACGACCATAAATATCAATTGGTAAATTGGTTTTTAGAATTTCTTGTACTAATTCGTGTCTATATTTATGTCCAGGAGCATGGTATTTTTGACTAATCATGATGGACATGAATTTATTTTGTTCCGAAGGTATTAACGATGCAGGTACTGGCGGCAAATAACAAGATAAATAACCATTCCCTTCTTGGAAAGGTTCTGGTAAATTCTCTTTATCTCCTAGATAATAACATCCAATATATTTTTGTGCATATTCTATAAATTCTGGGGTTAATTGCAAGAAAGGTAATGGTTCATGAGCGAATCCAATGACGTTTTGTTTTGGTATATGTGATATATCCGGCATGACTTTATTGAAAAGAAAAACATGGGTATAATCATCGCCACTAGTAAATATATAGGTTCGATTTATACCATAATGGTTGGTTAATGTTGGTGCAACGAAATTCAGACATTTACTTTCATATTCTGCTTGAATTCCTTCCGATGTAGTGAAATCTGCAAAACAACGTATCTTGATTTGGTCTTTTTCGGTCATTTTACTAGAAAAAAAAATACATTTATTTAGTTTTCTCTTAATTATAGTAAATCTTTGTATTCATCGAATAGAACATTCAAAATATAATAATCATTCGATCTTGGATAGCTTCTGATTTTTATTACCAAATGTTCTTTCAGTTCATTATTATTTTCTTTTGAATATACACAGGTACGTTTATATATTTGAATATTTTCATTAGAATCGATTGGAGGTGGAAGTTTCCCATTCGGATTTGGTTCAAATTTGCGTCTTTTTCTATATTTTATGTGGAATCTCTCTAATATCTTATATATTTTGGTTTTATCTATAGTATAATGATGCAATATCATGTTAGTATTCTATATTCATAGAATGTAGGTGTAATGGTAAAAATAATTCAATTTTTTTATTATTCAAAATAATAATAAAAAAATTGAAAGCAAATGTCGATGAATAGTCATAAATAAAACGCGTAATAACAATAAAAGACAATATAATGGTGTTAATCTGCAATACAACTTATACTTCTCTCGAATTTCAATCTCATTTTGAAAAATACCCCTATTCTCTCAGTGATTTTCAAAAATATGCAATCGAAGCGATTGTAAAAGGCGATCATGTATTGATTACTGCACATACTGGATCTGGAAAAACGCTTCCAGCCGAATTTGCGATTCAGCATTTTGTAGGTAAAGGTAAGAAGGTCATATATACGAGTCCCATCAAGGCTCTTTCAAATCAAAAATATTACGAATTCTCTCTGAAATATCCGGAGATTTCTTTCGGATTATTTACGGGAGATATCAAAACGAACCCAGAGGCGGATGTATTGATTATGACTACGGAGATTTTGATGAATGCGTTGATTTCTAGAGATAATTCCAAGACAAATCCGAATCACTTTTCTATTGATTTAGAAACGGAATTGGCAGCGGTTGTATTCGACGAAGTGCATTATATCAATGACGCCGATCGCGGACAGAATTGGGAGAAAACGCTATTGATGTTGCCGGCACATATTCAGAAAATCATGTTGTCTGCGACGATTGATTCTCCAGAACGTTTTGCGAAATGGGTGGAAAATCTCTCGACTTCTTCTTCTCTCAAAGAAGAAAAGAACGACAAGAAAACCGTATATTTATGTTCTACTAACCATCGTGTGGTTCCCTTAACCCACTATGGCTTTTTCGTAGTGAATGAATCCGCGTTGAAAAACATTAAAGATAAATCCATTCAACAAGAGATGCGGAAATTAACGGGAGAAAAAATCCGGATTCAGAACGATAAAGGTGTGTTCCAAGAGACGGAATATATGCAAATCAAGAGAATCGCGAAATATTTTGAGAAAGAGATCGTGCATCGAAAACAGGTATTAAATCAATTGGCGCTTTATTTAAGAAATAACGAAATGTTGCCAGCGATTTTCTTTGTATTCTCTCGGAAAAATGTCGAGGCCTTTGCAAGAGATATTACTATTCCAGTACTAGAAGACGATAGTAAAATACCATATACGGTGAAAAGAGAATGCGATGCGATTTTGCGAAAACTCCCAAATTGGGAAGAATATACTGCGCTACCTGAATATCATTTTCTAGTGGGATTGCTAGAAAAAGGTATTGGAATACATCATTCCGGGATGGTACCGATTTTTAGAGAAATCGTCGAATTGATGATTTCCAAGAAATACATTAAAATTCTCTTTGCCACGGAATCTTTCGCGATTGGTCTCGATTGTCCTATTAAAACCGCCGTATTTACCGGATTAACGAAATTCGATGGATCTGATCATCGCTGGTTAATGGCGCACGAATATACACAAATGGCGGGAAGAGCCGGACGTAGAGGAATCGATACTATTGGTCATGTGATTCATTGTAATAATCTCTTTGAATTACCAACTAGAACGGAATATCGCGATATTTTATGTGGAAAAGCGCAGAGTCTGATTTCGAAATTCCGTATATCGTATTCTTGGGTATTGGCAACTAGCGTTATCTTGGTCGAAGAAAATCCGATTGCTTTGTCTAAGAAAAGTATGATTTATGAGGAATTGGAAAGAATGATAGTTTCACAAAAAGAAAACATGTGTTCTCTCGAAAAAGATATTCTCTCAAGACAGACCGAAATCGCACGAATACCTTATTCCCTCGATCATTGTAGAAAATACAATGAAATCCAAGAAACGATCGGTACTGCTGTAAATAAGAAAAAAAAAGAAAAACAGAGAGAAATCGAAACATTAGAGACTGAATATCGTACGATACGTCAAGACGCGAAAAGGGTAAAAGATCTCGATGTATGGCTAGAAATGAAAATCAAAGAAGAGGCACAACTATCCTTTCTAGAGACATATATAGAAACGCAATTAGAAAAAGTCCAAAGAGTATTGCAAGAAAATAAATATTTTGAATTGGGTGGGGGATTATCTTCCCTGGGTAACATCGCATCGAAAATGTCGGAAGTACATCCATTGGTATGGTCTGGATGTATGGTAGAAAAATGGAATTATTTCGCGGACTTTTCTGTCAAACAGATCGTTGGAATCTTATCTTGTATTACGGATATAAAAGTCCCAGAAGAATATCGAAGATATATGAGTTCTTCCTTTCTTCAAGATAAAAATGCCTTCTTGCAAGATCGATTGATGGAATTACAAAAAGAATATGAAAAATATGAAAAGATAGAAGAAGAGAGAGAATTACGTACTGGAATGAAATATACCGACGTACTTTCATTTGATATAGTGGAAGAAGCGATGCAATGGTGTGATTGTGAATCGGAAGAAGAATGTAAAGTATTTATTTCTTGTGAATTGTCGAAAAAAGAGATCGGATTGGGAGATTTTACCAAAGCGATGCTGAAAATCGCAACGGTTGCGAGAGAATGGTCGGCGATTCCTGAAATAGCGGAGAAGGTTTCTTTGTCGTATAAACTCATGCAAATCGATACGATGGTGTTGAAATATATTGCGACAAATCAGAGCTTATATGTCTAGGCAGGGCGCTACGCAGTACCATGGTTCCCTTGCATGCTCCGCTATCCCTCCTTTCACGTTTATCCTTGTTTTTTTCTAGTGAAAACATGCAAGAAATAAACATATGATTTATTCTAGGACTATTCTTAGGATAAACATGCAAGAAATATAATATAGGATTATTATTAGGACCAACGTGAAAGGAGGGGCTGGCGAAGCAAACGGGGAACCATGGGTTCCTGGAATTAGTAATCTTTTCGTAAATAAGTATTTCCATAAATGATATCTCTCAAATAAATAAGAAAGGAATAGATATATGTTTCTAAACGAACAATATAAAATGGGATCAACAATAGAAAAATACTAATAATTACTTTTTGATATATTTGCAATGTTTGGTTTATTATAAACAGAATAATACAAAATATAATTGCAGATAATAAATAAATAATAAATAAATAATAATTAATATAACCCATACCCTCATTTTGGTCTAAAACATAATTGGTTTTGGTATTATCTACTGAATAATTATCCATTAAGGTTTGTAAATATTTATTTTGTGAATGAAATTGATCAGTAACACTAATATAGGATAGGGGGTCTGGCATTTAATTTTATATTATATCTTTATTTTTTTTAGTCATATTATATACCGTTGAATATTTCAAATGTAAAATATTCAACTAAAATACCGTAACAGATATAATAAAAATATTATATAGTAGCAGCTGCGGTAGATGCTGGAGCAGTAATACAACCATTCGTCAAGGTATCGTACTTTAATCCATTACCACAACATTGAGATCCAATACAAGTGGTACCAAATAATAAACTACTAACATCACTAGTGGTATTACCGCTTGTTTCCGGTGTATTTCCATTTGAAATGATATTATTGGGGTCCATTAAAGAGGAAGATTGCATTGATAATAGATTATAATCATTTTGATCTCTTTTCTGAATATCGACATAGATCAAATATGCCCAAATAATGGAACCGGCCAATAAGATAATGGTCAAAATATCCACAACGAAATCCGGAATAATATTTCTAGAATATCCTAAAACAATACTCAATACGATCGCAACCGAAATAATGGCTATCAAATAAGACCATGAACGCATACGCATACTATAACTTTGATTAAGTGAAACCATTCTTTGTTGGTTAGCATATGCTGCATCAATACCTTGTTTTTTCTGGTTCAGACGTTCCGTTTCTGCATTAATAATTTCATTCGACACATCTTGAAATTTATTTACACTTTTATAAAAATCTGTCATATAAAATTATAATATATGCTCCTAAATTATTATCTAGAGATCATTATTGCGGTTATTAAAAGAGTAGCAGTTGTAATTAATCCAATAATATACATTGAGTTTTGTTGAATCAGCATACTTTGAGTATCTTCTTTTGCGGCTTCTACCAATGTAGGGTTGAATTTTAAATAACCATTTTCATCTAAAATATCATCTGGATTATTTTTCAATGGATTATTAGGATCTTGGAATACAGATGGTTTCAATACTTTGTTATAATGATATAAATTATTACTCATATCTTGTAAATAATTAATAACATTATTTATTCCTGCATCTGGAGTCACGGTCGGATTACTTGCAACAAAAAGTTCTCGTACCGGATCATTATATGAATTCGGATATGGGAATTCAAAGTCGTATAATTTCAATTTATGGTTTTGCATGTTTATTCTCTAAAATTATACTATAAATATATATCTTTATAGCGAAAAAACGTTATAAAAATATATCGGTTCGTGTTTATATTTTGGTAAAGGTATAGTAAATCAGAGAAGTTGCCAGAACCGTCCATAATAGAGTAGTATAAACGGAACCGTCAATATAATTCTGATCTTCGTGTAAAATAGATTGATTATTCCCTAAAATTTCTTTCATTTTCGTGTCTAAATCATTTCGTTTTTCTTTCAATAAGTTATAAGAAGCATCCATCATTTGATTAAAACTGGTATCTGCAATATAATTAGGGTCTGTTGCATCCAACTTGGTCGCACAATCATCTAAATATAACTTTAATGTTTTGTAAGTAATCTTGCCATCACTATTTTTAAATTGTGCATTTGCGGCTTTGTTTAAATCAGATCCATCTGGACAATAATTCACACTACCACCAGCAGTAGTGCAAATATTCCTATCGGTGATATCGTTTGGTCCTACTGTTCCATCGGGGTTTTTATCTACAATCACTTTTTTATAATACAAATTATATACAGCATTATAGGAATCGATTAATTTCTGTTTATCTGTACCATTACTGGTCGTATTACAATAGTATGCATATTTTGACATGTTATTTATAATAATTATATATTATGATAATTGATAATATATTCCATATACCATTATACCGATTCCTATTCCTAAATTCCAGGTTTGTAACCATGTATGTACGTATTCTGTGGTGGAATCTTCATATCTAGCATTTCGATTAATATGTGTTTTCTGATTATTATCATACCAATCCCGATAGTTGAAATTCTTACAAATTTCGCAATTTTGTTGTTCTTGGTCATTCTCAGGATTAATTGGACAAACACTAGTGATTTTATATTTGTCACAATTACCAACGAGACCTTGATTTACTCTGACTAAACTACCTCCAGTGACTTTAAAATGATACGTATATTTTTGTAAAATAGTGGGTGTTGGAGTAGAATTATTTGGCATGGTGGTTGGTGTTGGTGTTACCTTTTTTTTATTATAATTTTTAATACTAGTTTTTAATTCTCCAAGTTGTCTATTAATATCATTAAAATCTTCATCTAATCCTGATTCCATTTCAGGAGCATATTGTCTGACTTCATAATCACTAATTCTATTTATAAGATTTAAATAAACTGGCATTTGTCCCACTATTTGTTCATCTATGATAGATTTAAAAGAACGAGGTGGCTCTGTAGATGGAGCGGTACTTACTACCGGATTATTTGAGGTAGTGCTCATGGGTGTAGTAGTGGGAGCCAGAGTAGGCGGTGGTATCACTTCCAGCGTAACATTGCCACTTCCAATCCAAACATCATTTTTACCATTTAAATATCTCTCTAAATTATTAATATAATCATTATATGAAATGGTGGAATTTTGCCATAAACTACCAATCGAATAACTTATGTCGGTAAATTCCCTACTATAGGTGGTAATAACAATATCTCCATCTCTATAAATGCCGCTTTTATATTTTGGTGTGTCTAGATAGTTTTGACCTAAAATAAAAATATTATCGGATGGGTCGGTGACATTGGATCTTTTGTATATTTTACCACTATTATAAGAAGGTATTATATCGGTTTGATTTTGTGGATTATGAATAGTATTACATAAAAATAAATCCCGATTAAATTCCAATAAGGTACTCATTTTAATTAATAAACCAGAATATATAGTTTTACTACAAGAAAAAATATATATTGTATGATTACCAGAAAAAAATAGGTTTGGATATATTACATTCTCTTAAACACAAATACGATAATATTCGGTAAGGAGAGCGGTCGGTGATTTACGATCAAATGTACATATTTCTCCTGGTTTAAGACAAATGGCTAAAGCCATCGGATCGAATCGAGATATTTCTGGTAATTCTTTGGTACTTTTCAAATGATATTTTCGGATAAGTTCGTCGGTTTCTCCGGCGGTCAAAATATGAAGATTGGATGGTACTAGATGATGTTCTAGAATATTGAATTGTAACCGTTTGATATTATGTACAACGACGAAGATTCCATCATGATTCCATTTATATTTGAGATGGGCTTGTAGAGATTCATTGGGTTCTCCATCTAGAATGACAATTAACATATCTTTGGTAGAAAGGGTATCGGTAAGAATAAACAAATCTTCTATAATTGGTTGGAGAGAATGTTCATTGAGAGACGATTTGATATAGTATTTTACATACGCTTTATAAGGAGCGAGTACATCTCTTTCGGAATGCGTCAATAACATATCTAATTGATTCGATTGAATCATTGCATCTATTTCATTAATACTAAATCCTTTGTATTCGTCAATATTATAATTGTGTTTAGTATGTAATAATTCCAAGATGGTATTTCTAGAATTGTAGATTTGTACAACGCGATTATTCGAAGTCATTTTATATTGTTATATTATTGTGGTATCTTTGTTTTTATTCTTTTTTATTAGAAAATACCCGTCAATTTTCTAGAAAAATATTTTTCATTTTTCATGCGATTTTGCTAGAAAAATATTTTTCATTTTTCATGCGATTTTGCTAGAAAAATATTTTTCATTTTTCATGCGATTTTGCTAGAAAAATATTTTTCATTTT
>Ga0214919_10012539_pt1 | contig 10406 bp, 7 predicted proteins | sample LL1503_MetaG_FD_177994 | JGI IMG/M metagenome (GOLD analysis project Ga0214919, IMG submission 177994) | Freshwater microbial communities from Lake Lanier, Atlanta, Georgia, United States - LL-1503 | ecosystem: Environmental > Aquatic > Freshwater > Lake | place: USA: Georgia | collected 2015-03-15 | reverse complement strand
TCTTCTTGATGAAGGAGTGCAAAACGACAACTTTTCGATCCTTCATGCAGCAAAAAAATGCACGCCCAATGCCTTCTGCGCCACGGGCCCTGATTTCAAATAAGCCTTGCCCAATGGCTTTGGTATAAGGCATCCCCAGGTTGGGCCCAGACATCACAATTTGTTCAGTGATGCGCACAAAACTGGCGTAAAGGCCTACGGGCCACGCTGATATGCGCTCTTGAACAGATGCATTGAAGAAAACGATGGAGTACTTCATTTATAGCTTGCATGCTATATAAATGATTTGGCCTTGTCAACCTATATAGCTGAAAACAATAGCCCGCCCTGCAACTCCAAGCATGCAGTAACAACGCGCTGGGGTGTCGTGTTACACGAAACCTGCACCCAATGACCCGCCAATCTGAAAGGACTCAGGTCGCCCAAACACCCAAGATGAAGACAAAATTGCTCATGCACATTCCACACAAAGGTGAAACGTGATGAGCACCAGCGTTGCCTAAATGGCTATAGACTGTGTCCATGACCGCTTTCATCCTGCGCCGACTCGCCCAAGCCCTGGTGGTGATGGGGGTGGTGGCGTTCATCTCCTTTATGTTGTTCCAGTATGTGGGCGACCCGGTGGTGTTTTTGCTCGGGCAAGATGCGCGGCCCGATCAGATCGCGCAGTTGCGCCGCGATCTGGGGCTGGACCAGCCCTTTGTGGTGCAGTTTGGCCACTTTTTGGTCAATGCGGTGCAAGGCGAGTTTGGCCTGAGCCTGCGCCAAGGGGCCAAGGTGTCGCGCCTGATTGCCGAGCGCTTTCCGGCCACGCTGGAGCTGGCCTTGGTGGCCGCCGTGCTGGCGCTGGCGCTGGGCATTCCCATGGGCGTGTACGCCGCGCTGCGCCGGGGCACTTGGCTCAGCCAGGTGTTCATGACGGTGTCGCTGCTGGGCGTGTCGCTGCCCACGTTTTTGATCGGCATCTTGCTGATCTTGGTGTTTGCCGTGGGCCTGGGCTGGCTGCCCAGTTTTGGCCGGGGCGAGGTGGTGTCTTGGGGTTGGTGGCAAAGTGGTTTGTTCACCCGCGACGGCTGGTTGCACCTGTTGCTGCCCGCGTTCACGCTGGCGGTGTTTCAGCTGACCCTCATCATGCGGCTGGTGCGCGCTGAAATGCTGGAGGTGCTGCGCACCGACTACATCAAATTTGCCCGCGCTCGGGGCCTGAGCGACCGCAGCGTGCACTTTGGCCATGCGCTGAAAAACACCTTGGTGCCGGTGATCACCATCGCCGGTTTGCAACTGGGCTCGCTGATCGCTTTTGCCATCATCACCGAGACGGTGTTCCAGTGGCCGGGCATGGGCTTGTTGTTCATCCAGGCGGTGACGTTTGCCGACATCCCGGTGATGGCCGCTTACCTGTGCCTGATTTCACTCATCTTCGTGGTGATTAATTTGGCTGTGGACTTGCTCTACTTTGTGGTCGACCCGCGCTTGCGCGTGGGCACGGCGGGGGGGCATTGATGGGCGCACCGCACATGCTGGCCAGCGGGCGGGCGTTTGCCCACATCGCTCGGTTTCACCCCGAGCTCACCGCCTTTCGGCGCGATTTGCACGCCCACCCCGAGCTGGGCTTTGAAGAGGTCTACACCTCGGCGCGGGTGCAAGAGGCGCTGCGTTTGTGCGGCGTCGACGAGGTGCACACGGGCTTGGGCAAAACCGGTGTGGTGGCGCTGATCCATGGCCAACCCCATTCGACAAGTTCGGCGGCTCATCCAGCGAACACAGGCTCGGCAAGCTCTGCAGCGGGCTCAGTGGCCCGCGCCACAGCAGGCGCAGAAGGTGTCAGCGCACCGCGCATGATCGGCCTGCGCGCTGACATGGACGCGCTGCCCTTGCACGAACACAACGATGTGGCCTGGAAGTCGGCCTCGCCGGGCCTGATGCACGCCTGCGGCCACGACGGCCACACCGCCATGCTGATCGGCGCGGCGCGCTATTTGGTCGAGACGCGGCAGTTTCGCGGCACCGCGTGTTTGATCTTTCAGCCCGGCGAAGAGGGCTTCGCCGGTGCGCGCGCCATGATCGAAGACGGCTTGTTCGATCGCTTCCCGTGCGCGCAGGTGTATGCCCAGCACAACGCGCCCGATGTGCCGCTGGGCGTGATTGGCATCACCCCCGGCCCGATGCAAGCGGCGGTGGACCGGGTGGAGATCACCATCACCGGCCAAGGCGGGCATGGTGCGCGCCCACACCAAACCGTGGACCCGGTGTTGGTGGCTGGGCACATCATCACCGCGGCGCAAAGCATCGTGGCGCGCAACCTCTCGGCCATGGACCAAGCGGTGCTGAGCATTTGCTCCATGCAAGGTGGCCACCCGGGGGCGATGAGCGTCATCCCTGGCGAGGTTACCTTGGTGGGCACGGTGCGCACCTACAGCGCGCAGGTGCAAGCCCACATCGAGCAGCGCCTGACCCACCTGTGCCAGGGCATTGCCCAAGGCTTTGGGGCCACAGCGAACGTGCACTACGAGCGCGTTTACCCGGCCACCGTCAACACCGTGCCCGAGGCGCAGTTTGCCGCCGATGTGGCCGCCCGTTTGGTGGGCGAAGCGCAGGTGGTGCGCCACATGACGCCCAGCATGGGCGGGGAAGACTTCGCCTTCATGCTGCAGGTCAAACCCGGTGCGTACATGCGCATTGGCCAAGGCCAGCCCGCGCAGGGGCGCAGCCATCCGCTGCACAACAGCCGCTACGACTTCAACGACGCCATCTTGCCCCTGGGCGCGGCCTTGCACGCCAGCCTGATCGAGGCGGCTATGCCGCTGTAACATCGCTGATCATTAGGAGAAACTCATGAACCACAAAACCCACACCCCCGCTTGGCGCTTGGGCGCCTTGGCCGCTGGCATGACCCTGGCCTTGGCCCTGCCCGCCGTTGCTGTGACCTTGCGCATTGCCAACCAAGGCGACGCGCTCTCCATGGACCCGCATTCCCTCAACGAGTCGCTGCAAATCACCGTGGTGGAAAACGTCTACGAGCCGCTGGTGTGGCGCGATGAAAACTTCAAACTCACCCCGTTGCTGGCCACCAGCTGGAAGCAAACCGCGCCCACGGTGTGGCGCTTTGAACTGCGCAAGGGCGTGGCTTTTCACGACGGCACGCCGTTCACCGCCGACGATGTGATCTTCAGCTACGAGCGCGCCAAGGGCGACGGCTCGGACATGAAAACCTATGTGGGCCAGATCAAAGAGATCAAAAAACTCAGCGACCACAGCATCGACATCATCACCTTGCAGCCCTTTCCCATCCTGCCCGAGATGATCACCCACTGGAACATCATGAGCAAAAAGTGGTGCGAGGAAAACCAAGCCACCAAGCCAGTGGACCGGCGCAAGGGCATTGAAAACGCCGCGTCGTTTCGCGCCAATGGCACCGGCCCGTTTCGCCTGCGCGAGCGCCAGCCCGGGGTGCGCACCACCTTCAGCCGCAATGGCAGCTATTGGGGCAAGGTCCCCAGCAATGTCGACGAGGTGATCTACACCCCGATTGGCAACGACGCCACCCGTGTGGCGGCCATGCTCTCGGGCGAGGTCGATGTGATGGAGCCCGTGCCGGTGCAAGACGTCGAGCGCATCAAGGCCAACCCCAAGCTCAATGTGCTGCAAGGCCCCGAGCTGCGGGTGATCTTTTTGGGCATGGACCAAGCGCGTGACGAGCTGCTCTACAGCAACGTGAAGGGCAAAAACCCGTTCAAAGACAAGCGCGTGCGCCAAGCCTTCTACCAGGCCATCGACATCGAAACCATCAAAAGCCGGGTCATGCGTGGCGCGGCCACGCCCACGGCCTTGATGCTCACTTCGCAAATCAATGGCTACGCCGCCGACTTGTCCAAGCGCTTGCCCTACGACCCCGAGGCGTCCAAAAAGTTGCTCGCCGATGCGGGCTACCCCAGCGGCTTTGAGGTCAAGATGAACTGCCCCAACGACCGCTATGTCAACGACGCTGAAATCTGCCAAGCCGTGGCCGCCAACCTGGCGCGGGTGGGTGTGAAGATCAACCTTGAGGCCGAGACCAAGGGCTCTTACTTTCCCAAAATTTTGAGCCGCAACACCAGCTTTTACATGCTGGGCTGGACCGCCAGCACGGTGGACGCGCACAACGTGCTCTACCCCATCTTGTCCTCCCCCGGTGACGGTGGGCGCGGCCAGTTCAACCTGGGCGCGTACAACAACCCCAAGGTGGACGAGCTGACCCAGCAAGTGGCCTCTGAGACCGACACCAAAAAGCGCAACGCCTTGATCCGCGAGGCGATGAAGATCCACCAAGACGACGTTGGCCACCTGCCGCTGCACCAGCAAGCGCTGAACTGGGCGGCCAAGAAAACCGTCCAGTTGGTGCAGTTGCCCGACAACAGCATGCCCTGGAAGCACATCGTCGTTAAACCTTAAGCCGCGACCTGCGCCTTGCCGCCATGAGCCAAGCCAGCACCAGCGCCTGGGCGCGCTGGTGGGACAGCGACCTTGTGCACAGCTTTCGCCACTCGCCCACCGCGGTGGTGGCGGCGCTGCTGGCCTTGCTGTGCGTGCTGGCCGCTGTGCTGGCCCCTTGGGTGGCGCCGCACAACCCGTTTGACCTGGCCACCTTGGAGCTGGCCGATTCGCGCCTGCCCCCGGCCTGGAGCGCGCAGGGCAACCCCAAGTATTGGCTGGGCACCGACGACCAAGGGCGCGATATTTTGTCGGCGCTGATGTATGGCGCGCGCATTTCGCTGTTGGTCGGTTTGAGCTCGGTGGCGCTGTCGGTGCTGTTGGGCGTGAGCCTGGGCCTGTGGGCCGGTTTTTGGGGTGGGCGCTGGGACGCGCTGATCATGCGCACCTGTGACGTGATGCTGTCTTTCCCCGCCATCTTGGTGGCGCTGCTCATTGCCGGGGTGGGGCGGGCCTTGTTCCCACAAGCCCACGAGGCTTTGGCCTTTGGCGTGCTGATCGCCTCCATCACCTTGACCGGTTGGGTGCAGTACGCCCGCACCGTGCGCGGCAGCACCTTGGTGGAGCGCCACAAAGAATACGTGCAGGCCGCCCGCGTGACCGGGGTGAGCCCGGTGCGCATCATGCGCCGCCATGTGCTGCCCAATGTGATGGGGCCGGTGTTGGTGCTGGCCACCATCCAAGTGGCCACGGCCATCATCACCGAGGCCACGCTGTCGTTTTTGGGGGTGGGTGCGCCGCCAACTTCACCGTCGCTGGGCACGCTCATTCGGGTGGGCAATGATTACCTGTTTTCGGGCGAGTGGTGGATCACCATCTTCCCCGGCCTGATGCTGGTGCTCATCTCGCTGTCGGTCAATTTGCTGGGCGACTGGTTGCGCGACGCGCTCAACCCGCGCTTGCGTTGAGGCCTGAGCACATGGACCTGCCCCGCCCAACGCCTTTGCTCGAGGTCAAAGACCTGGTGGTCGAGTTTCCTACCCGACGCGGTGTGCTGCGCGCCTTGGACGGCGTGTCGTTCACGGTGGCCGCCGGTGAGGTGCTGGGCGTGGTGGGCGAGTCGGGCGCGGGCAAGTCGCTCACTGGCGCGTCCATCATTGGGTTGCTCGAGCCGCCCGGGCGCATTGCCAGTGGCAGCATTTGGTTTGACGGCCAGCGCATCGACACCTTGGACACTGAGGGCATGCGGCGTTTGCGCGGGCGCCACATCGGGGCGATTTTTCAAGACCCGCTGACCTCGCTCAACCCTTTGTACAGCGTGGGCCAGCAACTGGTGGAGACCATCCAGGCCCACTTGCCCATTGGCAACCATGAAGCGCGCGAACGCGCCGTGGCGTTGCTGCAAGAGACGGGCATTGCCGCTGCGCGCGAGCGGCTGGACCATTACCCGCACCAGTTCTCGGGCGGCATGCGCCAGCGGGTGGTGATTGCGCTGGCGCTGGCCGCTGAGCCGCGGCTGATCGTGGCCGACGAACCCACCACCGCGCTCGATGTGTCGGTGCAAGCGCAAATCATCGGCTTGCTCAAACGCTTGTGCCGCGAGCGTGGCGCGGCGGTGGTGCTGATCACCCACGACATGGGTGTGATTGCCGAAACCTGCGACCGCGTGGCCGTGATGTACGCCGGCCGGGTGGCCGAGATCGGCGCTGTCGACGCGGTCATCCACCGCAGCGCCCACCCCTACAGCGCGGGGCTGATGGCCTCCATCCCCGACATCGACGGCGATGATGAGCGCTTGCACCAAATCGACGGCAGCATGCCGCGCCTGAACGCCATTCCCAGCGGCTGCGCCTACCACCCGCGTTGCGCCCAAGCCCTGCCGCGCTGTGCCCAGCAGCGGCCCGAATTGCAAGCCGTGGGCCAAGGCCTGGCCGCGTGCTGGTTGATCGACGCGACCGCCCAGCCCCAAGCCTTGCTGGTCGGTCAGCCAGCCAGCGTCATGGCCGGTTTGCCCCCGGTGCAGGGCTTTAAGCAGGCGCAAACGCAGGCCCCAGGCACCGGCCCCGCCATCGCCCAGGCTGCGCGGGTTGCGCCAGACCTGGGCACCACATCAAACAGCGGTCACCTAGACCGCAGCACCAGCGCGCAGGCCGCGCCACCGCCCAACCCCCTGGTGCAGGTGCGCGACCTGGCACGCCACTTTGATGTGTCTGCGCCCTGGCTCAACCGCATGCTTGAGCGCCAACCACGCCAGTGGTTGCATGCGGTGGACGGGGTGGACTTTGCCATCGAGCGCGGCCAAACCATGGCCTTGGTGGGCGAGTCCGGTTGCGGCAAAAGCACGGTGGCGCGCTTGTTGGTGGGCCTGTACCAGCCCAGCCGGGGCCAAGTGCAGTTTGACGGGCAAGATGCCCACGCCGCCTTTGCCGGGCGCGACGCGCTGGTGCTGCGCCGGCGCATCCAAATGATTTTTCAAGACCCCTACGCCAGCCTCAACCCGCGCTGGACGGTGGGCGATGTGGTGGCCGAGCCGCTGCGCGAGCACGGGCTGGCCCCCACCCGCGCGGCCGCCCAAGACGCGGTGGTGGGTTTGCTGCAATCGGTCGGTCTGGGCGCGGCCGACTTGGGCAAGTACGCGCACCAGTTCTCGGGCGGGCAGCGCCAGCGCATCTCCATTGCCCGCGCCTTGGCCACCGCACCTGAATTTTTGGTCTGCGACGAACCCACCTCGGCGCTGGACGTGAGCGTGCAAGCGCAGGTGCTCAACCTCATGGGGGACTTGCAGCGCGCGCGTGGGCTGACGTATTTGTTCATCTCGCACAACCTGGCGGTGGTGCGCCATGTGAGCGACCAAGTGGGGGTGATGTACCTGGGCCGTTTGGTCGAGGTCGCGCCCACGCCGCGCTTGTTTGGGCAGCCGCGCCACCCCTATACGCGCATGCTGATCGACGCCATCCCACGCATGCGCGACCATGGGCGCGAGCGCACCCCGGTGCAAGGCGAGGTGCCCAACCCCTTGCAGCCGCCCACTGGTTGCAGTTTTCACCCGCGCTGCCCTTTGGCCGATGCGCGCTGCCGAACCGAACGCCCCGTGCTGCAATCTGTCGAGGGCGCGCAAGTGGCGTGCCACGCGGTGCAAGAAGGCCGCAGCACTTGAAGCCCATGGAGCCCTGATGGAGACCAAGTGGTTGGAAGACTTTGTCAGCCTGGCCGAGACGCGCAGCTTCAGCCGCTCGGCGCAGTTGCGCCATGTCACGCAACCGGCGTTTTCGCGCCGCATCCAGTCGCTGGAGGCCTGGGCCGGCTCGGACCTGGTGGACCGCTCGTCATACCCCACGCGGCTGACCGCGGCGGGCGAGACCTTGTACGCGCAGGCGCTGGACATGCTGCAATTTTTGAACAGCACCCGCGCCATGCTGCGCGCGCAGGCCTCGGCGGGTCTGGACGTGATTGCCTTTGCCGTGCCGCACACGCTGGCGTTCACATTTTTTCCGGCTTGGGTGTCGAGCCTGCGCGAAGAGTTTGGACCGATCAAAAGCCGCTTGATCGCGCTCAATGTGCACGACGCGGTGCTGCACCTCATTGAGGGCAGTTGCGATGTGTTGATCTCTTACTACCACCCCTCGCAGCCCATCGAGTTGGACGCGGACCGCTATGAGATGGTCGAGTTGGGCCAAGAGGTGATGGGCCCCTATGCCAAACCGCGCGCCGATGGCCAGCCCCTGTTTCAGTTGCCCGGCAGTGTCACCGCCCATGTGCCCTACCTGGGCTATGCGCCGGGGGCGTATTTGGGCCGCATCGTCGACCTCATCCTCAAAAGTGCACCCGTGCCCATCCACCTGGACCGTGTGTATGAAACCGACATGGCCGAGGGCTTGAAGGCCATGGCCTTGGCTGGTCATGGCTTGGCGTTTTTGCCGCACAGCGCGGTGGTCAAAGAGTTGCGCGAGCATTTGTTGGTGCGCGCCACCTCGCACCTGTGGCCACACCCCGATCAGGCCATGCGGCTGCGCGCGTACCGCGTCAAACCGGCCCGCGCCAATGCCACCACCCCCAAAACTGCGGCCCATGCGCTGTGGGGGTTTTTGCAGCACAAGGCTGAGTTGGCCGCGCAGGCCAAACCCGAGGGCTGAGGGGCGGGTGCCCGGGCACGGGCAAGGGCACCAATGGGACAATGCGGGCATGAGCGCAATCCACCCCACCCCCCACACGCTGAGCCTGACCCAACCCGACGACTGGCATGTGCATTTGCGCGATGGCGCCGCCATGCAATCGGTGGTGGCCCACACCGCCGCGCAATTTGCCCGCGCTCTGGTCATGCCCAACCTCAAACCCCCCATCACCAGCACGGCGCTGGCGCTGGCTTATCGCGATCGCATCATGGCCGCATTGCCCGAAGGCGCGACCTTTGACCCGCTGATGAGCCTGTACCTGACCGACAGCTTGCCCCCGGATGAAATTGCCCGCGCCAAAGATGCTGGCGTGGTGGCCTGCAAGCTTTACCCGGCGGGCGCCACCACCCACAGCGATGCGGGTGTGACCGACTTGCGCAAAATCAGCGCCACCTTGGAGGCCATGCAGCGCCATGGCCTGCTGCTGTTGGTGCACGGCGAAGTGACCGACCCAACGGTGGACTTGTTTGACCGCGAAGCGGTGTTCATTGAGCGCCACCTCATGCCGCTGCGGCGTGATTTCCCCGCGCTCAAAATTGTGATGGAGCACATCACCACCCAAGAGGCCGCGCAGTTTGTCGCCCAAGCCGATGGGCCCACCGCCGCCACCATCACCGCCCACCATTTGCTGTTCAACCGCAACGCCATTTTTTTGGGTGGCGTGCGCCCCCATTACTACTGTTTGCCCGTGCTCAAGCGCGAAAGCCATCGCCTGGCCTTGGTGAAAGCCGCCACCTCGGGCAGTGCCAAGTTTTTCTTGGGCACCGACAGCGCGCCCCACCCCGCGCACTTGAAAGAGCACGCCAGCGGATGCGCCGGTTGCTACACGGCCCTCAGCGCCATGGAGATGTACGCCCAGGCCTTTGAGGACGCAGGCGCGCTGGACAAATTAGAAGGTTTTGCCAGCTTTCATGGCCCCGACTTTTATGGCCTGCCGCGCAACACCCAGCGCATCACCTTGGCGCGCCAGGCCTGGACGCTGCCCGAGACCTTGCCCTTTGGCGAAGCCGACATCAAACCCCTGTGCGGCGGCGAGACGTTGGCATGGCGCATGCAGGCCTGAACCCGCCAACGCCCTGGTCGGCCATCGACTGGCAAGCGCCTTGGTTTGCGCCGTGGGCTGCGCTCGGGCAACCGGTGTGCGCGGCGGTGGTGTCGGGGCACAGCGTGGCCCAGGCGCTCAACCATGCCGCACAGCGCTTGGGGCGCGCCGACCTGTGCTTTGTGCCGCAAAGCGAGTTGCCCAAGGGTCAGGCCTATGAGGCCTTTATCCACGCCCAGCAGCGCATCCCCAGCCGCGACAACCTGCACGACTTTTTCAATGGCCTGTGTTGGTTGCGCTTTGGCCGCAGCAAGCGCCGCTTGAACCAGCTGCAAGCGCAAGAAATTGCACACCAAGGCGTGGGTCAGCAACGCGGGGCATTGCGTGACGCGCTCACCGTGTTCGATGAAAACGCAATCTTGTTGCAAGCCCCCGATGGCTTGTGGCAAGCCTTGTGCGAGCGCGATTGGCAACACCTGTTTGTGCGCAGGCGGGACGAATGGTCTGCGGTGCGCATCGAAGTGTTTGGCCACGCACTGCTGGAAAAGTTGGTGCAACCCTATGTGGCCATCACAGGCCACGCGTGGCGCGTGATGCCAGCCCCTGCACCGATCGCAGCTTTGGGGGACCCCAACGCGCATGCCGAGTCAACACCAACGCACACGCACACGCACACGCAACACGAAGCCAACGCCGACGCGACACTCGACGCTCTGTTGTGCGACAGCTTGAACGAAGACCATTTGCGCCGCAAGGCCTTTGCGCCTTTGCCGGTGTTGGGC
>Ga0214919_10012537_pt1 | contig 10407 bp, 10 predicted proteins | sample LL1503_MetaG_FD_177994 | JGI IMG/M metagenome (GOLD analysis project Ga0214919, IMG submission 177994) | Freshwater microbial communities from Lake Lanier, Atlanta, Georgia, United States - LL-1503 | ecosystem: Environmental > Aquatic > Freshwater > Lake | place: USA: Georgia | collected... | reverse complement strand
CAAGAAATATCCGGCAAAGCCAAGTGTTGCAATGACTTCTAGTTCGTGATCAATCACTTGCCATGCACGGGCTCGCAGTGACAAATCTTCGCGCGTATCACTTGGACGTATGCCGTATCTACGCGTCGCACCAACTTGCACAAGTTGCCGCAAATACGACATCTCGTCCAGTCCATTTGGACAAGGAAACGGTGGTAGCCGAGGAGCAACGAGTCGTAAATCGAAGGCCGCATCTTTGCCGATCTCGGCGGCGCATTGCACCACGCCCGGGTAACGCGCAAAACGACGATGCTGCTCGGCGCCACTGCGCACATAAGCCGTCGCAGCCGGTGGCAGCGTTGCATCCACATCGTCCAAACTGCTGCGTTCGCGCACCGCAGCAACTGCGGTCGCCAAACGATGCTGTCTTGCAGTTGCATACAACACATCGTTTGTAGCAACACTGTTCAAGTTGTTGCGATGTGCAATCTGCGCAAGCACATCATTGCGTGCAGAGTCAAGTGGGTCGCCGTGATCCCACACTTCCATCAGCACGCTGTCATTACCAAACACTGTTTTCATTTGCTGCACTCGTCGCTCGGCAGCACTTGGTCCTTGTTCATTAAGTGCACGCACCACCGCACCATCACGCCCACCCGTCATCACCCACCAATCACCTACCGAAAACTCGCCAAGTTGTTCGAGCACAAACACTGGATGTTCTTTGCTGCCAGCAAGTTGGCCGGCACTAATTGCGCTTGACAAATGTGCATAGCCTCGCGGGTTGCGAGCGATAATCACGAGACTTCCAGAATCGAGTTGCAACTCTGCACCAAACACTGTTGGCAACCCAAGCACTCGCGCTGCTTCAGCAAAGCGCACGATGCCGTACAAGCCATTGCGATCTGTCAGCGCAAGCGCTTCCAACCCCAATGACTGTGCTTGCTCTACAAGTTGTTCGGGATGCGAAGCACCTTGCAAAAAAGAAAAATTGGATCGGCAATGCAATTCTGCATATGAGACATGATTTGCCACCTCGCCATATTAGCGAACATATGTTCGTACCACTCTGAGAGCACCCGCCAAACCCTTGTCCGCCGTGGCAATTGCGTCGTCCCAAGCAAACCAAGCCACGTCTTGGCTCTCATCAGCGCCAGGTGCTGGTTCAACATCATCGGCCATCACTATGTAGCGCACATCTAAGTGCGTGTGCCCGCGCGGACCAGGATGCACATCAAGATGCACCAACACCGGACCATTGTCGGGGTGTCGCACATCAAGTCCGGTCTCTTCGCGCGCTTCGCGAAGCGCACCCTCTGCTGGCGTCTCTCCCGATTCAATATGTCCGCCGGGTTGCAACCAGATGTTGAGTCGTTTGTGCAAGTGCAACACCACACCTCGCTTGCCAACGACTATTGCCGACCCGGTGATGTGCGTGTCGTTGGCATGCTCGTCAAAAGGTGCCTCTAGGGTGGGTGCAATCGACAAGAACTGTTCAATCGATTCGCGCTCGCGTTCGTCGCACGGTGTTGCTGCAGCAAAATGTGCACACAGTTGAGCAACGATCTCGACAGGAGTCACGTCACGAGTGTATTACTGCTGGTCGTTAGTCATAACACTCACCTATAACACTCACCCATAGCGCGCGGTCATCCACCACTCGCCGTGCTCGAGCACCATCACCACCGCGTGCGTATTCGCGTGCGCCATGTCGTCACCATCGCGCGCCAACACCATCTGCATTCGCACTGCCCTGCGTTGACGCAATGGGTCCCACCAACGCTCTTCTACTGGCCACGGCCCAGCCCACGACACCACGTTGTACGCATGTCGACCAATCACTACATGTGCTGGCGATGCATTCAATTCATGTCGGCCGCTGACGCTCACCACACAACCACTCGCATCATTTACTACCGCCAGTAATGGTTCGTCGTACACAATTGAAGGTGACGGAGTTGGCAATGCTCCACTCCACACTGTTTCTTTGATCACCACCGACTCTGCTCGTCGCTCCATGTCAACTACTGCAGCTGGAGTCAACGCAAATACTTCGCCTACATCTCGACCACCACGCCACTGCGCAACACGCACCGAGTCAGACCCGAGCATTGTTGTCAATCGTTCGATAGCACGAGCAGCCCATTCATCGGCTTGAGTGCTGCCGCCCCACAACCCAAGTTGCCTTCCTTCTCGTGCGCGCAGGCCAACCGGTAAATACCGCAACAACACAACACCGCTCGTCAGCCCGCGTGTTGCAATCCATGCATCCATCTGCCAACGCACGCGCTCGGCCATCGCCGCAGCAGTCAATCCTTCTGGCTGATACCACAGACGATCACTTTGTTCGCCGTGATCGGTTTGCATACATATATGTAGACGCACGCAACTCACGCCTTGGTTGTTTAAGTGCGTCACCAATTCGTCGGCAACTGTGCGAGCCGTTGCCACCACCACATTGATATCTTCTACCGAGAGTTCAAATCGATGCGTGCTTGCGCGTTCTGGTGGTGGCGCGATGGTGATGGGTGGATGCCGGTCATAACCACGTGCCAGTCGATGCAACTCAAAACCAACTGGCCCAAATCGTCCAACTAAATCTGATGGCTTCATTGTTGCAAGGTCGCCAACGCAACTTAAGCCAAGTCTGTGCAACAGCGACACCACGTCGCGATCAATCGCGGCAAAGTCAGCGAGCACCGACACAGGCAATTGCGCCAAACATTGTGCGCTCTCACCCGGCTCAACCACTAGATGCCCACCATCAGCAGCATGTGCAGCAACGAGTGCAGTGAGTCGTCCGTCGGCAATACCTACTCCAAATACAATCGGGCGGCCGTCGGCCAAGAGCGCAAGCGCATTGTGCGTGATGTCGTGCAACCGTTGTGCCAACGCATCATCACCACCCACATATCGCGATGGTCCGCGTGTAGCCAACAAAATAACGCCTGGTGTACTCACTTCTACGAGGGGAACAAGTTCGCCCACCGCGCGCACTACCGACTCAAACATCAATCTGTCGCGCTCTTTGTTGTTGGCAGCAATATGCAGCTCGGGACACACGGCTTGTGCTTCGCGCCGTCGCATACCTATCTGCACACCTTGTTTGGCAGCATAAGCAGTGCGCGCCACTACGCGTTGTGCATGCAATACCGCAACTGCATCAAACCATTGTTTGCGCGAATACAACTCGCATTGCGCAGCAACTGCCTGCCAGTCGACACACGCAATCACTGCAACACGCGTTGCAATCTGCTCATCCATTGCTAGCCAACATGTTGCAACACGTGTTGCATCGCTCGCGGCACGCGCCTGCCACTTACCGTCACATCAATGTGTCGGCCCTGCACATAGCCAGCCCCATGCTCGATGCCATCCCACTTTGTGGTCTGTGTATGCAACACCAAATCGGGTTGAAATATTGATCGCGGTGTTGCATGTCGCGATGTTTCTACCAACACGAGCACATTGCGTCGCGCCTGAATGCGAGTTTGAATACGTCGCGCATCAGACTCACTCGCGTCTCGCGGCACCTCAAGCATCATCACGTCAAAGCCATCGGCAACAGCAGCAACTGTGCTTGTCCAATCTTTCTTATTATCGGTTGGTGTCACCAACACCGTGCGTTGCAATGCAACCCCCTGCTCGCATGCCGACATCAGCCCAAGATCGTTCACACCCACGATGGCCAGCCACGAACCGGCTTGGGTGGCGGCACATACCAACAACAATGCGGTCGACATTGCGGCATCGCCGCTACACAACACGGTGCGTCCGCGCACCAACACACCGTCAGGGATTATTGATTGCAAAGCTTTTGTTACGGGTAGCGAACTAGACATACCCTCACTGTAGCGAACATATGTTCGTAGTTATTTGGCTGGTATTTGGCTGCTATCAGGCGACTGTTGATCGTATTTAGGTACGAATGGCGTGCTGTTTCAGCATCGGCATCAGCGTTCGTAGATCACTGGCCCAGTAATCAGCACCCAAATTCTCGGCGTGCTCCGAGTCGAGCACTGCGGCACCTCCGGCAAAGCACGGAATTGAGTTGTTTGATGCCTTCTTGATTTTGGCAATCGTTTCACTCATTGCGGGCAAAGTTCCTCGCATCGTCGACGCGATACACACAGCAACTACATCAGGGATCTGCGTGGCCGCAGCCACAAAAGACTCCACTGGCACGTTGGGCCCGAGGTCGTCAACTTTCCATCCCTCAAGATGAATCAAGTCGCTCAGTAACTGACTCCCCAGCGCATGCCACTCTCCCGCTGGCGAACCAAGCAACACCGTTCCTTTGCGCACACCGCGTTTTGAAAATCGTATTCCAATTCGTGCAGCAGATCGAGTTGCAATGCCACTGGCACGGTGTTCAACGAACACGTCAATTTCACCACTTTGCCATTTCGTCCCGATTGCGGTCATTGCTGGCACCACCACATCGAGATACAGAAAATACAGATCATTTCCAGACCGCAAGATCGATTCCATCAAAGTCAGCACACCTCGCTCATCGCCGCTGATCAATAGCGCCAGCATCCGATCACTCCATGGAGCAACTTTTCGGTTACTGGTTTTGGACACGACCGCTTGACCCGAACCTTTTCGAAAAGCATTCAGATCGCTCGACTTGACTACCCAGCCGCGTCCCTCTTTGATGGCAGGTAGACGCCCTTCGCGCACATACCGATACGCAGTCATGTAATGCACGCCAAGTATTTCTGCAACTTCATTCAGACTTACAAGACTTTTCGGCATGTCCCCCCAGACACAAACAATTTTTTAAAACTTAGTAGATAAAAAAGATTCAAGTGACTCAATTGCCGATAGAAGCAACTTTAAATTAAGCGCGCGCCTTTGCCAATGCGGCCTGACTCCGTAACAAGAGCAACACTGGAATCTTGCTTGCCGCCGCTGATAATGGTGTACCACTTGCGTCCGTCGTTGACTGAGGTGCAGACTCAGTGCTCTTTGGCACCATCGCCAATAGCTCTTCAGTCGACTTTGGAGCCATGCCAGGCTTCCAGTATTGATACAGATCTTCGACAACTTTGGCCAAACCATCGTTGCTCGCACCATCAGCCACATCAACAGTGATCACGTTGGAGTACACATGCACCGCGCTCACTTTGCCCGTTGCAAACAACCGCTGTGCCAGCACATCTGCAGGCTTGACGCCATTTGCAGCCGAGATATTTGCGTATCGCTCGTGGCCCTGACCAGTCAGCGAACGGTTGATCTCAAAACGAACCCGGCCAGGTGTTGCTGATGGCTTTTGGACGACAGAAACAGGTTGACCCATGGGCTAGAGACTAGTTGACTCGACTTCGCTGAAGCCATCCTCGCCCAACTACCGTTGTAGCTATGACAACTGTTCCAGCTGCACCTATTTCTGTCGAGGATTTCGCAGCGTCGGCACGCAAGTTTCTTGAGGCCAACGCCGAGCGCAAACAAGTCAAAACCAAGTTCACGTGGGGTGAGGGCACCGACAATGTGTCAATGTTCGAAGAGCGCAGTCGCGATGCCGAAGCCGAGATGCTAGCCAAAGCAAAAGACTGGCAGTCCAAGCGTTTTGATGCAGGCTTCGCCTGGATCACTGGTCCAACCGAGTTTGGTGGCTCAGGCTTAACCCCAGTGCATGAGCGCGCATACAACGCAGTCGAGCGTGAGTACCGCACCGCACCACTTGGCGCTTTTCAAATTGGTCTTGGCATGGTCGCGCCAACAATTTTGGCCCATGCATCTGAAGCCGCGAAAGCAAAATACCTCAAAGCAATGTGGCGTGCCGACATCGTTGGTTGTCAATTATTTTCCGAGCCTGGCGCAGGAAGCGACTTGGCGTCACTACAAGCAAAAGCCGAGCGCGATGGCGACGAGTGGCGAATCACTGGCCAAAAAGTGTGGACATCTGGTGCGCAGTTTTCCGACATCGGAGAAATCATTTGTCGTACCGATGCATCGCTGCCAAAACATAAGGGTCTCACTGGCTTCATCGTCGACATGCATGCGCCAGGAGTCGAAATCCGTCCACTGCGCCAGATGACAGGTGGAGCAAGCTTCAACGAAGTGTTTTTCAACGAAGTACGTGTACCCGACGATCATCGTCTCGGTGATGTCAACAATGGTTGGAACGTCGCACTCACCACGCTCATGAACGAGCGAGCATCCATCGGTGCAGCCGACTCTGGCGAAAACAATATTCACACTCGCCTCGTCGCCATGATCCGTCATTACGAGTTAGATCAAGACCCAATCGTGCGCGACATGCTCGCCGACCTCTACATCAACTCTCGTGTTGCAGGCTTTACGAGCCAACGCGCCACCGACAAAATGCGCGCTGGTCAATTGCCAGGGCCCGAGATGTCAATCGGCAAGATGGCCCTCGTCAACAACCAAAAGCGTCTCAACGATCTCGTTGCACACATCCTTGGCGCAAAGCTTGTTGTCGATACCGGCGAGTGGGGCACGTATGCATGGAGTCAGTTATTGCTCGGCGCACCAGGCATGCGCATTGCTGGTGGCTCCGACGAAGTGATGCGCAATATCGTTGGCGAGCGTGTGCTCGGGTTGCCAAAAGATGTTGGCATCGACTCCAAGTCGCCATTCCGCGACATCAAAGTCGGCACCCAAAAGGGCTAGGCAAACAACAGCCGAAGCCTGGCAACAATCTCTTCAATTGCAGGCGACGTTGCAGCAACCCAGATGACGAAATCATAAACATCGTCATTCGAAATCCGAAGTGCCTTCACGCCATTGACTTCCAAAAATACGGCCGTACTCAACCATCCGAGTCGCTTGTTGCCATCGATCAGCGCATGATTGTTGACAATCGATTGCAATAGTGCTGCAGCCTTAGTCAATATGTCTGGGTACGCATCTTGCCCAAACGCACTCGTTCGTGGTCGTGCAACAGCAGAACCCAATAAACCAATATCTCGAATTGGAGGTGGGTCTCCAAAAAGTATCGCCGCTAAGGCAACGACATCTTCAAGTTCGAGATACTCGACTTGCCCGCTCACCGACCCAAGCGATCAAGCGCATCACCATGCGTTGCAATCACTTGCTTGGCTGCTTCCATAACTCGAGATACGTGAGCTCCACGCTCCACATATTCGCGCACTGCTCGTCGAGCAGCATCTTGCATCGAAACTCCTTCAGCATCCGCCCGCTCTTTGAGCGCCTGCTGTTCGTCGTCTGTGAGCCGTAATGTCATTGCCATACCTCCAAGGTATCATTTTGATACCTGAGTGTGTGCGGCAATTTCGAGTTTGTGACGAGAATCTTTCCCTTTGTTTTAGCGAGATGGGCGTTTGAAGTTGAGCGCGGCGTCAATCAAGAGTCGCGTTCCATAAGCAGTCATGCCCTTTTGCAACCAACCACTGTCAGAGTTTGACCACATTGGCCCAGCGATGTCGATGTGAGCCCATGGCACGCTGCCAACAAACTCATCCAAGAACAATGCGGCAGTAATTGCACCGGCTTCGCCACCCACGTTCTTCATGTCGGCAACAATTGAATCAAGCCCAGCGCGGTATTCACGCTCAAGAGGCAACTGCCACAATTTTTCGTCAGTGCGAGCAGCCGATGCAGTCAGCTGATCAATCCACTTGTGATTGTTGCCCAACACTCCGGCCATGCCTTCGCCTAAGGCACGAGCACATGCTCCCGTCAATGTAGCAATGTCCACAATCGCATCTGGCTTTTGTTCAGCAGCAAGCGACAAACCATCGGCCAAAACTAAACGGCCTTCTGCGTCGGTGTTGTGGATCTCGACGGTTTTTCCATTGCGCATGTGCAACACATCGCCCATGGCCATTGCACTACCCGAAGGCAAGTTGTCGGTGCACATCAAGTAACCAGTCACTTGGTTTGTGCAACCGAGTGCCTTGAGCGTTGACATCGACGACAACACTGCAGCAGCACCGCTCATGTCGCCCTTCATCATCGCGTGGGAAGCGTCGGATGGCTTGAGCGAAATACCGCCCGAGTCATACATCACGCCTTTGCCCACCAAAACCACGTGTGGTTTTGAGTTTTTCTTTGTACCACCAGCAGGCTTATATGTCAAGCGCACCATGCGTGGTGGCTCAACACTTCCGCGGTTGACACCGATCATGCCGCCACAACCCATTGCCAACAACTGGTCCTTATTGAACACTTCTACTTTCAAACCGGTCTCGCCAGCAATACGCACTGCATGGTTTGCAAACATCGTTGCAGTGAGGTGCGCAGGTGGCATGCTCGCAAAATCACGCGCCATGTTGGTGGCATTGGCGATCACTTGGCCGCGCTTTGCGCCAGCCTTGAGTTGTGCTGCATTGGCCGTTGTGCCAACCAGAGTCACCGATGCCAACTTTGGCGCATTCTTATCAACAGTTTTTAGATCGGTGTAACGATGCACAGCAAGCGAAATGCCTTCCACCACTACTTGCGCTGCCAACTTGCGATCTACGCGCGCAACACCAGCAAGCGTTGTTGCAACTGAGCCAAACGATGATGTCGCACGACCAAATGCCGCAGCCGACTTGCGCAACGAATCTGCAGTCACCTTCGACGACTCGCCAATGCCAATCACCACAGTCACCGCACCACGATCGGCCGCGATCACTGATGTCTGCCCAACCTTGCCCGAAAAACCAACGGCCTCAAGCGCCTTGCGCGACAACGAAACCTCTTTAGGCATTGCACCGTCCGTCGATACCGCGATGCCGATTGCACTCACATCTGCTGGAGTCTTGCTCGCCACTTCAAAGTTGATTGACATGTTGTCTCCTTGTGTACTTATTGTAGAAAATTTAAATGACGTCTTTTACTGCTAACGACTCGCCCTCTTGCCAACGAGCAAGTGTCCACAACAAGTCGCTCAACCTGTTGAGATATGGAGTCGATTGCGATGGTGGTGGAGCAGCAGCCAACGAATGACGCTCGGCTCGGCGTGCCACCGTGCGACCAACGTCGAGCAGAGCAGACACCTTGTTTTGTCCCGGTACGACAAAGTCGGTTGGAGGCGTAAAACGTTCGTCAAGCGAGTCAATCATCGTTTCCAAGTGAGTCACCATCTCGGGTGTTACTCGCGTCTTGCCGTCAACCAACTTGTGGCGGTTTTCGGGCAACGTTGCCAACTCGGCCATCAACACCCAGAGGTCTCTACATATATGCACCACCATGTCATCCAGTTCGGTGCCCTTGCCGGCCTCGGCGCGCACCAAACCCAAGATCGACTGTGCTTCATCAACCGCGCCATACGCCCGCGGCAACGCAGAGTCTTTGCCCACGCGACCGCCGTAAAAGAGACCCGTGGTTCCATCGTCCCCTGCTCGGGTATATACCTTCTCGCGCGCCATGACCCTTTCACGATACTTGACAACCACAGCAACACTGAGGTCATACTTGCCACACTGGCGCGCATGTCATCCCCCTAAAGCCCCTGCGATGAGAATTGAGACGCTTTGGCTAGATACTCTGAAGAGTCACATCATGAGTCTTGGGAGACGAAAATGACTAACTACAACCAGGTGTACATCAACGGCAAATGGGTTGCACCAAGCAGCGCCGACACAATTGAGGTTTGGGATTCGACCGATGAGTCGGTCATGGCGACCATTCCTTCTTGCACCGCAAAAGAAGTAGACCTCGCTGCCAAGGCTGCGCGAGCCGCATTTGATTCGTGGTCGGCACTTGATGCTCAAGAGCGTGGAAAATACATGAGTCGAATTGGTGATGGCTTGGCTGCACGCATGGACGAGATTGCCTCGGCTATTTCCCGCGAGACGGGCATGACCAAGTTTTTGAGCCAGATGATTCAGGTTGGTTTGCCAATCAACTCGTTTAAGCAGGCTGCATCAATCGCCGAAAACTACTCGTACTCACGCGAAGTTGGATCCTCGGTTGTGGTGCGTGAGCCAATTGGTGTTGTTGGTTGCATCACACCATGGAACTATCCATTACATCAGATCGCTGCCAAGGTGGCATTTGCAATGGCCGCTGGTTGCACCGTGGTGCTCAAGCCAAGCGAGATTGCGCCACTTGACGCATTCATCCTCGCCGAGATCATTGACGAAATCGGTTTGCCTGCTGGTGTGTTCAATATGATCACTGGCACTGGCCCAGTTGTTGGCGAAGCAATGTCGGCTCATGCCGACATTGACATGATGTCGTTCACAGGGTCAACCCGCGCAGGACGCCGCGTCAGTCAAGTTTCTGCTGAAACCATCAAGAAGGTTGCTCTCGAGTTGGGCGGCAAGTCGGCCAACATCATCTGCGCCGATCTCGACACCGAGACATTTGCAAAAGCGGTGTCGTCGGGTGTTGGCAAAGCATTTCTCAACAGCGGGCAAACATGCTCGGCACTCACCCGCATGCTCGTTCCTAAAGCACGCCTTGAAGAAGCAGAAGCAATTCTGACGGCAGCGGGCAATGCAGTTGTTG
>Ga0214919_10012536_pt1 | contig 10408 bp, 10 predicted proteins | sample LL1503_MetaG_FD_177994 | JGI IMG/M metagenome (GOLD analysis project Ga0214919, IMG submission 177994) | Freshwater microbial communities from Lake Lanier, Atlanta, Georgia, United States - LL-1503 | ecosystem: Environmental > Aquatic > Freshwater > Lake | place: USA: Georgia | collected... | reverse complement strand
AAGAATCGGTAGTATTAATTAATTAATGACTACCTACGTGTTACTTGATGGAGATAATATTCAATTGGATGTTTTTATCAACGATATAAAACCTCAAATTGAATATAAATATGGAAAAAAATTTAAAATAATTCTTTATTGCCAGTCCAATATAATTTTTAGGTACCATACGATGAGAGAACTAACTTTATCAATAAGTTGTAGCAAGACAAAAAGTAAGAATTCTACAGATGCTCAGATAATTTATCATTCGGGTAAATTGATTGGAGAAGATCCTGAGAATGTTGTGGTAATCGTAAGTAATGATCAGATATTTAATGAAATTGTTAACAAGAATGTATTCCTGATTGGTAATAATAATTGCAAAAAGTTGAAATTAAATAGAACAAATCTATTAAACGTATTCGATGAATTGTCAAAAGACTGTAAAACTAACTTGAGTAAGGATATCTATCTCGATGAATTTTTATTCTACTTCAGTAAAAATTCTGTAACTGCGATTGAATCATTGATAAATAACCAAATTCCTGAACTGTGTATCAGTAAAAATAACTGCGTGTACTGGAGACGTGAATAGTAATAATAATATTCGTTTGGAAAAATAAATAATATTATTTGATATTATTATTACCAATAATGTCAGACCAGGATTATCAAAAACTAGACAAACGAATAAAAGCATTGGAAGAAAAGTTAGGGACTTCAGAAAAGTCTGAAAAAAAACCTAAAAAAAGCAGTGCTTATAATGATTTTATGAAAGAGTATATTTCCGAACAGAAATCAAAGGGTAGTACTAAATCACATAAGGAATTGTTTGCAGATGGAGCAAAAGCATGGAATGCCCGAAGGGTCCCATAGTCTTACAAAAGAATTAGATTAATTCTGTAAATATTCACAGAATATTAATATTAGTAATATTTAATTAATTAATTAAAGATGTTTATGTTTATATTGACGATAATAATATTAAGTTTTTTTGAGTTTATTGGTGATAGTAACTTCAAATTTTTTGCAAGAACTAATCACAAACAACATTTATATATAGGTCTTGTCGCGTACATGGTAATGATATTTTTGTTAATATCTTCGTTAAAACGTGGTAATATTATATTTACAAATGGAATGTGGGATGGAATATCTGCAATAGTAACTACTGTTGCTGCATTTGTTTTATTTAAAGAAAGACTTAGTAATACGTTTCAATGGGTTGGATTGGCACTTATCGTAATAGGATGTGTCTTATTAAGTGTTGGAGAAATACCAAAATAATAAACTTATTAATAATCAATAATAATAATATTATTAATTATTAATAAATGTCAAAAAGAAAATTTCAATTCGGTAATATTAGCAAAAAATCTATTATTATAATTTGTAGTGTTGTACTATTTCTCATAGTAGTTATAGTATTATTTTTAATTAACAATACTAATAATACTAACAATACTCCTGTATTTTTAACATTGAGTGAGTATGTTGACAAATTGAAAAATTCATTTAATTCACAACCAGTAGTTACAATATTACCACAACTTGAAAAAACATATAATTCTATGGAACAAGGTGTTAATAAAAGTAATCTTATAAGTACTCATGATTTATTAAATGAGTTATTAGATAATATACAACAAATATTGAATAACATAAGTGTTTCAGATATTTCAACAATTAATATAGCGTATACTAAACTTTTTATGATAGATTATTATGTTAAACTTGCTAATAATCAAATGAAAAATCCTAATGAAACAACAAAACAAATAGAAGTAACACTTACAGAGATTATAGTTGATTTGAACAAAACAATAAGAGAAGATAATGGTCTTATACCACATTACATATATTTATTATTTACTATAGATAAAGCATTATCTAATCCAAATACAACAAATAAGTCCGATTTAGAATTAAAATTTGCTAATATGAAAACCGCATATAAAGATGTAAGTACATCTTTTGATAAATATGTATCTACCGTATTAGAAAGTGTAAATAATATAGAATCTTCAATTTCTAATTTGAACATTTCAATTATATTAGCAAATGAATCTCTGATTTCTTTCAAGAAAAATAACAATATAAATTAATAATGAAATAAATAAAATATTTATATAATCATAATAGTAAATATGGATAAAATAACAAATAATTCCACCGGAATAGTAATAAAAAAAATGAATGGTAAATATTGGTTACTATTTTTTATTATTATTTCTCTTATCACAATTATTACGGTTCTTTTAGTTTTACAACCTTCGTATATAATTAAAAATACATTTAAAAATAGTATACAACTATCTACCGCATTAAATTATCTTACTGGATGGTATTCAAATGTAATTTCAACTGACGGAAAAACATGGGTTGATCTTTCTGGAAATAATAATCATTTAATTATATCACCGAATAATAACCAAATGATTTTCAGTTTAAATAAAGGTGTAGTATCATGTATTCGCCCACCTGTACTACCTGCTAATACGAATGATACGGGGGTTATGAGTAAACTAAGTACATCTAAAGTTACTCCTAATTCATATACAATATTTCAAGTTAGTAGATACAAACCAGAGACTGTTCCAACAGAAATTCTAACATTAAATTGTGATTCTGTAAATTTAAATGGTACTACAAGCACAGATGGTTCCGGATATAAGCATATACTAGGATTTTATAATGGATACCCTGGTTATTCAGTTATAAGAGAGAGTAATGATGTAGTAGTAGGTACTATATATAATGAAACTACTCCGTATCCACAAAACAATAAGTTCATACAAAGTACATCTCAATATTTGTTACATAGAGTAAATGGTATAGAAAAAAAATGGTTTAATGTATTAGTAACTGATGATGAAACAGATAATACAGACTTAGATAGTATTAAAGATCAACTGTGGCCCCCAAGTATTGCACAATTAAATAATAGATCAAGTACTATTAATTTGTTTTTTCCTTTTGAATACAATGAGTTAATTATATATAACAGAAAACTAACAACTGCACAAATAATTGAAGTTGAGAATTATTTAAATAACAAATTTTCTATTTATTAATTGGTAAAATATAATATTATTATTAAATACACAGAAGAAAGTTAAAATTTGATAGTATGAAGTTCTCAGATTTTATGTTAATTATTACTGGTATAACACTAATCGCCGCTATTGTTATTATTACGATGATTGCTATTGATGTATATAGAAATCCTCCTTCAAAAAATTCTACCAATGATGTAGAACTTACATTTATTGCTGTAGGAGATGATAATAATATATATTTATCATCTTCATTGTCATCCGCTCTTCCATGGACTAAATATGAAAAAGGCACTACGCTGACATATATAACGAAATTGTTAGATGGAAGTTTTGCCGCTATTGGTAAATCAAATAATAGAATTTATACATCACTTTATTTAAATAAAGAATATCCATGGATACTCTCCAATAGTTCACAACTATTAAAGTGTTTAATACAATTAAAGGGTGTAGGGACTTTTGCAGCAATAGGTATAGATAATAAAATATATACCTCACCCACTCTAACTAATGGTGGTACATGGACTGAATTAACATCTACAAAATCTTTGATTCAATTAACACAATTAAATGACAAAACTTTTGCGGGAATAGGTACAGATAATAAAATATATACATCACCTACTCTAACTAATGGTGTTACATGGACCAATCCTGGATCAACTGCTTTATTACTTAGTTTAATTCAACTTAGTGATAATACTTTTGCAGGAATAGGTACAGATAAAAAAATATATACATCTGGATCTTTAACTACAAATACTGATTGGAAAGAAGAACCGAACTCATGTTGTTTTATATCTCTAACTACAAATACTTAATTAATTAATAAAATACAAGGAGCGTGATCACTTCCAGTGACATAATCGAGAATATCGGAATTAACAATGTTATTTTCCAATTTTTTACTAACAAAGAAATAATCTATTCTCCAACCATTATTTTTTTGACGTGAATTGCTAAAATTTGACCACCAACTATATTTCTTAATTCCAGGATTGATGTATCTAAATGTATCAATAAAGTACTCTAGATATTTATTAATCGAGTTCTTTTCATCTTCGGTAGCACCTGCTACATTTTTTATTTTTGGATTATGTATATCTAAATCTTTGTTAATAATAGAATTAAAATCGCCAGTAACTACTACAGATTTATTTGATTCTAAATTTATTAAGTAATTCCTAAATGAGAAATCCCATTCATTTACTCTATAATTCAATCGGGAAAGGTCAGATTTACTATTTGGTACATACACATTTACAAGAAATAATGATTCAAACTCCACTGTTATAACTCGTCCTTCTTGGTCATGTTCATGGATACCTATACCTTTAAATGATTTATTAAATTTTATTTTACTAAATATAATAGTACCTGAATATCCTTTTTTGATATGTGGATTATTCCATATTTGAAAAGGATATTTCTCTAAAAATGAATCAATTAATTTTATTTGTCCAGGTAAACACCTTGATTCCTGTATGCATATCACATCTGGATCGTGGAATTCCACAAATGAATAAAAAAGATCCTTTTTAATGAGACTACGCAAACCATTTACATTCCATGAAATTATCTTCATTATTACTTAATACCAATTACACACATTTTTTTAAATATTTTTTAATCTCATTGCCAAAATTTGTGCTTGGTTTATTTATTGGTTTTAGGCACAGCGCTCTTAAATATTTTAAATATTTTTATAAGTATAGGTATTGTTACGAGAACTAAAACTACCAATACAAAAATTAAAAACGGACCTTGTATCTGTTTAAAAATATCTTTAACTGTAGTCCAAATTTTATTAACAATATTTTTAAATGCGTCAAAAATTGTATCTTTAACACTTCCTGCGGCAGCATCAAGACCTTCTTGTATTTTATCTCTTTGTAGTTCTTGTTGATTTTGATAAGAAGTATGTAAAGTCATCTGACCCTGTGTACCATTTGTTCCTAATATATCGCCTTTAAGAACTTCTAATTTAGTTTTAGATATTATTTTAGATATTGTATACTTCTTTTCACTAATAAAAGGTGGTAAACAATTTGTTTCTGAAAATGAAACTGTATCTTTCTCGTAAAAATCTTCACCACTCTCAAGTTCTACAATTACGTTGTTTCTATTTTCACTATTTTTTATAGATATTATGTTAAATTTTCTTCCATCTTTATTTAAATATTCAAGCAAAGGTTTTAATAAAGCAAAATATGCACCTGTAGCAATAGCACCTAAAACAACAACACGTTTTACCCAAGTACTCCAACTAGTGGTCTTAGATTTCACTACCTTATCTGCTGCCTCTGCCGCTTCGTCTGCCTTTTTCGCTGCATTTTCTGCTGCATCTAGTGCTGTACTTGCCGTTTGTTTCGCTGTTTTCAGTCCCGCATCATCTACATTTTTTGCTAAATTTTCTGTTGCTTCTTGCAGTGCTTCTCTTGCATTCTTTAACTCTGCCGCTGCATCATCTGCTGTTTTTCTTAGACTGTTAGCCAAATTAATTGCCTCATCTGCTTGCTCACGTGCTTGTCTCAATGCACCAAGTCCTTCGTCTAAGTTCTTTTGTGATTGTTTTGCAGCGTCTTTTAACCTATCTATTTCTTTTTTTGCGTCATCCAATTTGGAAACTGCTTCTTCTGCAACTTGTATAGATCTTTGAATTGCGGATCTAGATTCACCAGTTACGGTATCAAGTTGTGATTTTAAATTAGTTATTTCCTTCGCCTGATCGTCTAATTGTCTTGTTAACAGTTCGGCCGCACCTGTTGCAGTCCTCACTACAGTATCAACAGAGGAACTTGTATCTTCTACTGCGTTTGTTATAGTTTTTATTCCAGTTTGAGAATTAGTTAATGTATTCTCGTACAATCTTCTTGCAGAAGCGGCTTTCTCCGCCGCCACCGCCGCTTTTGCTGATATCGTTTCTAACGCCGTCCTATAAGCGTTTACAATAGCCGCATTGGCTTTATTTGATACCGCTTCGTTTAATTTAACAAATTGAGCAGCATACTGATTTGATAAAGATTTAGCATAAGCAGCAGCATCATCTGCAGATTTTGCTAAAGCAGCAAGGAGGTCGTCTCCTGCTTTTATTATATTATCTACAGCGCCCGAACCCTTTACCATTTTCACACTGTATTTATCAATAATAAATAATAATATTTAAAATTAAATATTAATAATTTATAATAATAATTAATTATGATTGTCATATTGTTAATATTAATAATATTAATAACTTTAGGTGTATGTATTTTCGTAATAAATTACAATAATAATAATAAATCACAAACATCTGAAGAACTATCACCAACTGAAGAAGATGAAGATATATGGCAAACTCCATATACTGAATCTTCTGGATCTTCTGGTTCTGGATCTTCTGGTTCTGGATCTTCTGGTTCTGGATCTTCTGGTTCTGGATCTTCTGGTTCTGGATCTTCTGGTTCTGGATCTTCTGGTTCTGGATCAGATTATGGGTTTGGTATTGGACCAGAAGAACCAGAATTTCCAGACATTTATACACTCCCACCGGTATATATACCACCTCCTCCTACAACTCCTTCTACAACTACAAAATCAGGTTCTATAAATAATCCTCCAAAACAAATAATTCCATCAACTCCAACAAGAAAAAGAGTAATACCACCACAGTATGTAGAATTTGCACTGGACCTAGGAAAAAAATTAGCAATATCAATTACCGGCGAGTACTTAAGAAATAGATTAATTGCAAAATTAACAGGAAATGCTTGGAAAAATTATTTTAAAGGAACTACTTATTGGGGATTAACTAAAGCAGCTGCAAGTACTCCATACAAGGTTCTGAGTAAAGTAGCAACTAAATTAGGTGAAAAAGCATTGTCAAAATTAGGAATTAAGTCAGGTACAAGAGTTGCAGTTGAAGTTGCTGAAATTGGAGCAAAGACGGGAGCAAGAATGTCTGCTCAGACAGGTGCAGCCGCCTCCACCGGAGTTGGTTTTCCATTTGTTGAAGCAGCATTTCTTTTGTTTGATGGTTTGACACTTGCTTTGGACATATATGATATGACTGACCCTAATGGTTTTAGTAACATGGGTACAATGGAAGCATATGATAAACTTAAAGTTCAGGCAGATAACAAATTTAAAGAGGAATTAGATAAAGCGGGAGTATATTATCCTATTATAAAAGGACCACTTGACGAAATGATGAATAGTAGTGCTGTTAATGATACATACTCAAATTTAATAGAGGCCCAAGTGAAAAGATTACAAGATCCGGAACAAAATCCTGAATATTATTATGAGTACAATAAATTTGCTTTGGCATTGATCGAAGCAGATGCAGATTTTGGTGCTGTTAGAGATGAGAAAGATTATGATGCATGTGTTAACACGAAACTTGTAGTAGAAGATGCTTTTAAAAACATATGTATAAATAAAGGAGGAAAAATATTAGAAAAATTCCCAACAAGTGAATCTTCAGAAGGAATAGATATATGTACATATAATTCTGATGCAGGTTGTCAAAGTAGTTATAAATGGCCTATGGACGATAATAGTGAAGATATATACGCAGAAACCAAAACAATAGATGATTATCATGGAAAAAAAACAGAAGCATGTGTTGTATCCCCTTATTCTTTAAGACAGGCATGTGATGAAAAAGGTCATGAATATGGTATCAATTCAACACATAATTGTATATTAACTGAGTCTTATTGTAAATCAAAAGGAACACACTGGGATCCAAATAAAAAAGATTGTGTTGTACCAGAAGGACAAGATATTGCGGAAACTTTATTTGGTACAGTTGTTGTAAGAAGTTTTGCAGGAGTATTTGACGAAGATCAGTACGAAAGATGTAAAGATGGTGAAATTGATCTTGGATTTTATTCATGTGCAAGTTGTCCTGAAGGTCAAGACATATCATATGACGGTGCTTTCTGTTATCCAAAATGTAGAAATGGTTATTATGGTCTTGGACCAACGTGTTGGGAAAAATGTGGACCAAATAAAATAGATACAGGAGTAGCTTGTCAATCTGGTCATACATATGCCAAACATACATATGATAGAGGAGTAGGTACATTTCCATGGGTAACTTGTCCAGATGGATATGATAAAGGAACATTCTCTCTGGGAGGTGATGCATCTTATTGCCAGAAAGTAAAATGGAAGGACTGGTGGAACCCAATCCCTGATATATCTATGAAAGAAGCACATACATATTGTAAAGGAGATTCCGCTCATAAAATATGGGAATTAGTACCTTCTAAAAAGGAAGCAGGTCCACCGTATAATTTTTATTTTGGCGATGATGGAAATATATGTCTGAGAGATAAAAATAATAAAATATTAAAATGTACAGATACAGACCCAGGAGGAGGTGGTAGAAAGAAAGACAATACTTTGAATATGCCTGGTCCGTATAAACTTGTATTGCAAGATGATGGTAATCTAGTAATATCTACTACTAATAACAATACAGTAATTTGGGCATCTAATACAAATCAAAATTCTGGTTGGTACGATTTTACTCCACCTGATCAATCAAAATATCAAAGTGTAACAAGTAGTACTGGAATAATTCCAACCGGTGTTTTACAACAAGATACCATGTATTATTCAAAGGAACAGAGATATTATTTATTGTTACGTTCATCTGATTGTAGACTTGTTATTTATGAGTCTGGTAAATTTCCAGGTGACAAAGATACGGGATTATGTTATCCACGGTGTAGAGAAGGTTATGATAAATTTCTGACCTCATGTTGGTCAAAGTGTGGACCTGACGATCTAGATATAGGTCCTGGATGTAGTATAAAAACTGTAGCGAAAGACTCTTATGGAAGAGGCGCTGGTAAACCCGCTAAACATTATGTTAGACACCGATATGCACCGTGGAAGTATTAAGTTAATAATTAGTAATTGGTACGTAAAAAAAAAATATAATAAATGTTACGTAAGTATTAGTATCAATGAGTATTCCTAATACTACAAACACAAATAATACGAATATTAAAATAAAGAAGTTCAATCCAGATTCCATAGATCCATGCAGAGTATGTATTTTTATAGGAAAAAGAAACACCGGCAAAAGTTGTTTGGTAACTGATATTCTTTACCACAAGCGTAAGATTCCAATGGGTGTTGTAATGAGTGGTACAGAGGAATCAAACGAACACTACAAGGAGTTTGTTCCTGATTCCTTTATTTATGGAGATTACGAACCAGATGTAGTTGAAAGAGTTATTAATCGCCAACGCGAAGTTGTCAAAAAGGCAAAGGGCGATGAAAAGAATTCAATCGATAATAATGTTTTCATGCTATTGGATGATTGCATGTACGATAACAAGTGGACCAGAGACAAAAACATCAGAGGTATATTTATGAATGGAAGACATTGGAAAATACTCTTTATGATAACTATGCAGTACTGTATGGATCTACCGCCGAGTCTAAGAGCAAATATCGATTACATATTTATAATGCGTGAAAATATTATACAGAATCGTGAAAAGTTGTACAAACACTTCTTCGGAATTTTTCCTACATTTGATTCATTTAACGAAGTTATGAACCAATGTACGGAAAATTATGAGTGCCTTGTTCTGGACAACACCTCCAAAAGCAATAAAATCGAAGATGTTGTTTTCTGGTACAAGGCAAAAATAGGTAGAAAATTTAAAATGGGATCACCTGCACTGTGGGACCACCACCGTAGGAATTACAACAAGAATCATGATTCTGCTCAACCAATTGAACAAAAGAATCTCAAGAAAAATTCTAAAAATCCGGTAGTTACAGTTGTAAAAACAGACTCCCAGGGCAAGAAAAAGAAGAAGAATTGATTTTTAGTGTCCAGTAAAGTGAAAAACAAACCACCATTATGACATCAACGTACAAAATACCCGATTTCTCAATTTTAAAATCTGGTTTCATTTTATAACACATTATTGTATAATGAAGTTATATGGGGGGTAATACTTGGAATAAATATTACTACTACTAATACTTAATATTATCTTTATTTCAATAATAGATAATAATACTATCAATATTCTTTTTAAATTCCGGTAAATTTAGAAGATCAAGTTTATTATTAATAATTATTTAAAAATGTAACTAACCAATTATATGCATCATTTAATGTAATATTATATACTGGTTCTGAATATGTGTAATCATAAAGAAAAGCTGCTTTAACTGGTTCGTTAGTATCCTGGTAATTATATGGAGTTGAAAGGACTATAGCATTTACTTTACGATAATTAGTAGTACCACGTTCAGATACATAATAGTTATTTATAAACTTGATTTCTGGATTATAATTATCTAGTGCCGGAATAGTCCAAATTTTGGCATCATTAAAATCCTTCTCA
>Ga0214919_10012535_pt1 | contig 10408 bp, 13 predicted proteins | sample LL1503_MetaG_FD_177994 | JGI IMG/M metagenome (GOLD analysis project Ga0214919, IMG submission 177994) | Freshwater microbial communities from Lake Lanier, Atlanta, Georgia, United States - LL-1503 | ecosystem: Environmental > Aquatic > Freshwater > Lake | place: USA: Georgia | collected... | reverse complement strand
TTTATAACTTAATGAAAGAAGTCAAAGACAATAATAAAATTAATTATCTAGATGACAATATTTTGTCAATTCAAACAAAGGAATCATTAGTAGAGTATTCTAAAGATAATGAAATACATACACAATTAGAATGTACATTTGAAGAAGTATTACAGGCAGTATTATTAGAAATAAATAATTTACCAAACGATCTACAAATAGAAGTTAAAAATAGATTAAATGAAGAAATGGAAGATGGTCTATGCAAATGTTTTACTGGTAGATTATCTAGATTAGTTAATTCACTTTCTGGATATTCTGATAAAGTATCAATTAAAATTTCATCAGCTGAGGAAATAGGTAATGTTATTTCAATTATGAAAGATAAATATGGAGATATTGAAGAAGTAAAAATTAATGTAGAAAAAGAATTGATACAAAGAGGATATGAAAAAGAAATAATTGATGAATGGATAAGTTATATATAACTTGATTAAAAAATTTGATTTATTTATTAACTATTTTATTAATATCAATATTTATAATTAATAAAATATGGAATATACATTATATGGAAAATTATATTCAACTGATATAACTAAATTAGATTTATCAAATAAAGATCTAAAATATATTGATCCAAATATAAAATATTTTATTAATTTACAAAAACTATATTTATATTGCAATGAAATAAAAGAAATTCCTAAAGAAATATGTAATTTAACACAATTACAAAAACTTGATTTGTCCAGTAATGAAATAACAAAGTTATCACACGAAATAGGTTATTTAACACAATTACAAGAACTTAATTTGTCTTGTAATAAAATAAAAGAAATTTCAAAAGAAATAGGTAATTTAACACAATTACAAAAACTTGATTTGTATTGTAATAAAATAAAAGAATTTCCAAAAGAAATATGTCATTTGACACAATTACAAGAATTTTTTTTTTACCATAATCAAATAAAAGAATTACCATTAGAAATAATAAATTTAAGAAATATAATATATTTTTATTATTATGAAAATCCAATAGAAAATTTATTAAATCCAATCATCTATAGATTTATTCAAAGAATTGGAAATAGAGGTGGTAATATACATAATTTATACAATGATACTCAAAATGTTCATTCATCTTCCATTCAACAATCTATTAAAGATAGTATCTATAACCTAATGAAAGAAGTCAAAGATGATAATAAAATTAATTACCTAGATGATTCAATTTTGTCAGTTCAAACAAAGGAAGCATTAATTGAATATTCTAAAGATAATCAAATACATACACAATTAGAATGTACATTTGAAGAAGTATTACAAGCAGTACTATTAGAAATTAATAAATTACCAAACGATCTACAAATAGAAGTTAAACATAGATTGAATGAAGAAATGGAAGATGGTCTATGTAAATGTTTTACTGGTAGATTATCTAGACTAGTAAATTCACTTTCAGGATATTCTGATAAAGTATCAATTAAGATTTCATCCGCTGAAGAAATAGGCAATGTTATATCAATTATGAAAGATAAATATGGAGATGATATAGATGAAGTCAAAATGAATGTTGAAAAAGAATTGATAGAAAGAGGATATGAAAAAGAAATAATTGATGAATGGATTACATATTTATAAATAACTAGTTAAAATAAATAACTAGTTATTCGCATGAAAATGAATATTTTTTGAATCTTAATTTAAAATTATTTAATAATGATTTACAATCATATGTATGATCATATTCTGTTGGAACAGCACCTATATGATTTGCTATACCTCTCATTTCCCTGAAATCAGGATCAGTAAAATCTTTTGATAAATTGAAATCAGTTAAAAACAGTTTTATTTCACCTTCAGAAGTATTAACTAAAATATTATCAAGTTTTAAATCTCTATGCATGACTTTAGCATCTTTTAAACAATCTAATAAATATATTATTTGTGAAGTAATAATATCAGTATTATCTTCAAGATAATGTTTAAATAAATAATTTTCTAAATCACTCTCAGCTTTTCTCATTATAATAATACCTACGTTTAATTGTCCTATAACTGGAAAAACTTTATGTATTTCATATGCATCTATAATTTCCATTGCTGCATTATACTTTGAAAACATTTTTCTTTGTATATTAACTTCGTTATTGAAGTGTAATATTTTATTTTCATCACCTAATCCTACAAGTTTACATACATAATTACAATCTTCAGTATTATCTTTTTTACAAGATAAAAATACTGCTCCTTGTTGACCTGAACCAATTTTGTTTTCTTGTGTAAATCCTCTAAAACATTCATCAGGTAAATAATTATTTACAAATACAAAAATTCTCATAGCATCTTTTAACTTAGGAATTCGAAGTTCATCTAATTTTTTTCTGTAAATGCTATAATTATTTTCTAAAAAATCATTTGCTTCATCTATATTTACTCCTATTAAATTTCGCATATCAACAAACCCAAAACCTAAATTCATATATATATATATATTCTAGTTATTTTATTTGATAAATAACTGGTTATTTTATTCAACTATATTTATTTGAAAATAATGAATCTAAATCTATATTATTAAAATCTATTGATATAGGATTTCCGAAATATAGAACATAATTATTTTCTTCAACTAACGTATATTCATTATCATATTTATCTTCAAATAATTTTTTGATAAAGAATGTTGGATAATCTAAAATAGTTTCTTTAATATATCTTGAATTGCATTTATATGCAATTAATGGAATTGCTAATTGAACATTTCTATTAAAATAAAATTGTAAATTTTCCATTTAATATAATTTATTAACTTATGTATAAATAAAATAATTAAATAAAATTGATTTTATATTTCTGATATCAATTAAATATTAAATATGTTAAATATTCGTTATAAAACTACTATACTAGGTATATGGAAAAGAGTAAAATCATTTAATGAAATACCGAATAATGCTATCGAAATAGTTTGTTGTAATAATCAATTGACAAGTTTACCAGAATTTGTCAATTTAACTAAATTAGAAAAAATTTTTTGCCAAGATAATAATTTAACTACTTTACCTGAATGGTATCATTTAACTAATTTAAAAATGATTGATTGTAGTTTTAATAAATTAACAAGATTACCTGAATGGAACTTATTGATGAATTTGACAGAAATTGATTGTAGTTCAAATAAATTAACAACTTTACCTGAATGGCAACAATTGACAAATTTAAATACAATTTATTGCAATAATAATGAATTAACAAATTTACCAGAATGGGAACAATTAACTAATTTAAAATATATTATTTGTGGATTTAATTTTCTAACTAATTTACCTGAATGGCAACAATTGATAAATTTAAAAACAATAGAATGTAATAATAATCAATTAACATATTTACCTGAATGGCAACAATTGACAAATTTAATTAAAATTAATTGTTGTATTAATAGATTAGTAAGTTTACCTGTTACATGGACAAGATTAATTAATCTAAGAACTATATATTATAATAATAATCCAATCGAATATATTCCTCCTAATATACAAAGAATAATTAATAGACAATTAATGGGTCAAAATATATATAATGATGCTCAAAATGTTCATAATCATAATATTCAAACTTCTATTTATAAATCAATAGAATAATTAATTAAAGATAAACCATCTATTTCTATTGATCAGATGAGACAAGAGATAAAAAATGAATGTTTATTATATGAATTAATATTGACATATTGTGAGGATCAATCAGTTCATAGTGTACTTAATGTAACATTTGAAGAAGTATTGAACTCAGTTTGGTCTAAAATTAGTATTCATAATGACAGACAGGAAATTATTAAAGTTTTAAATATTGAAATGCTTGATAGTGAATGTAAATGTTTTACTGGAAGATTAACTCGTTTAGTAAATTGCTTATCTGGTTTTGATGATAATGTCATAATGCAAATAAGTAATAATGAACAAATGAGTAATATTAGTAGACTATTGTATGATAAATATTCTAATGAAAAAGATTATCAAAGGGAATTAAGAAAGGAATTTGAAGAACGAGGTTATTCAGAAGAAGACATTCAAAAATGGATTTTAATTGAATAAATTAAATATATTGAATGAATTACATATATTTAATTTACTTTGTTTATTTGAATCAAATCTTCTATAAAAATTGATTAAAATATAATGTAATCTATTTAATAAATAAACTTAAATGTTATACATTAGATATAGAATCAATCATGGTGATGAATTGATAGCAGTAGATTCATTTGATAAAATACCAAATGATGCTATACATATAAATTGTAGTCTTAATAAATTAACAACTTTACCAGACTTTAATAATTTAACTAAATTAGAAATAATTGAGTGCAATTCTAACAAATTGACATATTTACCTAATTGGGAACATTTAATTAATTTAAAGGCTATTAATTGTAGTTATAATAAGTTAACAAATTTACCAGAATTTGAAAAGTTAATAAATTTAACACAAATTTCTTGCGATGTTAATTTATTAACATATTTGCCAGAATGGAATAATTTAACTAATTTGACTGGAATTAATTGTGAATATAATAAATTGACATATTTACCTAATTGGGAACATTCAATTAATTTGAGAATAATTGATTGTAGTTATAATCAGTTAGTAAGTTTACCTGAATGGGATCATTTAATTAATTTAAGCTCACTACGTTTTTCTCATAATCAATTAGTAAGTTTACCTAATTGGAAACATTTAATTAATTTAAGAGTAATTAACTGTGGTAATAATCACTTAACAAGTTTACCGGAATGGAATCAATTCATAAATTTAAGAATGATTTATTGTAATAATAATAGACTTGTAAGTTTACCTATTGAATGGTCAAGATTAATTAATTTGATGACTATATATTATTTTAATAATCCGATTGAATATATTCCTCCGAGTATACAAAGAATACTTAATAGACAAAAAGATGGTCAAAATATTTATCAAGATACTCAAAGTATCCATAATCATCAAATTCAAATATCTTTAAGACGATCTATTGAATATTTAATTAAAGATAAACCATCTATTTCCATTGATCAAATGAAACAAGAGATAGAAAATGAATGTTTATCATTTGAATTAATATTGACATATTGTGAGGATCAATCAGTTCATAGTGTACTTAATGTAACATTTGAAGAAGTATTGAACTCAGTTTGGTCTAAAATTAGTATTCATAATGATAGACAGGAAATTATTAAAGTTTTAAATATTGAAATGCTTGATAGTGAATGTAAATGTTTTACTGGAAGATTAACTCGTTTAGTAAATTGCTTATCTGGTTTTGATGATAATATTAAAATGCAAATAAATGATAATGAACAAATGAGTAATATCAGTAAAATTTTATATGATAAATATACTAATATTGAAGATTATGAAAGAGAATTAAGAAAAGAATTTGAAGAACGAGGTTATTCAGAAGAAGATATTCAAATGTGGATTTCAATTGAATAAATTAAATATATAATAATAATTATATATGTAATTTATTAGATATATGTAATTTATTAGATATATGTAATTTACTTTGTTTATTTGAATCAAATCTTCATTAAAAATTGAATTAATATTAATATTAATATTTAAATTAATATTAATAATGTTAAATATTGGATACAAAACTAATGAAAAAGGATGGGAATATGTAGATAGTTTTGATAAAATATCAAATAATGCTATTTCAATCGATTGTAGTAATAATGAATTAACAACTTTACCTGAATTTGAAAAATTCACTAATTTAAAAAAAATTTATTGTCAGAATAATAAATTAGTAAATTTACCAGAATGGGAACAATTAACAAATTTAAATACAATTGAATGTGATACTAATAGATTAGTAAGTTTACCTGAATGGAATAATTTAATTAATTTGACAGAAATTAATTGTAGTTCAAATAAATTAACAACTTTACCTGAATGGAATAATTTAATTAATTTGACAGAAATTGATTGTAGTTCAAATAAATTAACAACTTTACCTGAATGGAAACAATTGACAAATTTAAATATAATTGATTGTCAGAATAATAAATTAGTAAATTTACCTGAATGGAATAATTTAATTAATTTAGAAAAAATAACTTGTTATTCTAATAAGTTATTAAATTTACCTGAATGGAATAATTTAATTAATTTAACAATAATTAATTGTAATTTTAATAAAATAGTAAGTTTACCGGAATGGAAACAATTGACAAATTTAACAGTAATTAATTGTACTTCTAATAAATTAGTAAATATACCAAATTGGTATCAATTAATAAATTTAAAAGAAATTCATTGTGATTATAATAAGTTAACAATTTTACCTGAATGGAATCATTTGATTAAGTTGCAAATAATTAATTGTAATAATAATCAATTAACAAATTTACATGAATGGGAACAATTAACAAATTTAAATACAATTGAATGTAATAGTAATAGATTAGTAAGTTTACCAAAATGGATTCATTTAATAAATTTAAAAGAAATTTCTTGTCATAATAATAAGATAAAAAGTTTACCTATTGAATGGACTAGATTACCTAATTTACAATATATTTGTTATTATCATAATCCAATTGAATATTTTCCTCCTAGTATAGAAAGAATACTTAATAGACAATCAATAGGTCAAAATATTTATCAAGATAATGAAAGTGTTCATAATCATCAAATTCAAATTTCTTTAAGAAACTCTATTGAATATTTAATTAAAGATAAACCATCTATTTCTATTGTTCAAATGAAACAAGAAATAGAAAATCAATGTCTCAGTTATGAATTAATACTTGATTATTGTAAAGATCAATCAGTTCATACTGTACTTAATGTTACATTTGAAGAAGTATTGCTTTCAGTTTGGTCTAAAATTCGTAATAATAATGACAGACAGGAAATTATTAAAGTTTTAAATATTGAAATGCTTGATAGCGAATGTAAATGTTTTACTGGAAGATTAACTCGTTTAGTAAATTGCCTGAATGGTTTTGATGATAACATCAAATTAGAAATCAGTGATAATGAACAAATGAGTAATATTAGTAAACTATTATATCAAAGATATGATAATATAGAAGATTATCAAAGGGAATTAAGAAAAGAATTTGAAGAACGAGGTTATTCAGAGGAAGATATTCAAAAGTGGATTTCAATTGAATAAATTAAATATATCTAATTTATTAGCTATATCTAATTTACTTTGTTTATATAGATATATTTATTTATTTAATTATATCAAATCTTCATAAAAAATTGAATTCAATTTTAAAATATATTTAGTAATTAATTAATTTGAAATATTATAATGCTAAACATTATATATAAAACTGATATAATATACGGAAAATTAATCAAAGTAGATTCATTTGATAAAATCTCAAATGATGCTGTTTTAATTGATTGTTCTAATAATCAGTTGACAAGTTTACCAGAATTTGATCAATTAACTAATTTAGAAATAATTAATTGCAGTTTTAATAATTTAATAACATTACCAGAATGGTCTAATTTGACTAAATTACGGATAATTAATTGTCAGAATAATAAATTAGTAAATTTACCTGAATGGAATAATTTAATTAATTTAGAAAAAATAACTTGTTATTCTAATAAGTTATTAAATTTACCTGAATGGAATAATTTAATTAATTTAACAATAATTAATTGTATTTTTAATAAAATAGTAAGTTTACCTGAATGGGAAACATTGACATTGTTACAAATAATTAATTGTAGCAATAATAAATTGGCAAGTTTACCTGAATGGGAAAAATTAATAAATTTAAAAAATATTTATTGTAGTGATAATGAATTGATATGTTTACCTGAATGGAATACTTTAATTAATTTAGAAGAAATTCATTGTAATGATAATCTATTAAAAAATTTACCAGAATGGAAATATTTAGCTAATATAGAAAAAATTTATTGTAATAATAATAAATTCATAAATTTACCTGAATATAAAGAAGTTTATATAATAAAAAAAATTTATTATAATAAATAAATTTATTATAATAAATAAATGTTTATTTACTTTGAATCAAATCTTTATAAAAATTGTCTAATTATGAATAAATAAATAGACATTTTCATAATGCTAAACATTATATATAAAACTGATATAATATACGGAAAATGGATTAAAGTAGATTCATTTGATAAAATATCAAATGATGCTGTTTTAATTGATTGTTCTAATAATCAGTTGACAAGTTTACCAGAATTTGATCAATTAACTAATTTAGAAATTATTAATTGTAGTTTTAATAATTTAATAACATTACCAGAATGGTCTCATTTGACTAAATTACGAATAATTGATTGTAATAGAAACGACTTGATAAGTTTACCTGAATGGTCTAATTTGATACAGTTAAAAATAATTAATTGTAGTAATAATAAATTGACATATTTACCTGAATGGGAACAATTGACAATTTTGAGAATAATTATTTGTTATTCTAACGAATTGACATATTTATCTGAATGGAATTATTTAGTTAATTTAATAGGAATTGATTGTAGTTGTAATAGGATAGTAAGTTTACCTGAATGGAATCATTTAATTAATTTAGAAACGATTCAATGTTTTTCTAATGAATTGACATATTTACCCGAATGGAATCATTTAATTAATTTGGAAGAAATTATTTGTTGCAATAATAAATTAATAAATTTATCTGAATTTGAAAATTTGGCAAAGTTAGTAAAAATAAATTGCAGTTTTAATAAACTGACATATTTACCTGAATGGAAACAATTGATAAATTTAGAAAAAATATTATGTTTTCATAATCAATTGATAAGTTTACCTGAATTTGAAAAATTGATAAAGTTAAAAATAATTGATTGTAACAATAATAAATTGACATATTTACCTGAATGGGAACAATTGACAAATTTAGAAAAAATTTTTTGTTATTATAATAAATTAACATATTTACCAGAATGGAAATATTTAATTAAATTGAAAGAAATTAATTGTTTTTCTAATGAATTGACATATTTACCAGATTGGAAACATTTAATTATGAATATAACAATATGATAAATTTAATTGAATTACTTTGAATAAAATCTACATTAAAATTGAAATTAAAATTGAAATTAAATTAATTAAATTAATTATAAAATGTCATCGTGTACATGTGCTGGTTGTTGGATTGGATTTCGTTGTGGTCGTGTTAAATATAATGATTCATGGTTTGATAATAAATATACAAAAATTTCTACCGAAATTCCTAATTCAACTACACCTTCTATTTCTACTAAAATTTCTAATTCAACTACACAATCTACTGAAAATTCCTAAATCTACCATAATTCATAATAATTATTCATGTACATGTGCTGGGTGTTAGATTGGATCTTGATATGGTCGTATTAATTTAATTAAATTACTTTGTTGTTTAAATAAAAATTGAATTTAATTTAAATTAAATTAATTCAATAATTTAATTAATATGAAACTTCGAAATGGGAGAACTATATATAATTTAAGAATTATATATAATTATACCAGAATAGATCCAATTAATTTATCATTTAAAGATAGAGAAATAGAATTAAATAATTTATTATACAAATGTAATTGTACTAATATTATTTTATCTAAGGAATTTGATTATTTTTTCTATTCTTATGAATATTATTTATTAATATATAAAATTTTATTTATTAATGATAATTATTACAGTATAGAAAATAAAAATAATATATTAAAAATATTAACAAATAACAAATCAAATGAGTATGAATATACAATAAATTTATTTTATAAATATATGAATCCTTTAATAAATGAAATAATTAATTTAATTAAATTTAATTAAATTTAATTTAATTAATATTAATATTAATAATGAATTTTGAAAGTTTTAAAAATAAAAATTTGGATGTTATTTATAAAAATATGTTAACTGATATTAACATATATAAATCACAAGATATAGTTAATTCTATTAATGCACGATTGCCAAAAGATCATATTTGTTATCGTCCATTATCCGTTGATAATGGATATGACATAGACAAAGGAAGACCTTATCATTGTATTTTATATTTTAAACCAGAAAAACTATTCTTTAGTGGATATTATTTATTTTTAACTGAAGAAGGTGAATTAGTTAAATGCGATGGTTATATAATTTCAGAATTATGTGAAGATGGTTCTTATAAAAATAAAATTAATATCCCTAATGCAATTGAAAAATATAGAGGATGGGTTTGTAGAATTAATGAATCATTTAGTACAAATTAAATTTAAATTTAAATACCTAAATTTAAATATTTATACTCTATTCCAATCAAACCATGAATACTTTGATTGTTGAATAACAGAATGTTGCATAGAATTAGCTATCTTTTGTTTTTCTTCTAAAGTCATTTTTTC
>Ga0214919_10012532_pt1 | contig 10408 bp, 9 predicted proteins | sample LL1503_MetaG_FD_177994 | JGI IMG/M metagenome (GOLD analysis project Ga0214919, IMG submission 177994) | Freshwater microbial communities from Lake Lanier, Atlanta, Georgia, United States - LL-1503 | ecosystem: Environmental > Aquatic > Freshwater > Lake | place: USA: Georgia | collected 2015-03-15 | reverse complement strand
AAAAACTTCATGTTGCGCCAAGTTCACACCAGCCCGACGCTCAAGAACCGCCAACAACATTGCTAGTCGTCCCGAATCAACACCTTGAGCCGATCGACGCGGCGAAACGTGCGAAGGCGAGAGATTGGTCAACGCCTGAACTTCGACCAGCAACGGGCGGTGGCCCTCGAGTGCCGGCACAACAATCGAACCAGGCACGCCGGCACGACGGTCTGCCAAAAATAATTTGCTGGCATCGGGCACACTGCGAAGGCCAAGTTCGGTCATCTCAAATAATCCCAATTCGTTTGTCGAACCAAAGCGATGCTTAACTGCTCGCAACAATCTCAATGCATGATGTCGTTCGCCTTCAAAAGACAGAACAGTGTCGACAACATGCTCAAGCACACGTGGCCCAGCGAGCCCACCATCTTTGGTGACATGTCCGACCAACACGATCGGTAGATCGCGTGCTTTGGCCTCTTGCACCAGTCGATGTGCGCAACCACGAACTTGTGAAACAGAACCCGGCGCCGAATTCAATTGCGGATCTGCAATTGCCTGAATGCTGTCGATGATCACGAGTTCAGGCTTTACCTGCTCGATTGAATTAACAATATTTGTCAACGACATTTCGGCGACAAGCCACAAGTTTGGTTTTATTGCACCAAGTCGTTCGGCACGCAGTCGCACCTGCTGCGCTGATTCTTCAGCAGTTACATAAAGTGTTTTGCCCGACCAAGAGGCGAGCAGCTGCAACAACAATGTTGATTTGCCGATGCCCGGTTCACCACCAAGAAGAGTCACTGAACCCGGCACGAGACCGCCACCCAAGACTCGATCAAGTTCTTCAACCCCGGTCGTTGTTGGTTTAGAAACTTTGGCGTCCAACGCGTCGATTGGTTTTGGTTCGCCGGGCGGCACAAGAGCCATGCCGGTTGCGATTGAAATTAGATCTTCTTCACCTTCAACATCTTCGACAAGGCTGTTCCATGCTCCGCAAGCGCCACATCGACCCGCCCACTTTGGTACCCCAGCACCGCATTCGGTGCATCGATACACGGTGCGGAGTTTTACCATCTCGCACTAGACATTATTCACTGGGTGTGCGATTCGCCCCGCGACGTCGATAAAAAACTCGTGCGGTAACAAATGCCATTAGGGCGAGCCAAGCAAATAGCAAAAATTTGAACAAGCCAGCCACGAGTCGCGCCACGGTTGCTCTGACTGCGGTGTTGCGCGATGTTGTCAAAACCGACTGCTCGCTACCGTCAAGAGGCACTCGCCAAGTCACTGTGTTTGCAGTGTCGATGCCGGTGGTTCGCTCGATAACTCCGGGCAATGTGGCGACAAAGTCAATCGTCATTGCCTTGCCGAGATCAAGGCCCGCTTGTTGAACGTTGTCGGCGAACGGCGCGCCACCAATAGTTTTTAGTAGCTGAGTATCGGCAAACGCGTTTAGCCCGCCGTCAACTTGCAAAATTCCGTCAAGAGTGAAAGTCGAATCAGTATCTTTTCCAGTTCTAGATAGCGACATCTGTTTGAACGGACCAAACTCGCCACTTAATTGGTTCAGAAGCGTGCCAGCCTGTTCAGCATTATCAAATGTGTGCTTAAGAGAAACTTGTAGTCCGCCATCTGCAGTTTTGTTCGCTCGAGACGCAACCCAACCAGCAGCAGTCAAGTCATCAAAGCGCAAGTCATCGGCAAGATTTGGCGCTGCAGCGACAACTTCTGAGTCGGCAATCATATTTAGCGTCACTGTGCCAGCTCCACTTTGGGCAACGTCAAGCGTTACAACTGCATTGACCTGACATGAACACAAAATCATCGCGGCCATCACCAAGCCGAAATTTTTGAATTTCAAAAAATGTCTATGCACGCGTTGCATAGTTTACGCAAAGCGACCTAAGTCGGTGTCAGGTGCGTAGAGAGTTATTCAGGTGTTGGCGTTGATTCGCCAGCGCCTGCAAGCTCAACTGCAACAGGTGGCGCGAAACCTTCGACAGCTTTGAACGAGAAGCGTTTTTCTTCCGGCTTTTCAGGGTCGTCTTCAACACCAATCACGATAATTTCACCCGCATGAAATTCTTTATTGAGAAGCTTCTCTGAGAGCGGATCTTCTAGGAAGCGCTGCATCGCTCGGCGAAGAGGTCGAGCACCCAGTTGTGGGTCGTAGCCACGCTTGGCAAGAAGCTCTTTTGCCTCAACAGTGAGTTCAAGACCCAGGCCGAGACCTTCAAGCTGACTTGTCAATCGCTTGCTCATCAAGTCGACCATTTGCACAACTTCGCTCATCGCCAACTCGTGGAACACGATGACTTCGTCGATGCGGTTCAAGAACTCAGGCTTGAATTGTGTCTTTAACGCATCATTAACTTTGTCGCGCATACGTGCATATGAAAGGGCTTCGTCATTTTTGCCGAAACCAACGTTGGCTTTGCGCAAGTCTTGAGTGCCCAGGTTCGAAGTCATGATCAAAACTGTGTTTCTGAAGTCTGTGCTACGACCTTGAGCATCGGTCAAACGGCCTTCTTCAAGAATTTGAAGCAACGTGTTGAATACGTCAGGGTGTGCTTTTTCGATCTCGTCAAACAACACAACCGAGAATGGCTTGCGACGCACAGCCTCTGTTAACTGTCCGCCTTCTTCATAACCCACATAACCCGGAGGTGAACCAACAAGGCGACTAACCGTGTGTTTCTCCATGTATTCACTCATGTCCAGTGCAATCAACGCTTGTTCGTCACCAAACAAGAACTCGGCCAAAGTTTTTGCGAGTTCAGTTTTGCCGACGCCTGTTGGTCCCAAGAAGATGAACGAACCGCTCGGGCGCTTCGGGTCTTTTAAGCCTGCTCGTGTGCGACGAATACTCTGGCTCACCGCTTTGATTGCGTCTTCTTGACCAATGATTCGCTTGTGGAGTTCGCCTTCCATGTTCAGCAACTTGGCTGTTTCTTCTTCGGTCAATTTAAAGACTGGTATACCCGTCCACATACTCAAAACTTCGGCGATTGACTCTTCGCTTACCTCGTCAAACAAGTCAATGCCTTGGGCTTTGACGTCGACTTCTTTTTGTGCGCGCTCTTCGAGCAATGAGCGCTCTTGGTCACGCAAACGACCTGCTTCTTCGAAACGCTGTTCTTCAACCGCACGCTTCTTTGCTTCTTGCACATCGTTGATTTTGTTTTCAATCTCTTTTAAGTCTGGTGGCGTCGTCATGCGCTTGATTCGCAAACGACTGCCAGCCTCGTCAATTAAGTCGATGGCTTTATCTGGCAAGAATCGATCTGAAATGTAGCGATCAGCGAGATTGGCCGCTGAGACAAGTGCTTGGTCTGTGATCGTAACACGGTGGTGAGTTTCATATTTATCGCGAATGCCTTTGAGAATCTCGATCGTGTGTGCAACCGACGGCTCGTCGACCTTCACTGGCTGGAAGCGGCGTTCAAGTGCGGCATCTTTTTCGAAATGCTTTCTGAATTCGTCAAGAGTTGTGGCACCAATTGTCTGCAGTTCACCTCTGGCCAACATCGGCTTCAAAATTGATGCAGCGTCTATCGCGCCCTCGGCTGCGCCCGCACCTACAAGTGTGTGAATTTCGTCGATAAACAAAATAATGTCACCACGAGTCTTAATTTCTTTCAAAACTTTCTTCAATCGTTCTTCAAAGTCACCGCGATATCGACTGCCCGCGACGAGTGCACCCAAATCGAGGGTGTAAAGCTGTTTGTTGGTCAAAGTCTCTGGTACTTCATTGGCGACAATTTTTTGCGCAAGACCTTCAATGATTGCCGTCTTGCCAACGCCAGGTTCACCGATTAGCACAGGATTGTTCTTGGTGCGTCGCGACAAAATCTGCATCACGCGCTCCATTTCTTTGTGCCGACCAATTACCGGATCAAGTTTTTTGTCGCGCGCAAGTTGGGTTAAGTTGCGACCGAACTGGTCGAGAATTTGACTGCCACCTTTTTCTTGTGGTGTGTCTTTTGCGCCGACAGGTTCGCCTTCGCTCTTGCCACCAGGCCCCTGGTATCCGCTCAACAACTGGATGACTTGTTGACGAACACGACCGAGGTCAGCGCCAAGTTTGACAAGCACCTGTGCGGCAACGCCTTCGCCCTCGCGAATCAAACCGAGCAAAATGTGCTCGGTACCGATGTAGTTATGGCCAAGTTGCAAGGCTTCGCGCAATGAGAGTTCGAGAACTTTTTTCGCGCGCGGAGTAAAAGGTATGTGACCCGATGGAGACGAGCCGCCTTGACCAATAATCTCTTCAACTTGTGCACGCACCGCTTCGAGTGAGATGCCGAGTGCTTCTAGACCTTTGGCGGCAACGCCTTCGCCTTCATGAATCAAACCGAGCAAAATGTGCTCTGTGCCAATGTACGAGTGGTTGAGCAGGCGGGCTTCTTCTTGGGCGAGAACTACGACCCTTCGAGCCCTATCCGTAAATCGTTCAAACAACTCTGACCGCCTTATGCGTCATACTGGGTAACTAAACAAAGTGTATCGGTGCGACCGTCGCGATTTATGGCGCATGGTGCACGCCTGAAGCGAACGTGGGGTTCCGAGTCTTTTTGGCACGAGCGTGACGAGCCTCACAACGCTTAGTTCGTAAATTCACAAGGCGATTTGCGTAGCCTGTGGAAATGGCAGTTTCTTCGCCGCTTCTTTCGCTTCCACTTATGGATGCCGATCGTCAGCGAGTTGAATCGGCACTTTTGGCCGCAGTAAAAAACCGTGATGCGCATCTCAACGAACTCGCAGCGCACCTAATTGTTGCGGGTGGCAAACGACTTCGCCCCGTGATGACAATCGCGGCCGCGGCAGTGGGCAATGACAAACCAGTGAGTGATGAGGTGATTCAAGGTGGTATTTCTTGCGAGTTGGTCCATCTTGGTTCGCTGTATCACGACGATGTTATGGATGAGGCCGCCACTCGTCGCGGTGTCGACACCGTAAATGCGCGATGGGGCAATCTGCAGGCCATTTTGGCTGGAGACTTTTTGTTGGCGAAAGCCTCTGAGATTGCGGCAGCACTTGGCACCGAAGTCGCAACACTTCTGGCCCAAACGATTGGCCATCTTTGTGAAGGTCAGATCGAAGAACTAACTAAGGCGTTCGATGTGTCGCGCTCAGTGCCTTCATACTTGGTGAGCATTGAGGGCAAGACTGCATCTTTGTTCGCGACCGCCGCCCGAATTGGTGCACTCGTCGCTGGACACGATCGTGCAGTTGTCGAAGCGTTGACAAACTACGGCACTGCATATGGCATGGTGTTTCAAATTGTCGACGACATTCTTGACGTGATTGCAACAGACGCCGAACTTGGCAAGCGAGCCGGTCATGACATGGAAGAAGGCATTTACACATTGCCTGTGCTGTTAACTCTGAAGAGTGACTCAACTGACGCCCTTGAGTTGCGAGATCTTCTCGGCAAGACTCTTTCTGGCGAAGATCGCAGTACGGCGCTCGCAATTGTTCGCACAAACACTGGCATTAGCCACGCCATTGAGACGGCTAGCGAATACGTTGCTATTGCCGAAAACGAATGCGCGAAAATGCCTGCGTCAATTGCAACAAACGCTTTACGTGATGCCCCGCGGGCGTTGCTTAATTCAGTTATTCGCTAATCGCAAATATTCGAAATCGCGATTAGCGCAGTTCGTGAACGCGCAAAATTAGTTCGCGCGAATCAGGGTCAAGTTGGCGACCGGCAATTCGCTCAGTGAGGATTATTGCCTGAGCAGGGTCGTCGACCAAACCTGACCACCTGATGTATCCACCCATCAAACCATGCAGTCTTTCGCTGACTTCTTCGGCGTGAACCACGATTTTCAACCCGCGCTGTAACAGCTTTGAAATTTCGGTGTAGAAGGTTTTTAACCACGGGTCTATATCGTCGGGGTGCGGCATCGGGCGATGTTGGTAAGGCATTTGCAGCTCTTCGTAACTATGCAAATTGTGGGGCGCGGTGCTGATTGAAATCACGCAACCAAATTCATTTTCGCGAAGCCAAATAATCTCTTCTTGTCGTCGCACGCGTCGATGATTGACACCGAATCCACCAGGTCGCTCACAAATTGCGAGCTTGTCCTTGATGATCCAAGTTAGGTTTCGGGGCAAAATGCCAAGTGCCCACTTACCGCGAAGCTTTTGTGGCACTAGTGAGCCTTATTACTTGACTTACTAATGGTTAGTGTTTCGAACATTGACAAAGCACAATATCACAGCATATTTAGGTTGTGTTTTGGTTTTGTAACTTTCTCGTCAGCACTTAAATTCAAATTTATTGCTTCAAGTTGATTTGCAGTCGTTGGTTACTTCGCCGAACTTCACGGTTCATTCCGATTTCACACGCTGTTGTCGCGCCACGAGCGACATCAAGTACGCGTTCTACTGTCGCTGCATCAGGTGGATACGTTTCAGTCAACCAAACTCGAACGGCTCGTCGCGCCAAAGCGATCGGCGCCACAGAAAGAGCTTTGGCATCTGTGGGGTCGACCTGTTTAGCCAAGTCGTCAAGAAAATCGCTGTCGTCACGAAACAAGTCGGCTTGGCGCGCAAGAATCTGAGCGACATCGCGCTGTGAGAGCTCGTTCATCAGAGGCAACAATTGTTGACGAACTTGATTTCTGAGAAACTTCAAGTCGGTATTTGTCGGGTCGACAACACATGTGATCTCGAGTTGGCGACAAAGCATTTCCGTTTCGCTGCGACGCAAATTCAAAATAGGGTGACTGTGGTTATGCCTCATTCCTGCAAGGCCTTGTAGTCCAGCCCCGCGCAATAGATTGATCATTAGTGTTTCGGCTTGGTCGTCGGCGGTGTGTCCGGTAGCAACAGCATCGGGCAACACTGCGAAACGTGCATAGCGAGCGCGCGCCTCAAGATTTGCGCCTGGCTCAACTTTGACTGTCTTGCTAACAAAACTCGCGCCAATTTGCTCTGCAACACGAGCAACTATCTTGGCTTCTTGATCTGAACCTTGGCGCAGAGAATGGTCGACATGAAATGCGGTAACTTCACAGCCGTTTAAAACTGCGAGCAAGAGCATCGCCATGCTGTCGTTTCCGCCAGAAACTGCGCAATTAATCGTCGAGCCAGGCGATGGAAAGTTACATCGCGCTAAAAGTTCAGAGGCAAACTGATTCGACTTAAGTTTTTCAACGAGGGCGTCCATCAGCCCGAGCCGTTTATTTCTGTGTTTGTCTTTGGCGACGGTTGGGGTGCTTGAGAGCCGTGACCGACTTCAAATAACCGGCCACCAAACCAACTACAGCACCAACGCCGGCGATCAACAAACCTGCACCCAACCACCAGTGCCAAACTACTGCTGCAATCATCGCCGTAATGCTAGCGATAATTTGATTGCTAAACCAATCAACGATCTAGTTCTTTAGTGTGCTCAGGAGCCGAAATTTGTCTTGGTGCTGAATCGATGTTTGCGATTTCAGTTAGTTCAGAAGAAGTTACTCCCGCATCTTTGAATTTACGCAAAGTTGCCAGCATGCGCCCTTCAATTGAGCCGACCATTTTGTTGTATGCACTTATCGCTGTCTCAAGACCACGCCCAGTCTTCTCGACGCTTTCAAGCACTGTGTCTACTCGTTCATATAGTTCTCGACCGAGAGCCGCAATTTTTTCGGCGTGCTCGGCGATTTGAAATGCCTGCCAACCTTTGGCAACGGCTAGCAGTAACGCCAACAAATTAACCGGTGAGGCGATCAAAACACGACTGCGCATTGCGACCTCGAGCAAACTGCCATCTGAACGCAAGGCATCAGCCAAAAATGATTCACCAGGAATGAACATAATCACGTACTCGGGTGAGCGATCGAATTGCTCCCAATATTTTTTGTCGGCCAAGACTTTGGCGTGACCAGCGAGCGCCTTGGCATGTTCGCCCAAAAGCTGCTGTCTCAAAGTTGGATCTGAGGTTTCTTGGGCTTTTAGGTACGAGTCAAGAGGGGTCTTTGAGTCGATCACGACGCAACCGTCGTTAGGCAACTTGATAACTGCGTCTGGTCTTTGTGTTCGGTCATTGCCAGTAACCGTCGTCTGCTCGAAAAAATCGCAATAAGGCAACATGCCAGCGAGCTCAATCACGTTGCGCAACTGTTGTTCGCCCCATGCACCGCGAGCACTAGTTGATTTAAGTGCTGATTGAAGGGCAGAAGTCGTCTGGTTTAGCGTGTCGATTTGTTTGCTGATTGTTGCTGTTACACCAACTGTATTTGTGTAGTTCGACTGCAAAGACGAAACAGCATTTCGAAGTTCGTTCATTTGTGTTGCAACGGGGTCAAGCAGACTTTTGGTTTCTGTCGCTAAAGTCTGCGTGCGTGCTTGGTATGTGCGATCAATTTGCGAGTTGACATTTTCAAGTGCTTGTTGCGTTGCTTTGCCAACTTGAGCATCGACGGCATTTTTAACCGCGTCAATTAGCGCAGTCTGGTCAAAATTTTGTGGGGCTACAGAAATGTTGCCTGCACCATTTTGACGAAACAGCAACACACCAAGGCTGACAACGACTACAACTAATAAACCGATGATTATCTCCATCACCACAGTGTGGCACGAGGGTGTCGCTAGATTGACCCCATGAAATCGTCAAAGATTGTGGATAGCCCTGTGGGCTGGGTGCAAGATCATATTCGCGCATATGTTGAAAGCAACGGGCAAGAGGGCCATATGTGGCGCGGCGTGCCTACGTTGCTGTTGACTACAACAGGCCGAAAGTCGGGCGAACTTCGTCGCACTGCCCTGATTTATGGTCGAGACTCAGATGATTATGTAATCGTCGCTTCTAAGGGCGGAGCGCCGAGCAATCCGCTTTGGTACGAAAATTTGGTTGCACAGCCTAAAGTGACGATTCAAGTCGGAGCCGACGTCTTTGATTGTGTGGCTTCAACCTATGAAGAGAGTGGCGTTGCAGGCGAGCATCGTCAAAAAGTTTGGGATTCACTAGTTGCGATTTGGCCGGGCTTCGCGGAATATCAAACCAAAACTGCTCGGCGTATTCCGCTCGTTCGTTTAAAAAGAATCAGTTAACTTTTTTGCCCGCATTTAGTATTGCGGCGACGATTATAAGAGGCGCGTAAGCAATTATTATCCCGAAAATCGGGACTATCTTTGACTCGGTAACTAACCAAGCGATAGGTAGTAAGAAAAGTAAATTTATTGCGCCAACTCCTAGAGAAACTGGCAAATGACTATTTAGTTTTTTACTTAGGTGCTGATAAGCATGCGTTCGGTGCGCAATGTAAACACGTTCACGCGACAGAAGTCTTCGAAGCAAAGTAACCGTCGCATCTGTGACAAAAACTCCATGAAGAATAATCATCGACCAGGCAACTAATGGTTCATTTTTAGCGATAACTAGTGAAATCACCGCAGTTATAAATCCGATGAAACCGCTACCGACATCACCGAGAAATATTTTTGCGGGAGGCAGATTAAAGAATAAAAATCCCAAAATTGACGCTGTTAGTACTACAAAGACTTTCCAAAGGTCATTTTCAGTGCTAGCGAGCAGCAAAACTGCAACACCAGCCGATGTGGTGAAAGTTTGAACACAGATGATTAAGTCGATGCCATCCATGAAGTTAAACAAGTTGAGCATCCAAACCAGATAGACGACTGCGGCGATGTCGCCTGCGAGACCAAAATTGATCGTTGAGTTCGCAAGCGGCAATTCTGGCAATCCACCTGCAAGCCAGACCGCAATCACTGCGCAAGTGAAATGTCCGACGAGCCGCCATTTTGCCGAAGTTAGGTGCCCGCGATCATCTAGCAAGCCGATAAGTGCAACTATTAGTCCAGGTAGGGCAATTGCCAAAAAGACATCATCTGAAATCGAGTTATCAACTAACAGTGCAAGCAAGCCGAGAAGAAACGCGACGACAACTGCCAGACCTGCGCCGCGAGGTGTCGGCGAAGTATGCGAACTCCGTTCGTTAGGTATATCTAAACGGTTGGTTTTTAGTGCTGACTTTTGTATTAACAAAGTCAACGTAAAGCCAATAGTTACAACGACTGCAAATATTGCGATCACGTCGCACTACTTTTGAACGCAGCGACCGTCATTGCTATCTCGTCTTGTAAATTAAAAGGCGCACGCCAACCAAGCATTTGTTTCGTTTGAGAGATATCCAATTGAAATGACCCACAAAGCCCGTCATATGCACGAGGTTTGCCGATAATTTGACTGCCCAACTTCAAGATTGGTAGTGGCACGTTTACTAGCCGCGCTGGTTTGTCCATTGCAGCCGCAATTGTTTTCAGCAATTCTGTTGTAGAAACATCATGGTCATCTGAAATATTGAATATTTGATTTTTTGCCGCGCTATTCGTGGCACAGTTCTCAACCAGGTCGGCTAGGTTTCTCACGCTCACCAGACTGCGCAGATTACGCGCACTACCAAGC
>Ga0214919_10012531_pt1 | contig 10409 bp, 19 predicted proteins | sample LL1503_MetaG_FD_177994 | JGI IMG/M metagenome (GOLD analysis project Ga0214919, IMG submission 177994) | Freshwater microbial communities from Lake Lanier, Atlanta, Georgia, United States - LL-1503 | ecosystem: Environmental > Aquatic > Freshwater > Lake | place: USA: Georgia | collected... | reverse complement strand
CAACCTCGCAAGGCGCGTGAGATGGTGACCTTGAACATGATCTTGACCCGCAAAGGTGGGCGGATGAAGGACCGCCGTGTAGAACGTGGTGGGTCCAAGAAACCGGACCACCACGAGGGGTGGTGAATCCTTTGGTTAGTTTCGAAAGCTTCTTAAAGGAGGCCCTGGAACCCACCAAGCATATGCGGAGGGGTCAGCGGTTCATGAATGTGTTGAGCGTTCATCGGCCGCACTTGGAACATCACTTTCTCGGTTCGCAGAGCGCCATCGACCCATACTATCGCGATGAGCTGCTTTGGGCGGCTGTCGAGTATGTTCGCCGAAACTGGTGAAGTTAGTCTTTCTTTTCTTTTTGCTCGGCCTCGCCCCCGTCTAGATCCAAGAGATCTCCGAATAGAGATCGGATCATTCGACCTAGTTTTGCGTCCCGACCACCCTTGGTGAGGGGCACCTTTATCTTCCGTGAAATACGGGACTTTGCGGCAGAAATGCCGAGCAATCGAGCGAGAGAAAATCCGCCTTTATTCATGCCAAAAAAGTACTGCAAGATTTGTGACATGTACAAGCCGAAGCAGTGCAAAGTCAACCTCTAACCTGGTAAGGTAGATCTATATGGCAACCCGCTCCTTCATCGGCAAGCTCAACCACGACGGCTCTATCACCGGCATCTATTGCCACTGGGACGGCCACCCCGACGGGGTCGGCGCCGTCCTCACCGAGCACTACACCAACCTCCAGAAGGTCGAACAACTCCTCGACCTTGGTTCCATCTCCTCCCTCGGCCCACTCCTGTCCCCTCCCGAGGGCCAACCCCACTCCTTCGACGCTCCGGCGCCCAACGTCACCGTCGCCTACCACCGCGACCGAGGCGAAGACCTTCAACCCGCCAAAACCTACTCCAACGTCGTCGAGTTCCAGAAACACGTCCACGCAGACTTTGACGCCGAATATGCTTACTTCATCAACCACCGCCGCGAATGGAACACCTACGCCTGAGTCCGGTGCAAAGTTAACCTCGAACCTGGTAGGATAAGATCATGAACAAGTTCAGCTACGAGGCGAAGCTCGAGATTCTTAACGCCATGTCGGCCAAGATCGCGGCCCTCCGCACGGATGTGGGCCGGCTCAGTGAGCATGAAGAGCTCGCGGCCGATCCTAACTTCAGCGAATTCTACGTGATGGGCACGGCCCTTGACGAGCTCGCGGCCGAAGTGGTTGACTTGCTCGAGGCCGTGGAGCCCATGGCTTTCTTCGAGAAAAAGTCGGCCTGAGCATAAATTCAACAACAAACCCGATAGGTATCTACAAGATGGATCAGAACCACATTGGCAAGTCTTTGTGTGACACGTGCTTTGAGACGGATCTGGGTGTGAGGTACATGCACCTCGGCAAGGAGATTCATTTCGAATGTCGCCGGTGTAATCCCCAGGCTTTCGAGCGGTATTCGCGTGATGACGTAGATTCGTGGTTGAATGGTGGCAGTGCTTACGTCGATCCTTGAGGTGCAAAGTCGTCTCGGGATGTGATAGGATAAGGACATGAAAATCAACACTCTTGGCAAGTTGTTCTTCGGTGCTCTGGCAGCCAACGTGGTGCTTGAGGGTGTGAAGCGAGCCACGGCTTCTTCTGCCGACGACGATGAGTTCACGGAGCCTGAGGTGCGGGCCATGATGGCCGCTGCGGTGAACAACGACTATTCTGCTTTCGAGGACCAATACATGTTGCGGCGGCCTGAAGCTCCTGATAGCGAGATCGCCGAGATGTACGGCAAATTTGTTGCCAGGATGTCCAGGCAATGAAAATTCGACCTCGAGTGTAAAATCATTCTAGAACAGGGTAATATAGTTCTTATGAATACGACAGACGATGTAGCAGAGAAAAGCTGGTATCAGCAGCACAAGGATAAGATCCACACAGCCACAATCATCGTTGTGGGGTTTTCCGCTCTCGCTGTCTTATTCAAGTTCTTCATGCACAACTTCTGTTCTTGTCGCTACGACCGTCGCGACCGATGGTGAAAATTCGACCTCGAGTGCAAAGTTGTCTCGGGGCGTGATATAACTGATCTACAACCTGTCGCAAGGAAACAAGTATGACCACGATGCAGATTCGAACGTTCCTCAAAGTCGCCCCTCTCCTTCCCATCGAGACGTCGGTTCTCCTGCGAGGCAACCATGGCATCGGCAAGAGCCAGGTCGTCCGCCAGGTGGCCAAGGGCTTCGGCCTCGAGGTCATCGACCGCCGCCTCTCCCAGATGAGTGAAGGTGACATGATTGGCCTTCCTAGTACCGATGGTGAGGTCACGCGGTTTAATCCACCGGAGTGGTACAAGCGTGCCTGTGTTGCCCCGGTTGCTCTCTTCCTGGATGAGCTTAATCGTGCCACGCCCGAGGTCATGCAGGCGGCCTTCCAAGTCGTTCTGGATCGCGAGCTGAATGGATGGAAGCTCCACCCGCAGACACGCGTCTATGCCGCCGTGAACGCCTCTGCGGCCTACACGGTCAACGAGATGGACCCTGCTCTCCTCGATCGCTTCTGGGCCGTTGACTTGACGCCGGACGTGCAGGACTGGCTGGTCTGGGCGAAGGAAGGCAACCATGTCCATGAGAACGTGTATAGCTTCATCGCTGGTAATGAGAAGTGGCTCGAGGCTCCGAAGAACGGTGAGCCTTCGGCAGTCGGTCCTTCTCGCCGTAGTTGGGAGCGTCTGAGCAGCGCCCTCGTTCAGGCCAGTCTCATCGATACGCCTGATGATGCGCTCTTCTACCCGGTGTGTCTCGGGTATGTTGGCACGGAGGCAACCATCGCCTTCCATGGTTACGTTAAGTCGATGGATGCCCAGGTCTCTGGCCAAGAAATCATCGAGGAGTATGGCAAGGTCAAGAAGAAGATTGCCAAGCTCGGCCAGGAGAAGCTGAACATTGCCATTGAGAAGGTGTCTGATTATGTAACGAAGAACCTGACGACCTTGGATGATAATCAGGGTGCTAACCTACGGGATTTCATGAAGCACCTGCCTGCAGAGCTCCGGGTGAGTGCCTGGTCGAAGTTGACGGCAGCTGGTGTTGAGAAGTTGGACCTGGCGAAGAGCGTGCACAAGTGGTGTGTGGATAGCATCCTCGAGGTGTTCGGGGCAGCGAAGGGTGAGGCCGGTGTCGGGGTTGTGCCTGGCGCTGAAGACAAGAAGACGACGAAGCGGGCGAAGAAGTGATGAGGAGCAAACATGCTATTCTTCAATGCAGATATTTGGAGGGAACGGGCATGGAAGAGGTTCCAACGAGCTGTGCGGCGGGGCAGCATGCACAAGTCGGTGCGTGGTGCCGAGGAACAGTGGTTCCGTGACGCCATCTTTATCGACAAGCTACAGCGCATCGTAAAGTGGTGTGATTCGCGCAAGCTCGATGTTGTCTTTGGCAAGCGCGAGAACGGCACTTACTATCCAGAATCGAAAGAGATGGTCATCAGCGGTCGTGCGGCTCCGGAAAAGCAATTGCATTACATCCTGCACGAGTGTGGGCATCACCTCATCGGGATGGAGGAGCAGCACGAGCGGTTCGGCATGGGATATCCCCAAGTTGATCCGGCTATCAGGCGCACGTTCAACCACCGGGTGGCTTGCTTGGAGGAGGAACTCGAGGCGTGGCATCGTGGGCGGAAGCTGGCTGGACGCCTCAAGCTGAACATGGACATGGAGGAATTTGACAAGACTCGTCTGGCTTGCATTCGTTCTTACATCAAGTGGACGGCTCGTGCAAAATAATTCATTCCAGTGCAAAGTTGAAATCCAACGTGATAAGATGGTTGCATGCTGCGAGGAAGCAAAAAGAGGAACATCACATGGAAGGTGGACCGAGCCAAAGACCCGCCGCCTCTCAAGCCTCGTCAGATGCCGTATGATTCAGGCATGAACGAATTGGACCTGCGACAGCTCGTCGTCGGCGCTTTATTCCTGACCCAGTATCCGATGGCATTTGATGTCGAATATGCCAAGCAGTGTGCGCAGCCCGAGTATCCGTATCTGGACGTCGCCAACTATTATACGATGTCGTGTTCCATTCCTCCCTCGTCCCTAGCCGTTTATGCGGGTCCTGTGCGGGTAGAAGAGACAGACAGGCGAGGAGACGTCATCCGAGTTTTGCGCCATTCCTTCATCGTGGGTGGCACCAGGTACCTGATAAACAACCTTGATTTTGTGAAACCGGCGTAAATGAGCGCTCCGGAGAAAAAAGCTTGTTGAAAGCTCTTTTCAATAATTCTGGTGCAAAGTCGAAAGAGAACCTGGTATAGTAGTATCATGATCGAGTTCAAGGCAGATGCCGAATCCCGTGAGATGTTGATCGAGACTCTCAACGCGTGTGCCCTCGGCGCCGCCATGGTCGCGCTCGTTGTCACAATCTTTTGCTGCTGAGTCTAGACTAAAATCAACTTAGAAATTCGCAGGATAAAAAGTTTCGAAACCGGTGTAAAGTCGCCGGCCAACAAGTTAAAGTAAGAGTATCAACTGGCAAAAAGCCAAAACCACGGAAGAGGATACAGACATGCAAACGACGAACGATTCGAACCTGAACAACAAGCTCTCGGCCATTGACAAGGCGCTCGCCGCCGCCAAGGCCCGCAAGGCCATGAAGACCGGTGACGACAGCGAGACCCAGCCCAGCGCACCTGCGGCACAGCTCAAGCAGAAGGCCGAGAAGGTTGCCAAGGCACCTCGTGAGGCGAAGACGGCGGCACGTGCAGCCCGTGAGGCGGAGCGTGAGCAGAATCGTCAGAAGCGTGGCCAGGAACGCACGGCTCGCCGTGCGGCCCGTGAGGCCGAGAAGTCCAGCGCAAAGCCGGCCCACATGAAGAAGGTGGAGACGGCCGGATCCAAGCTTCCCAAGTTGGACGACAAGTCCACGCTCACGTTCAATGAGATCACGACCAACTATGATGCGGCCACGATCGCCACTCTTGCCCTACACCTCCAGCACTTCAACCGTGTCATGGCGACCAAGCGTGCGCTGAATCAGCGGGTTGAGGTTGGCCAGCAGGTTCGCATCGTCGGTGGCGATCCGAAGTATATCGGCAAGACGGCCACCATCACCATCGCACGCCGTATCCGATGTTGGGCTGATGTGCCCGGGTTCGCCAAGCCCGGCTACTTCTTCACCAGCGACGTAGAGCTTGTCGAGTCGTCTATGAAGGCGACCGGCACCAGGGGATGAGCGACATCCCCACCCCGGGCAGGGGATGGTTACAGGCTGCCATCCCCTGCCCACCTCTTCTCTCGCCGTAGCACAATTGGATAGTGCAAGTCTTTCCTAAAGACAAGGTTATAGGTTCAAATCCTATCGGTGAGGCCCCAACATGGGAACCAAAAAGAAACCGCCACAAGAAGAAGAGAAAGAAACGATGGAACTCCACGTCACTCAGTTGGCACTTGGTCAGTTCGTCCAAGCCAACGACGGAGAGTTTTCTAAAATCACTAGGATAGATCCTGTCATGAACATCCCCAGGGTTGGCGACTTCAAGCCGACAGAACAAGTGGTCCTGTACCTGGACAAGACCAATCGAACAGAGTTAGAGCTTCATAGTGGAACAGTGGTAGTCAAAGTAGCCTAAGAAAATTCAGTAGTACCAACCGTTGTAAAACCAACCAAGAAAAGGATAAGATAGAAGACATGAGCAAGACGAATAGCACCAAGGGCAAGATGTACACGGCATTCATCGTTCGCGACGCCAATGCGCGTAAGTTCCTGAATCAGAAGATTTACACAGGTCGTCAGCCTGGCATCTGGGGTCGATTGGCTGAGGCGCAGATCTTCTACAAGCCGGAGCAGGCGCAGGCATGTGCTAGCAACATCAACAACCGTCGACCCAGCCGATACTCGGCTTACTTCGCCGAGGTCGTTCCTGTCAAGGTGCGTGGTCGCGGCACAACCGTCTGAAGATAAATCACGGCAGCTGACGTGATACCCAGGGAGGGGCGGGTCTCCTCCTTGGGATTTTGCCCACGTATCCCAGCGGCAGAGGAAGTCGACTTAAAATCGATTCAGGGTGGGTTCGAATCCCACGGTGGGCACAAATAAGCAAACGTAGTTGATTGTATGCCATACTTATGTCTATGGCCAAACTTAAAAAATTTACAGATCAACAACTGCAGGAATTAGTAGCTAACTCCACATCGTGGAGACAACTTTGCATTGCCTTGAATATGTTAGGTGGAAGCTCGCATCGAGCGGTCGTTGCCCGAATCAAAACTCTTGGAATTGACACTTCACATTTCACTGGAAAGTGTTGGAACAAAGGCCTGACAAAAGAAACTCATCCATCCTTGGCAAAGGGTGCAGAGACATACAAGAGAACTCAAACGGGAAGGCCGGGAAGACCACATACAATTGAAACTAGGCAAAAGATGTCTAGATCATCATCAGAGAGATCGTGGTCAAATGGAGTTGTGAGGACGAAATGGTTTCATGTCATGAATCCCTTTACTTCTGACCTTGTCAGGGTTCAAGGGAATTGGGAAAAGTTGTATGCCGAATACCTGAACACATCCGGAATTAAATGGGAAAAAACGAAGAAAAAAAGTTTCACTTGGACACGAGGGGGAAATGACATTTTCCATTCCTACCACCCAGACTTCTACCTTCCGGATTCCGACACTTATGTCGAGATAAAAGGTTATATGTGGAAGTCAAAGGATGGGAGAATTGATGATGAACTAAAACTAAGGTTGGTTCAGGAACAAAATCCTGAGATGAAACTGGTAATCTTGATGGAAGAAGACCTGAAAACACTGGGAATTTTGAAGTGAACAATTTAAGTCTGAGATGGTATTATAAATAATACAACTTATTCTGTTGTAACAACAGATATGCCCAGGTAGCCCAACGGCAGGAGGCGAAAGTTTCAAACTCTTTTCAGTGCCAGTTCGAATCTGGCCCTGGGCACGGAAATAAAAACGAAAGGGAAAAGAAATGAAGCGATTGGCAATGGGTTTTGGAATGATGGCTCTTCTCACGGCGGCATGTAGTAGCAACGAGACCACGGATGGATCATGCGCAACAGCGACTAGTTCTTCAGTGACCTCTAGCTCGAGTTCGTCCGCGGGCGTGGGTGGTGCTGGTACTGGTGGTGAAACAGTTGCGTCGGTCTCCTCCAGTTCGGCCACGACGGTTACGGGCGCTGGTGGTGGTGGTTCGGGCGGTGCACCTGGTACGGGTGGAGCGAGTAGCAGCTCCAGTACTGCTGGCGGTGCGGACGCTGGTCAGTAAGTAGAAGAGCATAGTAAGGGTTCGGTGGTCTCCCTGGAAACACCATTTGCCTCATGGGCCGGATGCCCAGCAGAAACTTCTAATTTCAGCGTGCCGTGTTCAACTCGCGGATGAGGCGCCATGGAACGTTGCCCGAGTGGCTAAAGGGGAAGCGCTGTAAACGCTTTGATATATGTCTACGGTGGTTCGAATCCATCACGTTCCACGAAGAGAGAAGGCAGCAGAGATGCGAGTAAATACGTTGGGCAAGATAGCAGGTGCAGCAGCTGTGGCTGACGTTGCTTTGAATGGGGGTGAAGGAGTTAAGAAGCTAGCTCCTGCTTGTGGATGTTATGTGATCTTCATCCTCGGTATTTTTTTGCTCCCCATCCTGTGGATAGTTTCCAAAATCTTTTTTTGAAGTATATTCAAGCTCTGTAGATCTTTGAACTTAAAATTGCGGGATTAGCTCAGCTGGTAGAGCCCCAGTTTTCCAAACTGGCTGTCGTCGGTTCAAATCCGTCATCCCGCTCCGGGGAAGCCGATCATACTATCGGTGACCCCACCTGGATAGATGCTCGAGTGGCTTATGAGAAACGCCTGGAACGCGTTTGTACCTTAACGGGTACCTAGGGTTCGAATCCCTATCTATCCTCCAGTGTAAAGTTAACCCTTGATGAGGTAATGTTTAGACATGACGAAAGACAAGGCCATCTCCCATTACAACCGCCTCGAAGGCGTAACCAAGATCATCACCGATATCCTCAACACCCCGGAGAAACCATCAGGCTATTCCAGCCTCTTACAACAAGCCATGGAAAGCATCGAAGAGGCCCAACGAAAGCTTCCTTGGTCTCCTAAAATTCGAGTTTGAATATAGTTATATTTTGTGGACGTCAAGCGTCGGTGGAAGAGCCTGTCATTCAAGGTCGAACACCTTCGGCTTGAGCTAGAGGACCGTGACGAGGCCCTCAACCAGTATGAGAAAGATTTCCTGGAAGAGCTGGCCAAGGTAGCAGACGAAGACCTACCAAGACCAGAAGCACCAGAGACTAGCAAGGACATCGTCGTCAAGGATTTTTCTATTCCTGACCCGGACCCGCAGGACGTACCCGCAGCTCCTGAATTTGAAGGTGAAAGACCAGAGGAAATGAAACGCCTCTGGAAATCCATCGCGGCCGCTACCCATCCTGATAAGACTGGCGGGGACCCTGAGAAGACAGAGCTCTACAAGAGAGCTAGTGAAGCCTGGAAGACGGGTTCTTTTGACGAGCTCTTCAGCGTAGCCTTGGAGCTTGGTCTGACACCACCGGATCCTTCGCAGGATGGCATCCAGGCGCTAGAGAAACTCTCTGGCGATTTGCAGAAGAAATTGCAGGATTCGGAGCGCAGCGTCTTGTGGATGTGGGGAACGTCTCCGCCGGAGAAGAGACAAGGCATCATCGACATCTATCTCAAATCAAAAGGGAAGAAAAGAAAAATGCCAGTGCAAAGCTGACGATCCATGGTGTACAACAGATCTATGCAACTCGTTGCACCTACGCCACCGGGTTCTTCGGCTCCTCCTAGCATCTTGCCGTCTCCACGAAAAGTGGAACCAGTACACGAGGTGGTGAAAGAAGAGCCAGAGAAACCGGAAGAAAAAGACGTGGGACAGACAGTAGACACTTACGCCTAGAGGAAAGATGCTACGTACCTGTGCAGCCTGTGAAAGCTTGTTCGATCCCAACTCCCCAGCCAAACAGCGAGCCGGTGGCCGTGTCAATACGTGTCCCGATTGTTCGGACGAACCCGCGGTCAAGTACCTTGGTCTTGCGAATGGCGACGGCAAGCAGGCCTCGATCACTGTGTTGGCCTTCGGGTCGTCCAAGGATCGCGACCGCTACTCGTCGTTCTACCGCAACAACGCCGGGTACCACAAGGGCAAGAGCTGCCAGCTGGGTTCTCATCTATCGACTGACCCAGGCGTCAAGTTCAGGACGGTGACGCAGTCGACGGCCACCAACCACAAAGGCAGACTATGACCCATATGTACCCCAGAGGTACAACTTGCATTGTACAACGCAACACGATAAGTGTACTTTATAAGTAGCACTTAATTTGAGGGGGGCGCATGAAAAAGAAATCGAACAACATAATCTCTTTGCGTGACAGGTTAGAGACTTGGAAGACGGCTTTTGAGCACGATGGCATTTCCGTTAACGTTTCGTCCAACGGGCGCATGATGCTCCAGGTGGAGGGCAGCATGGCTTATCTGGACACCGTCTCGGCTGTCGGTCTCATGAACAAGATGTCCGAGGCTTACGAAAAGGAGTTCAACGTTCTTTTTGAGGATGACTAAGCGGCCTTGTTGAAATCGACTGTCAAATACATTGAATATAACCCTTGTTGAAAGCAACTGTCAACTTCGACTACATTGAGCATATGGCCCTCAGAGATGCCCTAGGAATGCCGGCCTAGGTTACCCCCGTCCAAGCCTGGAAAGCCTCTCTAAAGTCATCCTGGCGCCTCCTGGAATGGTGCCTTGTCCTGGGCGCTGGTGGGTTAGAGGGTGCACCTGGTCTTGTTGAAAGTAACTTTCAAGAAAAAGTTCTTTGAGTCGGTGCAAAGTCGACCTTGAACAAGGTATATTAAGACCATGGCTAGCAACTTTAGTTCGTGGTCGGATGGCACGCAGTATGGCCATCACATGGGCCTCGATACGAGGCCGAAGTTCATGGCACCGTGTCGGGTGACGGTGGACGGGGTCGTCCACGAGCTCGTGGTGTTGTATGCCACGACGAACGTTATCGTCGCCACCCAACCCGGCCACGACGGCCGGCGGTGGCAGTTCCGGGCCCGCAAGGACGGGAGCTGGAGGCTCGTGGGGCGGAAGGAAACCCTCGAGATCCTGTGAACTCGGTGCAAAGTCGACCTTGAACAAGGTATATTAAGACCATGAAGAACACCTCTGCCGTCAAGCTCCTCGAGCTCCTCCGTTCTGGGAACTACACCAACCAACAGTTCTGGTTCGTTCAGGACATCCTCAACCTCACTCCTTCTCGGGCCTGGGACGACACGATGGTCCGCCTCCAGGCTGCTTGGTGTGACGAGGAGGAACGCCGCATCGCCTCGGGCATCCATGTCGGCCCGGACGCCGATGCCCACAACGGTCGCTTTTGGGCCTGAGCCTGG
>Ga0214919_10012529_pt1 | contig 10411 bp, 12 predicted proteins | sample LL1503_MetaG_FD_177994 | JGI IMG/M metagenome (GOLD analysis project Ga0214919, IMG submission 177994) | Freshwater microbial communities from Lake Lanier, Atlanta, Georgia, United States - LL-1503 | ecosystem: Environmental > Aquatic > Freshwater > Lake | place: USA: Georgia | collected... | reverse complement strand
GCCAAAAGGTTTGCGAAAGCAAAATTCAAATCTCTGAATGAGTTGGATGCAAGCTTTATCAGTTCGGCGGTTTCTAATGTTGCTGCTTTGATTACGCTTGAAGTAATGGTACTGAAATACGATTGAGCAATATCTTCAGCTATTGATGAATTGCCAGAAATAATTTGTGGCAACGTGGAAAGCTCTTCAAGCGCTTTTCCTTCAATCGTTCGCTCTGGACAAAAGCTCAGGTTGGTGATGGCCGGTATATGCTCAATCAAGTGTCTAGATGTGCCAACGGCGACTGTTGATCTGAGAATAATCAAATCTTGATCGGTCATATACCCTGCAACTTCGCGCGTGACATCCTCTACCGGCCCAAGCAGGGCCTTCGAATCAGGTCCTAGTGGGGTACCTAAGCTGATGATATAAATAGCAAAATGGATCTTGTTGGCTTTGAACAACTCAGCCATGCTTGTGAATGCAATTTCTTGTCTATTTGAAAATAAACAGTCAAGACTTTCTTGCAGTCCAGCTTCATAGAAAGTGGATATCCGTAGATTCAATTTCGAAACAACATTGATATTGATGTCAACGAAATAAACCTCGTGACCAACTTTGGCAGAAGCTATACCCAGGGTCAGGCCTACATACCCGGCTCCAACAATGACGACTTGACTCAAAATAAACCTTCCTTGGTGGCTTGTGCAACCCATTTGCAAACTTCAGCAACCGAGTCCTCCAAAGTTACTTTGGCTTCAAATCCAAGTAAATCACGAGCTTTTGAAACATCTGGAACTCTTTTCTGTACATCGTATTCATAGGGTGTATCAGAAATGAATTCGGGTGCACCTGACTCAAAATGAGACCATACTAGAGAAGCTAATTCATGAACAGTGGTTGCTCTTGCGGTTGAAATATTGAAATCCTGGTTTGCGGCTTGTGGGTGATCAAGGCAGATGCGAATACCTCTTGCGATATCTGTGCCGTGTGTATAACAGCGAACTTGGCTTCCATCGCCCAGAATATGCAAAGGACGTTGACCTTTAACCATTTTTTGAACTAGATCGGGTAGTACGTGTGACAAAGCCAAACTGATATTGCCACTGGGAATGATGTCTTCGGTCAAGGCTTTTTGTTCACCAATTCCAACAGCATTAAATGGGCGAATAATCGTGAACGGGACTCCATATTGTTCAAAAGCACCTTTGGCAAAAAATTCACTGGCTAATTTTTGGAAACCGTAGGTACTCATAGGTACAGGGATTTCACCGATATCCGATTCTTTTGAAGGATAGCGATCCGTTCTTTCATAAACCATACTCGAACTCAGAACCAAAACTTTTTTCAGTCCCCCCTTATTGTAAAGCTTGATGGCACTGTCAAAAGTGGAGGCCATGATTCTTTCGTTGCTAGCCAGCAAGTCATAAGCGTACTTGTGAAAATAGGATATGCCTCCAATCATGGCCGCACACGCAATGATGTAATCGCAACCCTCAGAGGCTTGATCCATGATTTTTTGGTCTTCAACATTCCCCACAATCAAAGTGAAGTTTGGATGTTTAAAGTAATCTCGTTCTACCCGACCATATTTAGAAAAATTATCTACACAGACAACAGAATGACCTGCGCCGAGGAGTTCTTCAGTTGTATAGCTTCCAATGAAACCTGCCCCACCAGTTATTAAGACTCTCATTTTTTATTTCCTTTGAAATTGATGAATGTAAAAAAGCTCGATATTCTCAATAGCCGTATTTCGAATTCGATTGGCTACAGAGAAAAAACTGATGTAGTCTCTTAACCGTTGTGGTTGCACATCTTGTGCACTAACAGTGTATAAAAGATCCTGATTAATCCACATGGCGATATTCGATTGTTGCAAAAGCCATAGTGAATTTTCCAGCGGAGTAAGGTTATGTTGTCGGGTTGTTGCCTCTTTTGCCAACAAAATATGCTTTGCTGGAAGAGATTTGTTGAGCGCATTACTAACACATTTAATCTCCGACAACACATTGCCAAGATTGCGATGCAATTCTGGCTTATGGTGAATGCTGTCAGCAGCAGTGAATAAGAGCTTACAGTTTAAAATTGTGAGTCTGTCCCACAAGATACCTGGTGAATTCATGCCTTCTTCAAATTCAGTGGATTTACGAAAATCAGTACTTTTAAATAAGATTTCGGCATAGGCTTTGAAATCACTAAATTTTGAAGTGCCAAAATCTTCCAAAAAAGGAATTGAACTTGCCGCGTCAAAATGGACAGGTAATTGATTAACAAATAGCTTCCAAGACTCTAAGAGTCTAATCAGTATTTGTTGCTCAAAATTAGAGGACGAATTCAATTTCAACTCCAAGAGCATACCAAGATTGAAATTATAGCAAAGATTTACTGAGCTTTGACAATGTATTGAAAGACCGATGCTTCAACCCGAGCTGTTTGACGATCCCCGCCAGTTGTTGCTGCGAGGTTTTCAATTATGTCCAAAAACTTGTCAACGGTGGGATGATGTATGTGATGCGGAATCAGTTCTGTGATTTCGAATCCTGCACCCTGTAACATTTCAATAGTAGTTTGCCTGGTGAAAAAACGAATATGTGTTTTATCCAACAATCCTTTGTCTGCATAGCGCCAATCACCTATTGAAAGTCGTGCCTCACCGTCGCTGGCAGGTAGGTCATGTCCCAGCACTAGACTTGGCACACGGCGATGGCGATGTGTATCGTAGGTGGCGATGCGCGCCGGCGGGACGGCAGCAAAACGCGGCTCGTTAGCCACCTCCAGCACTCGCGTGCGCTCTTGCCCGCTCAGCGCATGGCCGGGCACGGGTCGTACCGCCTGCGGCCTGCCATCGCCCTCTATGAGCCCGGCGTGCGCCTTTCAGCGCTGCAAGGTGCGCTCGTCGATGCCTGCGATCTCACAGGGCTGCTGTTTCGGCCAAGGCGCGGTCTTTGCGCAGCAGTTCACGTTCGAGTTCCTTGATGCGCGTGCGGTCTTTGCGCGTGGCCTGTGGGCTGGCCCTGGCATCTTGCGGGTCGCACAGTGCAGATGCTGCGCTGGTGCACCATTTTTCCAACTCGGCGGGATAGATGCCTTGCTCGCGGCACCAGGCGTTCTTGCCGACCTCGGGCATGGCCGCCGTTGTGATCACAGCCTGCAAGCGCGCCGCCGCAGTCCATGCCCGCCCTCGGGCGGGCATGGACTGAACCCAAATTTCCCATTAGCCCCAATGTCTAATGGAAGTGACCTGCCCCCCGATAGCCTTACCAACGTAAAGTTTGTGAAGTCAAAAGCCCGTATCCCATTGCCACAATTCGGGGTATTTTTCCTCATTTGTAATTTTTCGTGATTTAAATATATCAGTCAACTAGGCTTAGCCGTAATGAAAAAATGTCAAACTTCCCTGCCCGAATGTTTGAATCTAGATGAAAAGACAAGTGTCCTAATGTTCACCACCAAAATCATGCTTCCCCTGTTTTTTCAACGTTACACCCAATAGGCTGAGGCACGGATACCGCTAACCAAAGCGAATCCGCACGCATAACTGGGTTTGCATTGGTCGAAACTATAGTGACTGAATATTTTGTGGCTTGCCGGTAACTAGGCCTTCACTTAGCTGAATTCGTGGTGACCATCCAGGTAGGGATGCGTAGTCTTGCCAAGACTGCATTACCTCACGATCCCGATAGGGGCGCCCACCAAAAGTTATTGGCAATGAGAGCTTAGTTACGCGTTCAAATAGGGCTACTAAATCTATCAATCGCCTAGGCCTGCCTGAAGAGATTCCATAGCACGTGTGACTAGTTTCTTGTATCAGCGAAGTGTTTGCCGCTATGGTGTAGGCGCTCATAACATCATCTATATGGACCAGGTCAATCAACTGTTCGCCGGGAGACATCGCGAGTGGTTTTTGCGTGACAGCGGTTCTCCAGAGCAACGAGACTAGTTTCGCGCGGGGGTCGTTTGGGCCGTAGGTGTCGAAGAGGGACAGTGTAATGACCTTAAAACCGTGCGCTTCGATATAGTACGCAAGGATGTCTTCGAAGGCCTGCTTAGTGGCTGCATACAGATTGACCGGGTTGTATTCCGCGTTCTCGTAGTGTTGCCAGGATGTGCTGGTATTGATGAGGTGTTTGACTTGGTTTGCCGCCATGGCTTCGGCGAGTTGCGTGGAAAACAGAAGGTTGCTGGATATCAGCTCCGCGACGTCTTCTGGACGGTGTTGCGCAAGGAACAGCGACGCAAGATGGAATACCACTTCTGGGCGGGCATCTCTGACGAGCCGAAGCATGTTATTGGTAGATCCGTCGTGTTGATGGACGGTAATTGATGGGCGGATAGCATCAAGGGTATCCAATCTCGAGTTCATCCGCACCACAACATGGACATCCCAGCCTTCCGCCAGAAGGCGCTTTGTCAGATTTGAACCGATATAACCCGTGGCACCCGTGACAAGAGCTATACGCTTTTCGCCTGTTTTTAAGCTTATATCACTCATAACGGAAAGGACTTCGAAATTGGGCTAGCGTTGGAAAGCCTTGGTCGCGTGCTGACATAACAGCACCCATTGTCGGCCACGGAATTCCGACAGAATTCCATAATATCCCCGCATCATGATTCGGCGAATATATGGTGCTGACCTTGTAAACCATTATCGTATTATCACCTAACGCACAGAATCCATGCGCCATCCCTTTTGGGATATAAATGCTACTTGAATTGCTTGAATTAAGCTCGAATATATCGAATTGCCCAAAAGTGGGTGACCCCACCCGCAAATCGAGAACGACATCGAGCGCATGGCCCTTCAAGCAATATACTACTTTAACGTGATCCATAGGAGGCACTTGAAAATGAAGACCTCTAATGACGTTATCATGGGAAACCGAATAATATTCTTCAGCGAAACTAGTTTCTAATCCCAGGGCTGCATATGATGGTTCGTGGAAGATCTTCACAAATCGTCCACGTATATCACCAATTATTTCGGGACTGAATTTATAGCAACCAGCTAATTTACTTGGCTCTACTTTAAACATCAGAAATTTACGCCGAGATAGGTTTCGATCTTGCTGGCCGCAAACTCCAACATCTCCCTTGTCAATGCCGGCTGCACGCCTATCCAGAAGGTATTGTTCATGACGTTGTCGGTGTTTGTCAGTTCACCACTGATTCGGTAGTTGGCCTCGGCCATGTAGGGTTGGCGTGCCAGGTTGCCGGCAAACAGCAGGCGCGTGCCAACGTTGTTCTGATCCAGGTAAGTCAGCAAGTCGAGCCGGGTCACCGGGCAGGTGTCCTTGAGCGTGATCGGAAAACCAAACCACGATGGGTCTGCATGTTGTGTGACCTCAGGGAGGCTGACGAATTCTGCGCAGTCTTTCAGGCGCTCTTTCAAGAAAGAAAAATTGGCTTTGCGGGCTTGGATGAACTCTGCGGCTTTTTCTAATTGCGCCAAGCCGCAGGCGGCTTGCATATCGGTGATTTTGAGGTTGTACCCCAGGTGGCTATAGGTGTATTTGTGGTCGTAGCCCTGGGGCAAGTCACCCTGCTTTTGGCAAAAACGTTTGCCACAGGTGTTGTCTTTGCCGGGCTGGCAGTAGCAGTCGCGGCCCCAGTCCCGAAAGCTCTCAGCAATGGTTTTGAGCTCATCATTGTTAGTAAACACGGCACCACCTTCGCCCATCGTTATGTGGTGTGCCGGGTAAAAACTGAGTGTGGCAATGTCACCAAAGGTACCGACCATCTGGCCACGATAGGTTGATCCGAGTGCGTCGCAACAGTCTTCTACTAGCCATAAGTTGTACTTTTTGCAAAGAGCGGTGACTATGTCCAAGTTAAACGGGTTGCCCAGGCTGTGGGCCAGCATGATGGCTTTGGTCTTGGGGCCAATGCCTGCTTCGATCTTGCTTGCGTCGATGTTATGGGTGAGCGGATCCACATCGACAAAAACCGGTACCGCACCAAATTGCAGAATGGGGTTTACGGTGGTGGGAAAGCCCGCCGCCACACCAATTACTTCATCGCCCTTTTGAATGGCGCGATCACCCAACTTGGGTGAGGTTAGCGCGCTGAATGCGACCAAATTGGCCGACGAACCCGAGTTGACGGTGATAAGGTGTTTGATACCGATAAAGGCGGCGAGCTTTTTTTCAAATTCGGCGTTGAACCGGCCGGTGGTGAGCCAGCCGTCCAGGCTCGCTTCCACCATGTTTTTCAATTCTTGGGCGCCGATGACTTTTCCAGACGGGGGGACAACTGTTACACCAGGCAGAAATGCTTGTGGTGCGTAAACAGCGTCTGCATACTGCTGAACCAAGGCGGCAATCTCCCGGCGGATGGCGTCTGGTGCTTTGGGTTTAAATTGAATTGGAGAGGTGGTCATAATTACTTCAAATTAGATAGTTGATGAGTATTGCTTGATCTGCTCTAGGCACAGTTTTTTCATATCAGTCTTCTCAATGTATGCTTTGTGCCAAGTGGTGATGAGTTCCAAGGCCGTTGCCAAAGACCAACGCGGTTGCCAACCTAAGCGGGCCTTGGCCTTGGAAATATCTAGCTTTAGAGAGTTGGCCTCGTGCGGATGTACGCCGCCGTCTTGTTGCCAGGTTGCGCCCTTGCCCCAGCTATTGACCATGTGTTCCACAATCAATTGGACGGACTGTGCATCGTGGTCATTAGGGCCGAAGTTCCAACCCTCGCCAAAGGCTGTACCTTGGGTGTAGAGATGCTCGGCCAAAGTTAGGTAGCCGCTTAAGGGCTCCAGAACGTGTTGCCACGGTCGAATGGCGTGGGGATTGCGGATGGTAACGGGCTGGTTTGCCTCAAAAGCTCTGAGGATGTCAGGTACAAGGCGATCTGCGGCCCAGTCGCCACCGCCAATGACATTGCCTGCACGGGCGCTGGCTACCGCAACGCCGCTGCTTTGCAGGAATGAGTTTCGGTAGGCGCTTGTAACCAGTTCGGCGCAGCCTTTGCTGTTGCTGTAGGGGTCTTGCCCACCCATAGGTTCGTTTTCTCGGTAGCCCCAAGCCCATTCTTTGTTTTCGTAGCATTTGTCGGTAGTGACTACCAAGATGGCTTTGACGCTTGGTATGCTGCGGGCTGCCTCCAATACATGTACCGTGCCCATTACGTTGGTTGAATAGGTTTCCACTGGCTCTGCATAAGACAGGCGCACCAAAGGTTGCGCGGCCATGTGGATGATGATGTCTGGCTGCGCTGTTTGCATGGCTTTTTGAACTGCGTCTAGATCGCGAATGTCACCGATGGTGTGGTTGGCCATATGATCTAAAACTTGAGCCACTTCGAAGAGGTTAGGTGTCGTTGGGGGGTCTAGCGCCAAGCCGTATACCTGGGTGCCTAGGTTTTGTAGCCACAGGCTCAGCCAACTGCCTTTGAAGCCGGTGTGGCCGGTCAGAAAGACGCGTTTGCTGCGCCAGAAATTTAGAGTGGGCGTCATTTCAAACCCACTTCTTCCAAGGCGCTTGGCCACTGGCCCACAGATTTTCAAGCGTCATTTTGTCGTGCAAAGTGTCCATGGGTTGCCAGAAACCGTGGTGCTGGTGGGCCATAAGCTGGCTGTCTGCGGCGAGTTGCATCAGGGGTTGTTGCTCCCAGATGGTGCTGTCGTCTTTGAGGTAGCCCAACACCTGGGGCGAGAGCACAAAGAAGCCGGCATTGACGAAGGCACCATCGCCCTTGGGTTTTTCTTTAAAGCTCATGACCTGCTGGTTTTGAATGTCCAGCGCACCAAAACGGCCGGGCGGATAGGCCGCCGTTAGTGTGGCAGCCTTGCCATGGCTGCGATGAAAATCTATGGTGGCGGTGATATCAACATCACCTACCCCGTCGCCATAAGTAAAGCAAAAGGCTTCCTCATGTCTAACGTATTCAGCCACGCGGCCCAGGCGGCCGCCTGTCATGGAGTTGTCGCCGGTGTCAACCAGCGTCACGGTCCAGGGTTCGGCGCGCTTATGGTGCACTTCCATTTGATTGGACTTCATGCTGAAGGTCACATCAGACATGTGTAAAAAATAGTTGGCAAAGTACTCTTTAATGAGGTATCCCTTGTAACCGCAGCAAATGACAAAGTCGTTGATTCCGTGATATGAGTACATCTTCAGAACGTGCCACAAAATAGGGTAGCCACCAATTTCCACCATGGGTTTGGGGCGGGTTGCGGTTTCTTCGCTAAGGCGGGTGCCGAGGCCGCCGGCCAGGATGACTGCTTTCATTTTGAATTGGAGTCCATTTGCTGCATTTTTAATATCTACTAACGCTTGATGCACATACGCCAGAGGATGATTTCATTCAACACTCACGCTTACGTCATATCCATGTTTTTTAAGGAGTGCGCTTTTTTTATCTTTAGCCAGATCATGCGCGATTTTGCGTGTCACAAAGGTTTCGCCACGACATGGGCTTTCGTGTTTAAACAGGATGCCATTGCAAGCATACATGCCATTGGCTTCGCGGTGAACCGGTAGGGATAGCGTTTGGCAATGACATCGGAGCGCCGCGGGTAGAACGGTGTAATTTCATTTTTTCGAGGTTCCGAACACCAAGCTATAGCAGTCGCTACTACCGGCTTGGAGAATAAGGGCTTTTTGATCCAGCCCGAGAAGATGAATGGTTTTCAGAGTTCGCAGGGCGTCCATCTCGTCTACTTCGGCGCGGTACTCGGAGTTGTGGGAGCTTGCTGCCACATAGCTTTGGGCGACCGGTTTGTAGATCTCGTCTGGATGGGTTTCTTGCACGAGGCGAACTAAACTAATTGTATGATTTACGCCTGCGTAGTATAGCTTGAACTTGGTGTTGCCTCTTCGCGAGTCTTGATAGACATCAATTTTACGATGTTTAGTTACAATACTCATGAGCACAGCCGTTACCATTAGCGGCCTTACGTCCATTCCATGTTCCAATAAGTTTGTAAGTCTTGTTCGTTCTCTGCTGTCTGACGTTGTGCTATAAATACCCAAACCCTTACATACTCCGGTCGCAATATGCGTCACTGTTGGGAGCATACGCGTAGATGATTTGTAGTAGCATGCGTTGCGGGTTTCTCGGGCGCAAAGCACTGGCGCAAGTAGTGGTTCTGCGGCACGAAGTAATCCAAGAACTGATCCTATAGACTGACGGATTGATCTGTCATTTCACCAAATTCCTACTCTGTTTTCTTGAATTAAAATAATTCTAAGTAATTGGGATGTATATATTGAAATTATAGCTCAATTTTGATTGATTGAATCAAATATTAAATTTTAAAAATGTAAAATGTTTCAATGTGTTACATGAATAAATGTATACTTTCAGTACAGTCCCGACGATATGATTTTAACCAAAGCATTGAAAAAAATCAGTAATTACTAAACTCAATTATGAATAATTATTTTGTAATAACTCACAAACAGATTCCCTGGGAGCTCCCTTTCAGCCACAATATAATTGGAGTTGAAGGCTATACACCGAACCCAGGCAAAGGGGTAGCGGCTAGTGCGACAATTAGTAAAGCTTTAGACTGTGAAACTGCCTTTGGGGCTCTCCGAGCATTACCGTCTATTAATGAAATACTTCAAAGTAGCACTCAATCTGATACAGTTTTTATTGGAAGTTATCGTTTGTTTCTCGGCAAAGAAATGAACGAAAACTGGCTCAGTCCTATAATGCAGGATAATATGATAATTACACCGGAGGATCTAAAAAATAACTGGCAAAATTTAATTGCAACTGAGTTGCCAGCTGGTGTAGATGTAATAATACCTGCACCAAGGTTGCTTCCCGATACAATACTGGGACAATACAGTCGCGTACATCACCTCGACGATCTAGTGCTTGCGGTGGGGTGCGCCATAAGGGCGGGGTTGATCGAACCGTTGTCAGTCCCTAGTATGTTAAATTCAAATACCTTTATTCCATATGGACATTTTGCATCTAACAAGGAAACCAGAATTAACTTCAATGAGCGATTATGGTGGTGCGTTCAGGAATTTTACAAGCAACATTATATACCTAGAATCGGATACCAAAAAAGGGTAATTGACTTTGTTTTTGAACGTATCAACTCCATGTCAGTTGCACAAATGGTAGTAAATAAGGGGCTAAAATGCGTCAGCGCGAGAAATATCTTCATAAGTGAAGATGGGGAATATCACCAGACCTGACTCTGACCCAAAAACCTAATTATTTGGCTTAGAAATTGAGGCATGATTCATTCACAGTAAAAAAATTTCAATTTTTCTCCAACCAGCTTTTGCACAAATTGGAATACTCTCTCAATTTCTCTGCCAACCTGATCTTGCAAATGGCCGAGTGCATACTTACACTGTATTTTGCTCAAACGACGAACGGAATTTAAAGTTTATCTTTATGGGGATGGCTTTTCATCCAGTTGTATCAGCGAATCAGTTAGTCGCTTGTAACCTTGGCGTGTTTGGAT
>Ga0214919_10012528_pt1 | contig 10412 bp, 10 predicted proteins | sample LL1503_MetaG_FD_177994 | JGI IMG/M metagenome (GOLD analysis project Ga0214919, IMG submission 177994) | Freshwater microbial communities from Lake Lanier, Atlanta, Georgia, United States - LL-1503 | ecosystem: Environmental > Aquatic > Freshwater > Lake | place: USA: Georgia | collected... | reverse complement strand
GACCACGTGCCTTCGCTCAATGCCGGCCAGGCCGCCGGCGAATTCGTGCGGCGCCTGCTGCGCGCTTGCGGACTGCCGATAGTTTCCGAGAGCTTCTATGCGGCGGGCCGCTACCGCATCTGTTTCAATGCCGGCAATGGACGCGTGCACGCCCGCCGCATCAAGCCTGTCATCGTTGCGCTCGATACCCACGCGCAATCTGCGGCACCTCAACTGGCGATGGCCGGCCGTCGGCGCGCCGGTGCAGGACACTAGAAACGGTATGAAAACGGCGCGATACGCGCCGGCCGGGGCGGTCAGTCGACCTTGCTGTCGAGCCCGGCTTCGGCCATTTCGGCCGCGCGCAGCAGCGCTTTCGCCTTGTTCTGCGTTTCCTGCCATTCGGCCTGCGGCACCGAATCGGCAACCACGCCGCCACCGGCCTGCACGTGCAGCATGCCGTCCTTGACGACCGCGGTACGCAACGCGATCGCCACGTCCATATCGCCGTTGAATCCGAGATAGCCGACCGCGCCCGAATAAACCCCGCGCTTGACCGGCTCGAGTTCGTCGATGATTTCCATCGCGCGCACTTTGGGCGCGCCGCTGACGGTGCCGGCGGGAAACGTCGCGCGCAGCACGTCAATTGCGCTTAAGCCGGGCTTCAATTTCGCTTCGACGTTGGACACGATGTGCATCACGTGCGAATAGCGCTCGATGACCATCTGCTCGGTGACGCGAACGCTGCCCGTCTGCGCGATACGGCCGACGTCGTTGCGGCCCAGATCGACCAGCATGATGTGCTCGGCGCGTTCCTTGGCGTCGGCCAGCAGTTCGGCGGCCAGCGCGGTGTCTTCTTCGGCAGTTTTACCGCGCGGGCGCGTGCCTGCTATCGGCCGCACGGTGACCGCATCGCCTTCGAGGCGCACGAGGATTTCGGGTGACGCGCCGACGACGTGAAAATCGCCGAAATCGAAATAGAACATGTACGGCGACGGATTGATGGTGCGCAATGCGCGATACAGCGCGAGCGGCGTCGTTTTGAAACGCTTGGACATGCGCTGCGAGGGCACCACCTGCATGATGTCGCCGTCGAAAATATAGCGTTTGGCGCGGTCGACCGCCGCCAAATAAGCAGCTTCGCCGAAGCCGGACACCGCGGGTTCGGATTTCACCGGCACGTCGCCGGGTATGCTGACGGGCGCGCGCAATTTCTTCAGCAATTCGGCCAGCCGCTGCCTGCCCTTCTTGTATGCGTCGCTTTGGCCCGGGTCCGCGTACACCACCAGCGTCAATTTTCCCGACAGGTTGTCGACGATCGCGAGTTCTTCGGACAGCACCAGCAGAATGTCCGGCACGCCCAGCGGATCGGGTTTGTCCGATTTGCCCAAGCGCCGCTCGATATAGCGCACGGTGTCGTAGCCGAAGTAACCGACGAGACCACCGCAAAAACGCGGCAGGCCTTTTTGCGGCGCCGCCTTGAAGCGCGCCTGGTACTCGTGGACGAATTGCAGCGGGTCGTCAACCGTAACGCGGCTTTTCAGTTTGCCGCCCTCGAATTCGCTGCATTCGTAACCACGCACTTCGATGCGCGTGTCGGCGGCCAGGCCGATGAACGAATAGCGGCCGAAGCGCTCGCCGCCGACTACTGATTCGAGAAGATAAGTGTGCGGCTGGTTGGCGAGCTTGAGGTAAACCGACAGCGGGGTATCGAGGTCGGCGAAGGTTTCCAGCACCAGCGGGATGCGGTTATAGCCCTCGGCCGCAAGCTGCTTGAATTGTGATTCGGTCATGACTCCACTCCATGGGAATACGCAACAAAGAAAGAACCGGCGGCAACGCGAAAATTACGCGCGCCAGCGTGCCGAACCGCTGCGCCACGGACGCCAGCGTCCGTTGGAGCAAACGATCGTTCTTTCTGTCTGCGGGTGGATCATGATTTGGTTATGAGTTTCGAAGCCTCGAATAACGTCTCTACTATAGCATCAACGTCCAGCTCTCGCACGTCGTGCCCCTCGTTGTAACCATAGGGCACGCAGAACACCGGGCAGCCCGCGGCGCGCGCCGCTATGGTGTCGTTCAGCGAGTCGCCTATCATCAGCATTTCATGCGGCGCGATGCCAAGTTGCGCGCAGGCGTGCATCAGCGGCAGCGGGTCGGGCTTCTTTTTCGGCAGCGTGTCGCCGCACACCACCAGCGAAAAATAATCCGCGAGCTGCATCTGCTTCAAGAGCGGCAGCGTGAAACGCGTGGATTTGTTGGTGACACAGGCGAGCGGAAATCCCGCTTTCCTGAAAGCATCCAGCCCTTCGCGCACGCCGGGATAGAACACCGCATGCTTGCCGTTGACGCTTTCGTAGCAATCGTAATAGACCGGCTGCGCGCGCTCGAACAACGCGGCATCCGGCTCGCCTTCCATGGCGCCGACCAGTGCGCGCTGCACGAGGTTGGGTATGCCCTTGCCGACAAAATTGCGCACCAGCGCCTCGGGCAGCGGCGCGCGGCCGATTTTTTCCAGCATCAGGTTGACTGCGATGGCGAGGTCGGCGACGGTGTCGAGCATGGTGCCGTCGAGATCGATCATCACGGCTTTGACCGGCAATGGAAACTTGATTTTAGTCATGGGGGAAATGACGCCGCGGCGCGGCGTTCGTTAAAGAATGAAAAGCGGAAAGAGCCGCGCTGGTTGCGCGCGGAAACTTATTTGACCTTGGCGAGTTCTCCGCGCATTTGCGCAATCGTCGCCTTATAGTCCTTGGCGCCAAAGATGGCCGAGCCGGCCACGAAGGTATCCGCGCCGGCGCGCGCGATTTCGGCGATGTTGTCGGTCTTCACGCCGCCGTCAACTTCGAGCCAGATATCGCGGCCCGATTCGGCGATGCGCTCGCGCACCGCGCGCAGCTTGGCCAGCGCGCCGGGGATGAATTTCTGCCCGCCGAAACCCGGGTTCACCGACATGATGAGCACGAGGTCGAGCTTGTCGAGCACGTGATCGAGATAATCGAGCGGCGTGGCCGGATTGAACACGAGGCCTGCTTTGCAGCCGTGCTCCTTGATCAACCCGATGGTGCGGTCGATATGCTCGGAGGCTTCCGGATGAAACGAAATGATGTTGGCGCCGGCCTGCGCGAAATCGGGAATGATGCGGTCCACCGGCTTGACCATCAGGTGCACGTCGATCGGCGCTGTCGTGTGCGGCCGCAACGCCGCGCACACCAGCGGCCCGATCGTCAGGTTGGGCACGTAATGATTGTCCATCACGTCGAAATGAATGATGTCGGCGCCGGCGGCGACCACACTCTTCACTTCGTCGCCGAGGCGCGCGAAATCTGCCGACAAGATGCTGGATGCTATGCGGTACATAGGCGGATTCTACCCGGTATTGTCGTTTTTCCGATAGTTTCGGCATGTCAGCGGTTACAATGACGGGCTTCGAACTTTGCGCCGCGCGCGCCGTCAAAACCTCCATGGCTGCAGACAAGAAATACGAAATCACCATCACCACGCGCACGACTTACGTCCCCGAGCAGTCGGACGCGGGCCAGGACCGCTACGTGTTTGCTTACACCATTACCCTGAAAAACACCGGCAACATCGCCGCGCAGCTGATCAGCCGCCACTGGATCATCACTGACGCCGACAGCAAGTCGCAGGAAGTGCGCGGGCTCGGCGTCGTCGGCGAGCAGCCGAAACTGAGACCCGGCGAGAGTTTTGAATATACGAGCGGCACCGCGATCGCGACACCGGTCGGCACCATGCGCGGCACTTACCAGATGGTCGCCGACGACGGCCTGCAGTTCGATGCCGCCGTTGCGGAATTCACGCTGTCCATTCCGCGAGTGCTGCACTGACGCAACTGCATTGCAGCGATGCGGGCGCGGCTCAACTCCCGCCGGAGTCGCCATCGCGCGGCGGTTTTTTCGGCCACGTCCACCAGACGATCAATAACAGTACCGCGAGTGCGGTGCCTGCTTCAAGCAGCAACCAGAGCATGTCCAACTTTCAGTGTTATATACTTAGAGTGCCTAACATGATGAAACACGCGATGTATTTCATCATTTTAGGCACTCTTAAGCGCATCGTGCTTCGCCTGCGCCCCATGATACTCCGCTGCATCGCCGTGATCGCACTGGCCTCGCTCGCCGCCTGCGAATCCCTGCTGCCCGGCAAGCCGCCCGCAGCACCCGTCCCGGCGCCAACACCAGCGCCCACCGTGCCCGCAACTAAGCCAGAACCTTCGGTTGAAGTTCCGACGCCCAAACCACCCGTCGCTTTCAACCCGTTGCGGGCAACCGGCTGGGACGCGATCAGCGGCTGGCGCGAAGACAACCCCCAACTCGCATGGAGCGCGTTTCTCACCAGTTGCGGCGCGCTGAAAAACCAGCCTGCGTGGCAGGCGGTTTGCAGCGTGGCAGCAACTCTCGGCGAACCCTCGCGCGAGACCCTCTATCGTTTTTTTGAAACCAACTTCACGCCCTACCAGGTCGTCAACGCCGACGGCAGCGACAGCGGTCTCGTCACCGGCTACTACGAACCGCTGCTGAACGGCAGCCGCACGAAGAGCGCGCGCTACCGCGTGCCGGTGTACGGCGTGCCCGACGACCTGCTGGTGGTGGACTTCAGCGAGCTTTACCCGGAACTGAAGGGCATGCGGCTGCGCGGGCGCATCGACGGCAAAAAAGTCGTGCCGTACTTCAACCGCGCCCAAATCGAAAACGGCGCGGCGCCCGTGACGGGCAAGGAACTCGTGTGGGTCGAGGATTCGGTCGAACTCTTCTTCCTGCAGATTCAGGGCTCGGGGCGCGTCAAGCTCGACAACAACGGCACGATCGCGCTCGGTTACGCCGAGCAGAATGGCCACCCGTACCGCTCGATCGGCCGCCTGCTCGTCGACCGCGGCGATCTGCCGCTGGAAAAAGCTTCGATGCAGGGCATCAAGGCATGGGCGAAACAAAACCCCGACAAGCTGCAGGACCTGCTCAACCACAACGCAAGCTACGTGTTCTTCCGCGAAATGCCGCCCAATCTGCCGGGACCGCTGGGCGCGCTGGGCGTGCCGCTCACCGCGCGCCGCAGCATCGCGGTCGATGCGCGCTACATTCCGCTCGGTGCGCCGGTATTTCTCGCCACCACCATGCCGAACGCGCCCCAGCCGCTCAACCAGCTGATGCTGGCGCAGGACACCGGCGGCGCAATTCGCGGCGCGGTGCGCGCGGATTTTTTCTGGGGTTTCGGCAACGAGGCCACTGCGTTCGCCGGGCGCATGCGTCAAAGCGGAAAAATGTGGGTGCTGCTGCCTAACGGTTATCTGCTGCCGGCCGGAAACTGAGCGCCTAGCGCTGCGCGCCGGCGCTGTCGCCATACAGATATTTGACCTGCAGCGATATGCGGCTTTTCACCGCGTGTCCCTGTTTTTGCGCCGGTACGAACCGCACGGCGCGAAACGCGGCGATCGCCGCGGTCTCGAAATAGCCCGGGGGCTGTGCCTCGATGACCGACGCGTCTTTGACGACGCCGAATTCGTCGATCAACAGCAGCACGTGCACGCGCCCGTCGACTTTCGCACTGGTCGCGGACTCCGGGTAATCCAGCCGCGGCTGCGTCAATGCCTGCGGCAACACGTCGAGCTGTTTCATCGAATAATAAGTCGGGTCGCGTATGAACGGCACCTCAATGCCGCCGCTTGGCGCCGCGGCGGGTTCTTTCGCGCGCGGCGGCTCCGTCCTGGTTTCGGTTTTGGCATCCGCCGGTTTTTGCGGGTGGTCTGCGAGCGGCGCAGGCGTAGCCGCCGGATCCGGCAGTAACGCGGCGCTCTCCGGCGCCGGCTCTTGCGCGGCAGGCTCGAGCCGCGCGGTAATCGTCGACACCACCTGCGGCACTCCAGCGGTCGGATTTACCGGCAGCCCGACAAGCAGCACGACATGCAGCAGGAAGGAGGCCGCGCACGCTTTGAGCAGCCGCGCCCACGCCTGCGTTGAAACGGCATCAAACGATACGGCCGGGGCCAATGTGAATGCGGCATCCATCGGAGTCAGCCTTGTGTCGGCGGTCACGCACCCCGCGGCGGCAACCCCTATTTGGCGGCAGCCAGGCGCTGCTCGATCATCTCGACCGGAATTGCGCCGGGCACGCGCTGGCCGTCGATGAAGAACATGGTCGGCGTGCCGCTAATGCCTTTTTGTTTGCCGAACGCAATCGTTTTGTCGATCGACGACGTATCGCAGGTAGCGGCGGCGGTCGGTGCTATGCCATTGACCAACTGGTCATCCCACGCCTTGATCTTGTCTTTCGAGCACCAGATCGATTTCGCTTTTTCAATCGAATCCGCCCCCAGCACCGGGTAGAAGAACACGTAGATCGTCACGTCGTTGATCTTGGTCAGGTCCTGTTCGAATTTTTTGCAATAGCCGCAATTCGGGTCGGCAAAATAAGCGAGCTTGCGCGTGCCCTTGCCTTTGACTCTCTTGACGGCAAGGTTGAGCGGCAACTGGTCAAACTTGATTGCCGTCAACTTGCTCTTGCGCTCTTCGCTGAGGCTGACCTTTTTTTCCGTATCGACCAGGGTGGCGTTGACGAAGAGATGAGCGACCTTCTCGTCGGCATAAATCAGGTCGCCGTTCGCGAAGATTTCATAAATGCCGGGCAGCGGTGTCTTCACCACGCTCTCTACTACAACGTCCGGATATTTTTTCTGAAAGGCCGCCTTGACGGCGGCTTCGCTGGCGCCGGCAACGGCACTGACGCAAGCCAGCAGCAGGAAAATGATAATCGCATGGACTTTTTGCATGATGATCCTTAACGGGGGTTGGTTTCGATCCGGCACGCTATACGACCGCATGCCGCACTAAAAGGTTCTTCAGCCGGGGTTGCCGGTTGGCGAGCCGCAGGCCCAGATTGCGCAGTTTCGCCAGCCGCTGGTCATCGTTGTTGAACAGGCGTTGCAAAGTGTCCGTGGTGAACTGCATGGTCGCAATATCTTCCCGCCGCGCGCGCTCGTAGCGCCGCAACAGATGATAGTCCCCGCAATCGGCCTGCGCGCCGCGTGCGGCCAGCACCTGCGCCAACTCGCGCGCGTCGCGAAAACCGAGATTCACGCCCTGACCTGCCAGCGGGTGCACATTATGCGCAGCATCCCCTATGAGGGCAAGGCGCGGCTGTACCAGGCGCCGCACGCGCTGCATCCGCAGCGGAAACGCCGCCGCCGGCGTAATCAAGCTCATATCGCCAAACTTGTTCTGCGCCGCCGCGGCGACTTGCGCGGCCAGTTCATCGGCCGTCAACGCGAGCAACCGCGCCGCGTGTTCAATGGCAGTCGACCACACCATCGAGACGCGCGCGCCAGGCAGCGGCAGCAATGCCAGTACGCCATCGCGCAAAAACCATTGCGCCGCGACACCGCGGTGCGGCCGCGCGAGCGCAAAATTGGCAACTACCGCCGTCTGCTGATAAGGCCGCGTCGTCACGTCAATCGCAGCCTGCCGGCGCACCCAGGAATCCGCGCCGTCGGCACCGACGATGAGGCGCGCTTGCAAGCGACGTCCGTCCGCGAGCGCCAGTTGCGCGGCAGCCGTGGTGAAATTCAATTCCGTGCACGTCACGGGCGCGATGATTTCCACCTGCGGCGCACTCTCCAGCGCCTGTCCCAGCGCGCGCTGCAGTTCACGGTTTTCGACGATCACCGCCAATTCGCGCAAGCCTGCATCGTACGCGCCAAATTTGAGCGCCGAAACGGCGTCGTCGCCAAAAACAAGCATGTCTTCGATCCGGCACACACGGTCAGCGTCGAGCGCACTCCACGCGCCGCACGTTTGCAGAAATTCGGCACTGCCGGGACTGATCGCGTATACCCGGCTGTCCCAATCGGTGGGATCGACAACGGGCCGCGGCAGTTGCGTGTCGATCACCGCAATGCGCAACCCGGCACCGCGGAGTGCCAGCGCCAGGCTTGCGCCGACCAATCCGGCGCCCACAATAATTACGTCAAAATCCATGCATGGCCATCATAATTACCAAGGAAGGCGCAGTTTAATGGCGCCGCCTGAAGTCCGCAAAAGAGACTGCCCGGCGGTCATTGCCCGGCGATGAACGGGGTAACGCCGCCGCAAGCGGCCATTCTTGACAAATCGGGGGTCGAAATCTAGACTCCGGCGCCTTGCCTTAGGCGATTTGCGGCGCAACGGCCGATTGACTGGCCCGCCTCAGGCAACGAAAATCCGGTTTTTGGTGATGTAGCTCAGTTGGTTAGAGCGTGGCACTCATAACGCCAAGGTCGGTGGTTCAATTCCACCCATCACCACCAGTAACATTGTTCCAAGAAGTAATAAGCGGTCTAAAGAAGTCCGGAAAGCCAAGTTAAAACAAGGCTTCCGGACTTTTTTTTTCAGCAGCTCGGTTCAGCATATTGCAATCCAACGCAGATCAATTCCCAATCTTGTATCCCATGGCACGGTATCCGCGTTGACGCCTGTCCCACATTCGCAGTAACGCCGGGTGGCCTGTGTCTACAAAATCAATGATGCGCACATCAGTCTTGGTTACATGTTCGCGGTGAAGTCGGCCAGCGTAATGCTGTAGTGTAGCCTTCCATGAAATCGGCATTGCCAGCACCAAGGTGTCCAGCGGTTGATGGTCAAACCCTTCGCCGACCAGCTTTCCTGTGGCAAGCAAGATGTGCGGTGCATCTGATGACAGCGTATGCAACTCTGTGATCAGTTTTGCACGTTGTTTTTTCGACATCCGGCCATGCAGCATGAATGGTGATAGCTGCTTGTCCGTCAGCGCTTTTAGAATTGCATCCAGATGTTCGGTGCGTTCGGTCAGCACCAGCACCTTCCGCCCCTGACCGATCGCGCTTTCAATCTCGGCGGCAATTGCTTCCGCTCGGCTAAGGTCGTTCGCCAAATGCCTGAACACATCCTGAATACCGGCTTCCGATGGCAAATCAATGCGCGTGTCGAGCATATGTGACGCCGGCGAGTCTGGCGTTTTCTGCCCGTAATTTTGTCAGGGTTTCTTGGTCAGTCATAGAAATGGACCATTGACTTTTGCACGCCCGAAGCTCTGCTCACTCGAATGCTTCCAAATTATATCTGTGCCGGTTTCCGGGCAGTCTGCTCATACTCCCGATGACGCATTTGTGACTGCACCTTTTAATGGTCGATAAAATAAATAAAGAAATTCCATTTTTATTCCCGACCGGGAATATTTCAGCGTCAGGGCTCGCCTGGGAATGATTTATTCCCGATCAGGAATATTGTAATTGACAAACCGATCCCATGCGCACAATATTACCGATCGGTAATAAATAAGCCTTCTGAGTGCTCAAATGACGATCAATACCCCGGTCGGGAAAATCTCTACCGCCAAAGATATTGGTGATGCGGTGCGTGATGCCAGAAAGCGAATGCTGCTAAAGCAATCACAGGCAGCGCAGCTCTGCGGGGTGGGAGTGCGTTTTCTTTCTGATTTGGAGAACGGCAAAGCGACGCTCCATATCGGAAAGGTCCTTCAAGTGCTCAACGGACTTGGACTCGCTGCATATCTTGGCCCTAAGAAACCTTTCTGGAGCGAAGATGGCCAGCGTCCTTAACGTCTACTTTAATGCGGAGTTGGCCGGGACGCTTCGCGACGAAAAAGGACGGCTGTACTTTCAGCATGCGCCCGCGTGGTTACGTTCGCCCAATCTTGTGGCTCTTTCCATTCCGCTTCCGCCTTCCGCAGATGAGTACGGGGACGACGTCGTTCGGCCATTTTTCGAGAATCTATTGCCAGAAGGCGAGATTCGCAGCGCCATCGCGCACCTGAGGCAGGTGTCGGAGAAAAATACCTTTGGTCTCCTGGAAGAAATCGGGGGCGATTGCGCGGGTGCAATTTCGCTACTATTGCCCGAGAGCACACCGTCCGCTACCGGCGACTACGATCCGCTTCCAGACAAGCGGCTAAATGAGATGCTGCACTCACTTGAGAAGCGGCCACTCATAACGGCGGACAACGACGAACTGAGACTTTCACTGGCAGGTGCGCAGCAAAAGCTTCCCGTTCTGCTAAAGGACGGCGCATTTTTTCTAGGGCGCGGGAACGCTCCAAGTTCGCATATCCTTAAGCCCAACATTGCGGGTTTTGCCAATACCACCGCAAATGAAATGTTTTGCATGACGCTTGCAGATAAAGCGGGCTTACCTGTTCCCAAGGCATCGCTTCACAGACAAGCGGAGACGGTGTACCTGGTTGAGCGATACGACCGCGTCAAGGTCGGTGAACGACTAACGAGGCTGCACCAGATCGACTTTTGCCAGGCATTGAATCTCCCCTCCTCGAAAAAATACGAAAAAGAGGGGGGGCCAAGCCTCAACGATTGTTTTGCCATCTTACGGAATTACTGTCGCGAGCCGGCAAAGGATGTACAAAATCTAATTTACTGGACGATCTTTAAT
>Ga0214919_10012527_pt1 | contig 10414 bp, 7 predicted proteins | sample LL1503_MetaG_FD_177994 | JGI IMG/M metagenome (GOLD analysis project Ga0214919, IMG submission 177994) | Freshwater microbial communities from Lake Lanier, Atlanta, Georgia, United States - LL-1503 | ecosystem: Environmental > Aquatic > Freshwater > Lake | place: USA: Georgia | collected 2015-03-15 | reverse complement strand
TCGGTCGTCGGGTTGCCGTGCGCGTCGATACACAGACCTGCGGCCAGCGGGCGGCCCGCCATCTTGGCGGCGTAGATCTTTCCACCCGCGGCCATTCCGGTGGCGAAATCGGTCACCACCGAGCCCTGGGTGCCGCCCGGAATGCCGAAGGCATAGGGGTTGGTCGGCAGCATGGCGCTCGCACCACCGTAAGGCGCCACCTGCCGCCAGTCCCTGCGCGAGCCGCCGCCCAGCATGATGGTCAGGCAACCGGCGTCCGCGCCGCGCTTGACGAAGGCACCGATGCGACCGGTGTGGTCGACATTGGCCACGCCCACTGCCGCAATCCCGCGCGCGCGCGCCTCGTCGATCAGATGGTCGGTCGCCAGACGAAAGGCCGGCATGCCCAGGTTGTTGCCGCCGTCGACCAGGGCAGCGCCCCCCTCGGCCTGGCCCAGCGCCGGCATGGCGGCGGGGTCGAAGCTGCCAGCGGCTGCGCGTTCGGCATACCAGTCGAGCCGGAAGATGCCATGCGAGTAGACGCCACACAGGTCCGCGTCGACCAGGTGGTCGGCGATCTCGGCGGCGATGTCGGGTTGGCAGCCGATCGCCGCCATGATGGCCGTGCCGAACTGCAGCAGGCTGGCGGCCGCCACACGCGGGTCGGATTCAAGGTCTTGCATGATTTCGTGTCGTTGGATCCCGGCGTTCGCCGTGCCCGAGCAGCTCATGGCGCGGAATATGGCAACGGATGGCGTGCCCGCTGGGCGTCTGCTGCCATGGCGGCGCCTCGGTCTCGCAGATGGCGCCGATGCGGTAGGGGCAGCGGCGCTGAAAAGGACAGCCGCGCGCCGGCGGCGCCAACTCCACCACGTCGTCGGCCAACAGCACGGGAGCCCTGTCCGGCACCGGCTCGAGCACCGCGCCAAGCAGGACTTCGGTATAAGGATGCGAGGGGCTTGCATAGACCTCGGCCACCGGGCCGACCTCGCACAGCCGCCCCTGGTACAGCACCGCCACCCGATCCGACAGGGCACGCACCACCGCCAGATCGTGCGAGACAAACAGGTAGGTCGTTCCCCGGTCACGCTTGAGGTCGTTGAGCAGCTCTAAAACAGCGGCCTGCACCGACACATCGAGCGCGGACGTGACCTCGTCGCACAGCACGACGTCGGGCTCGGCGGCGAAGGCGCGCGCGATGGCGACGCGTTGCTTCTCGCCACCCGACATCTGGCTCGGCAGTCGATCCAGGTAATGCGCCCCCAGGCGCACCTGCTCGAGCAGGGCCACGCTGCGCGCGTGCAGCGGTTCGCCCGACAAACCGAAATACAGCTTGAGCGGCTGCGCCAGGATTTCGGCGACCGTATGGCGCGGGTTAAGGCTGTCGTCCGGATTCTGGAACACCAACTGGATTCGGCGCAGGTGCTCGGGTGAGCGGTGGTCCACGTCCTGCACCAGCGCCTCGGACTGGCCAAACTGGATGCTCCCGCCGACGGGTGCCAGCAGCCCGGCAACCGCTTTCAGGATGGTCGATTTTCCACTGCCGGATTCGCCGACCAGGCCGATGGTTTCTCCCTTGGCGACGCGCAAGTCGATGCGATCAACGGTATGGGGCACATCCGGCCGGCGTCCAAGCAGTTGGTCGAGCAGCGATGCCTTGGCATAGCTAATGCTCAGATCCGCCAGCACCAGGGCCGGCTTGCTCCGGTCCGCAACAATGCGCACCGGCTCGGTACGGATCGAACCCGGCAACCGTTGCGACGTCTTTTCGTGGAAATGGCACCTGCTGCTCTCGCCACCGAGTAGCGTCAGCAATGGCGGGCGTTCGCTGCGACAGCGTGCCTCGGCCATCGCGCAGCGCTCGACAAAGGAGCAGCCGGCACCCGCCCCACCCGGCGCCGGTGGCCGGCCGGCCAGCGCCACCGGCAAGCGCGGGTCGCTGAGCTTGGGAATGGAGGCCAGCAGGCCCTTTGCATAGGGGTGCACCGGCTTGAGAAGGACCTGGCGCGTGCTGCCCTGCAGTACCACTTCGCCCGCGTATAACACCACCACCCGATCGCATACCCGCGCTATCGCGCCGAGATCGTGGCTGACGTAGAGCATGGCCGTACCGGTTTGGCGGTTGAGTTCGCGCAGCAGTTCCAGGATATGCGCCTGGGTCGTGACATCTAGGCCGGTGGTCGGCTCGTCGAGCAACAGCGCATCGGGCTCGCCGGCCAGCGCCATGGCAATTGCCACGCGCTGCTGCTGTCCTCCCGAGAGTTCATGCGGATAGCGCCGCAAAATGGTTTCGGGCTCTGGCAGGCGCACTTGCGTCAGCAGTGCGACCGCGCGGCGCGCATGCTCAGCCGCCGGCAGGCGACTGTGCAGCCGCAGCGCCTCGCCCAACTGCCCGCCGATGCGGATCGTCGGCGTCAGCGACTGCCCGGAGTTTTGCGGTATCAGCGCGATCTTTCCGCCGCGCAATCGTTCCAGCGCGGGGCGTGCAAGGGCGAACATATCGTGTTCCCGGAAGTGCGCAGTCCCACCCATGACCTGCAGGCCGGTCTTGAGATAACCCATGGCGGCGAACGCCAGCGTGCTCTTGCCCGACCCACTTTCGCCCACCAGTCCGACGCTCTCGCCACGACCAACGGCCAGATCCACGTTGCGCAGCACCGGCAGCATGGCGCCAGCGCGGCCGGCAAAGCCTACCGTCAGGTTCTGAATGCGAAGCAATGGCTGCGTGTCCCGACCGGCACCCTCTGCGGGCGTGAAACTGCTCGACGATCCTTCGGACGGCAACGAAGCCAATAAGTCGGGCGCTTGCATCTCAGATCGGTGCCTTTTGCGCACGGTCCACGCCCAGGGCCTTGGCCAGGGCATCGGCGCTGAGGTTGATACCAATGATCAGCGAGCTTAGCGCGGCGATCGGATAAAGCCCTGCCCAGGGCGCAATGGGCAGGTAGGTCCTGGAGTCCGCAATCATCAGGCCCCAATCGGGCGTCGGTGGGGAAACGCCAAAGCCCAGGAAGGACAACGAGCTGAATGCCAGCAGCATCCAGGACCAGCGCATGGCGCCTTCGACCATCAGCGCATCGAACACATTGGGCAGCAGTTCGCGGCCAATGATGCTCAGACGCCCATGGCCGCGGGCGCGTGCTGCAAGCACAAAGTCGCGCGCGACCACGTTGTGCGCGGCGGCGCGCGCGATGCGAATCACCGGTATGCCATAGAACAAAGCGAGCGTCGGTATCAGCACCCCGATGCCGGTGCCAAAGGTGACGATCAGCAGCAGCATCTTGAGGATCCACGGCAGCGCCAGAAAAGCGTCGACCACCCGCATTAGCACGTCGTCCAGCCTGCCGCCGACAAGACCGAGGTAAACGCCGACAAAGCCGCCCCAGGCCACCGCCAGCGGTGTCGCCACCAGGGTGACCAGAATGGCTTCGCGGCCGCCCAGCAGGGTGCGCGTGAGAACGTCACGCCCTAGCTGATCGGTGCCGAACCAGTGGGCGGCGTCCGGCGGCGACAGGATCAGGCTGGCACTGATAGCCTTGAAGTCGTAGGGTACCAGCCAGGGACTGGCGATCGCCACCACCAGATGCAACAGCACCAGAACCAGGCCGGTGGCACCCGAAGGCCGAGCCAGCATGTCGCGCAGCACAAGCAGCGTTGGCGCGCCAGCGGAGGCCCGCCCGGATGCCGCCGGGACCAGGGACGCACTCATGGACGTTTTTCCACCGCGGTGCGCAGGCGCGGGTTCGCCAGCAGAGTCATCAGATCGGCGCTCAGGTTCACCACCACATAAACCGAGGCGACGATCAGCGCAATCGCCTGCACCAACGCCAGATCACGGTCGGAAATGGCGCTGACCATCAAGCGCCCCAACCCCGGATAATTGAACACCGTTTCGATCACCACCACGCCCCCCAGCAACCATGCCACCGTCAGCGCCACCACATTGATGGCAGGCAGCAGCGCGTTGGGCAGCACATGGCGCAACACCATGCTGCGATAGGGAACACCCTTGAGCGTTGCCATGCGCACATAGTCGCTGTCGAGCACCTCGATGACGCTAGAGCGAACCGTGCGCAGGATATGGGCGGTCATCACCATCGCAAGCACCGCCACCGGCAAAATGATGCCGGGAAAGAAAGCCGCAACCGGGGCATTGGCCGAGGTCAGAATGATGCCCGGCAGCCAGCCCAGCCAGCCGCTGAATACCAGGATCAGCATGGTGGCCGACACAAATTCGGGGATGGTCATGGCGGCGATGGCCAGCGCCGAAAGCACCAGGTCAAGCCTCCGGTCACGGCGCAATGCCGCGAAGATGCCCATCACAAAAGCCAGCGGCAAACCCACGGCCAGCGCACAGATTCCAAGCAGCATCGAGTTCTTGAACCGGTCTGCCACCATGTCGCTGATGCGCTTGTCGCCATGGGCCGACATGCCGAAGTCACCCCGCACCGCACCGCCAGCCCAATGCGCATAGCGCACATAGGCGGGACGCTCAAGCCCGAGTTCTTTGCGGCAGTTGGCCAGTCGCTGCCCCTGCGCGTCCTGCTGCAACAGCGCGGTGCACGCGTCTCCAGGCAGCATCTCAACAGCAGAAAAAATGATCAGCGAAACCAGGCCGACGGTGATCGCGCCCAGCATCAGGCGCCGAAGGATCATTCTCAGCATGGCAATGCCTCAGAAAATTGGGGTGAGCGCCGCCGCCCACCAGCGACCTTGCGCGGCGGCCGCCGCCACCGGCCGATAGCGCGTCGGCCCGTCGCTCAGTCGACCGTGACGCGATGCCAGCGAATGGTGAAGTTCTCCACCGCGTCCAGGCTCTTCACCCGCGCCGTAGTCGCTACGGTCAACGTCGCGTCGAAGCCCACTAGGGTTCCACTGTTTTCCAACAGGTACTCTTGTGCCTGATGGTATTTTGCGCGGCGCTTGTCAAAGTTCAGTTCCTTGCGGGCGTCGTCCAGCATGACATCGAACTTGGCGTCCTTGAAGAAACTTTCGTTCCAGGTGGCGCCGCCACGATAGATCTCGTTGAGCGCGGCATCGGCCGGGCGTTGGTTCCAGCGCGTCATGGTCACCGGCTTCTTCATCCAGACCTCGTTGAAATAACCGTCCGACGGCACCTGCACGATCTTGACGCGGAAACCCGCCGCCGCCGCCTGCTGCTGAAACACCTCCGCCATGGCGGGCCAGGCGGCTTCCACCGTACTGACATAGAGCTCCAAATCCAGCCCGTTCGAATAGCCCGCCTCGGCCAGCAAGGCCTTGGCTTTGGCGATGTCCTGGTTACAGGTGCCGTTCCAGCGGTACTGGTCGGTCGGCCCCACCGGCGTATCGCAGGCCACGATGCCAAGTCCACCAGCGGCCAGATCGACCATGGCCTTGCGGTCCACCGCCAAGCGCACCGCCCTGCGTACCCGCACATCGTCCCAGGGCTTGACGTCGGTGCGAAAGACGATGCCCCGCCAATTGCCAGTGGGAACATTCTGGAAGCTGAAGCCGCCGCTGCGTTCCAGCAAGGTCTTCTGCTGCGGCGTGACACTGTTGGGCAGCAGATCAATCTGCTTGCCCATCAAGGCCTGGAATCGCGCTTGGGCATCGGGGATCCCGATGATTTCCATTTTCGCAACGCCGGGTGGGCCGTCAAAATAACCCATGTTGGCCACCAGCGTGGTGGTGCCATGGGCATCGAATTTTTCAAGCTTGAAAGGCCCGGTCCCGATGCCGGTGCTCTTGATCGTGTCCCCCGAACCGTCGGGGATCATCATCAGCCGGTAATCGGTAAACACCAGCGGCAGGTCCGCATAGGGCGCGCCCAGGGTCATCTTCACCGTCTTGGGGTCCACTGCCTCTATTTTGTCGATCATCTTGATCGTCGCGCGCGCCGGCGAGTCCAGCTTGGGGTCCTGCACACGTTTGAGCGAGTAGACGACGTCGACGGCGGTGAAGGGTTTGCCATTGTGGAAGCTCACGCCCTCGCGCAGCTTGAAGGTCCACTCCGTCGCCGCCGCATTGGAGGACCAACTCAGCGCCAGGTCGGGTGCCGGCTTTCCATCCTGACCCGGCCGGACCAGCCGGTTCATTATCTTTTCGGTCACATGAAACACCCGGCTCTTGGAGATGGGGTCCACATCGGAGGCATTGCCGAATCCGACTTCGTGCGCCTGGCGCAGCGTACCGGAGGGTGCCGCCCATGCCATGGAAGCCCCTGCCAAGGCGGCCACCGCCAGCAGTCCTGAAAATTTTTTCATACCCGGTCTCCTGAACTTTTCAAAGGAAAAATGGCGCGACTCCCCGGCGTGCTGGGATCCGACCCCCCATCCGCATGACAGGCCAGCGAAGTATGCACGGCGGGCGGCGGTCCAACAAACGACATTTCGAGGCGCCATGGATCAACAAAAATTAGTCTATGGCGGCCTGATCGATGTCGCCTGGATCTTGATCTTATCCGTGGGCCTCTGTCAGGCGCCTACAAGGTGCGTGTCGAACCAGTGGACCAGCGCCTGCAAATAGTCCGGGGGGCTGGCCGCCCCGGGAAAATCAGGACCATGTCGGGCATCCGGTATACGCAGCAGATCGGCAGCCACGCCGACCGCGCGCAGTGCGGCCTGCATGCGTTCGGATTGCTCGATCGGAACGACCTCGTCGGCGCTGCCGTGGATCAGGAGAAAGGGCGCCGACCGGCGCGTGACATGGTGCAACGGCGATGCGTCTCGGTAGGCCTGATGCTCGGTCGCATAAGCGCCGTCGGCCTCACCGTGCAACAGCATCCCCATGAAGCCCGCTGCGGCTGCTATGCCATCGCCTGACAAAGAGCGAGTCAAATCCACCGGTGCAGCCCGGCTGACCACGCACTGAACGCGCGCACTTTCGCGGTTCACCGGATCCAGGTCGTGCGGGTTGCCGGTGCCAGCCAGCGTGCCGAGCAAGCTGGCCAGATGGCCCCCCGAGGAGCCACCACAGGCGCCGATGCGCTCGGCCGCGATGCCAAACCGCGGCGCGTGATGCCGCACGAAACGCACCGCGCGCTGCGCGTCGTGCAAGGCGCAAGGGTATCGAAAGCGCGGCGCAACACGGTGGTTGACTGCAAAGACGGTGTAGCCCGCATCGCACATCGCGTCGATGTAGGGAAAGCCGAGCAGGGTGTCCTTGAGCGCCTCGGCGTCGTAGCCCATCGGTGCGTGCCAGCCGCATCCATTGATATAGACAACGCCAAGACCGTTAGAACGCACCGGGCGACGCATATCCATCAATAGCGCCAGGCCCGAGTGCATACCGTACACCATATTGCTTTGCAGAGGGTCCATCCGGGTTCTCCTGGCTTTCATGTCCTGCTCCGTATCCGACGCGCATTGGCTGTTTGACGGCACGCCGGATTCGGACGGCTGGCAGCGGTGAAGGCCCTGCCTGAATATGCGCGGGAAGGGCCGCATAATTATCCACCGCTGCGACCGGCTGCGGCGCGTCCGGGCCGGCGCAGCACCCCCCTCGCATCTGCCATCCACCATGCCCCTTTCTCCCCGCGTCATCGCCATTGGCGGCGGCGGCTTTACCCACGGCGCAGACCACGCCATGGAGGACTTCATCCTGGCGCAGGCGCGCCGCCCGATGCCGCGTGTCGGATTTGTCGGTGCGGCAAGCCAGGACGACCCAATCAAGCTTGCGCGCTTCCATGCGCGCTTTGCGGACGTTTGCGCGGTGCACACCCACCTCCCCATGCAGGCAGACGCGGCGCAAGCGCAATCCTGGGTGCAGGAGCTCGACGTCGTATACGTCGGCGGGGGCAACACGCTGCGCCTGCTGGCGCACTGGCGCCGCCACGGAATCGACCGGGTGATGATGGACGCCGCGCGCGAGGGCGTGCTGATGGCGGGCGTCAGCGCCGGCGCCAACCTGTGGTTTGACTGGGCGCTGTCGGACTCGGGCGGCCAGGGGCTGCAGCCCGTGGCGGGGATCGGTTTGGTGGGCGGCAGCGTATGCCCGCACTACTCGAGCGAAGCCCAGCGCCAGCCGGCATTCACGGCGTCGGTCGCCTGCGGGTCGATGCCCGACGGCATCGCTATCGACGATGGTGTCGCGGTGCTGGTCAGCGGGGCCGGAACGCTGCGCACTTTCTCGGCCCGCGCCGGCGCTGGTGCGTATCAAATACGCCGCAACGGCGATGCGGCTGTCTGCGCGCCTGTCGCGCAATCCGTCAATCTGTAAGTCGCGGCCTCCGATTCGATCCAGGCGCAGACCGCCTGCACTTCGGGCAGCGCCCGCGCGCTGGGTCGATGGATCAGGTGGTAAGCCCGCGCCGGATGCAGTTCGGTGTCGAACGGACATACCAGGTGCCCTGTCTGGATTTCTTTGCCAAGAAAAGGAAAGCTGCCCATCATCACGCCGTGTCCATCGAGCGCGGCCTGCAGCACCAGGTTCGAGTCGCGCATGGTGGTTTCCTGCGCGAACTTCAGGCCGTCTTGTCCGACCAGCCGCAGCCAGGCGTTCCATTCCTCGCGGTCCCACTGGTGGATGATCGGATAGCGCGCCAGGTCCGCCGGACGCCGCAGGCCACCGCGCTGCTTGAGCAGCGCCGGGCTGAGCGCCGGAATATAGACGACGGGAAACAGGCGTTTGGCGTCGAGTCCGGCCCATTCGCCGGTTCCCCAGTCCACACCCACGGTACTGATCAACTGCTCCGCGCTGGTGATGCGCGGGCTGTTATGCAGCACCAGTTCGATCGCCGGATGCTGCTGGTAAAACCGGCCCAGGCGTGGAATCAGCCAACGCGACCCAAAGAATGGGCCCACAGCGAGCGTCACCGTCTTGCGGCTGCTGACAATATGGGTATTTACCTCGGCACGGATATCGTCGAACGCGCGGCTCAGCACCCGCGACAGCGAGCGCCCCGCGTCGGTCAACACCACGCGCCGGGTATGTCGAATAAAAAGCGGGCTGCTCCAGTCGGACTCCAACTGGCGGATCTGGTTGCTCACGCTGGTCGGCGTGACGCGCAACTCTTCCGCCGCGGCCTTGAAACTAAGCAGGCGCGCTGCGGCCTCGAAGGACCGCAACGCGGTAAGCGGCAAGCGGGTGCGGGATTGCATGGCCAGCAGTTTATCGGTTTAGCGCCTATGGATTAAACAATTTATATCCATGCGGCAAAAATCATCGTTTGTCGCCGCGGTGGCGCGCATGCAGACTCGGCTGCGAAGACGCAGTGCCACCCCGATGCCACCACCGGGCCCCGGGTTGCGGCGCCCAAAGAGAAAACCGATGCGCGCGCGGGGCCGTTCCATCAACACCAACCAGGACCCCTGATGAGCGAAAAAACCAAACTGCGCGGCGGCAACCTGCTGGCCCGCGCCTTGCTAGAGAAAGGCGTGGAGCATGTGTTCACGCTAGCCGGCGGCTTTTGCAACCCGGCGCTGGAAGGCTTCATGGAGTGCGGCATGCGGGTCATCAACTGCCCGCACGAGCAAGTGGCAGGACACCTGGCCGACGCCCACACCCGGCTTACGCGCAAACCCGCAGTCTGTCTGGTCGGGCCAGAGGGTTTTGCCAATGCGGTCCCGGCCATCATGGAGGCCTGGGGCGAGCGATCTCCGGTCCTCTTCGTCACCGGCTCCAGCACGCTGAAGCGACGCGGCTCCGGTGGCTTCAAGGAAATCGATGACGTCGCCATTGCTGCTCCCCTGACCAAGCACAGCTTCGGCATCACCGATGGCACGCGCATCGGCGAATGCGTCGACCGCGCCTGGAAGATCGCCACCAGCGGTTACCCCGGCCCGGTGCACCTGAGCCTTCCGGTAGACATCATGTTCGCGTCCTTCGATCAGGACGCCGGGCGCGAGGAGCGGCCCTATCGGCGCACCGCGACCACGCCGCCACGCGCCTGGCCCGATCCCTTCGCGCTAGAACCCGTGCTGGCACTGATCGCTTCGGCGAAGCGTCCAATACTCATCGGAGGCCATGGCGTCTGGTGGTCGGGCAACGAGCGCAAGCTCGAAGCCGCCGCCCATGCGCTGAACATCCCGGTCTTCAATATTCCCTACCACCAGAAGCTCCTGCACGAAGACTGCGAGGTCTACATGGGCCTGGCCGATGTCCACCAGTACCCGCCGTCGCGACAGGCGCTCGAAGCCTGCGATGTGGTGCTCATGGTCGGCGGGCGGCTTGACAACCAGATGAACTTCGGCAACGCGCCGCTGTTCCCGGACTCGCTGCAACTGGTGTGCGTGAACGGCTCTTTCGAGGAGTTGGAGTTAAACCGCTCGGCAGACCATCTGCTGCTGAGCGACCCGGGGGCTTTTTTCGATGCGCTGCTGGACCTGAAGCTGCGCGGCGCATGGGCCTTGGATCGCAGCTGGTTTAACACCAACCGCGCCTGGCGCGGCGACTGGGTAAACCGAACGCTGGCTGACCTGGCGCGCGATAGCGACGCGGCCGCAAGCGACGGCGG
>Ga0214919_10012526_pt1 | contig 10416 bp, 10 predicted proteins | sample LL1503_MetaG_FD_177994 | JGI IMG/M metagenome (GOLD analysis project Ga0214919, IMG submission 177994) | Freshwater microbial communities from Lake Lanier, Atlanta, Georgia, United States - LL-1503 | ecosystem: Environmental > Aquatic > Freshwater > Lake | place: USA: Georgia | collected... | reverse complement strand
AGATGTTACCATCTACATTACAGATGAAGTCAAGAAACAAATGGCTTTATTTATTGAAAAACGCAATCGTGAAGAAGCTGCAATAAAGAAACATGAAGAAGAACAAATTGCAAAGGAACCAAAAAAGAAAGATGCACCAGTAAAGAAAATTAACTGGAAAGATTTCTTGAAACTTAAAGATATACCAGTTGTAGAAAAGAAAGAAGAAAAGAAAGTAGAAGTTGTTAAACCCGTCAAACAAATAGTCAAAAAAGTTGAACAAGTTGATATAGAAGTCAAGTCTAGTAGACTACAATTGGATGTGGAACAAGAAGGTTACATATTCTTTATGGACATTGTTGCTTATAGTAAGAAAACAACGGATGAACAAAAGAAAGCATGTAAAGACTTGGGTGCATTGGTTAAGTCTACAATGCAATACAAAACAGCTAATGCACTTGAAAAGTTAATTATATTACCCACCGGTGATGGTATGGTATTGGGATTCTTTACCTATCTGGAAGATGCAATGAATTGTGCTATTGCTATAGCTAAGGCAGTAAAGAATAGACCAGATTTACAAATGAGAATGGGTGTACATTGTGGATCAGTGATTCCGATGGAAGACATCAATGGCAATCTTAATATTAGTGGCGATGGCATCAATTATGCTCAAAGAGTAATGGATGCTGGAGAAACCAATCACCTACTAGTGAGTTCATCTGTAATGTTGAAGTATGACAGACCTGCGTATGTGTTGGTAAATGATTTGGGAGATGTAGTTGTAAAACACGGTGTGATTATGCATTTGTATAGTTTACATGGCAGTGATTTTGGCAATAAAGCATTTCCATCTAGTAGAGTTAAAAAGGCGGAGCCTAACCAACCAACTAAAACATGAAAAAATTATTACTAATAAGTCTGATGCTTATGTCATGGAGGATATTTGCATTAGACTTTGAAACAACAGACTATTATACAAAAAATTATTTATTTGATGCACAGATATATTCGGTTAATACGTTTGTATCTGAAAATACTCTTAGCCATCAACTAGGAGATTTTACGCCACATCTTGACTATGTACAATACCAAGGTCTGGATCAATATAAAGAAAGTGACTTTGGATTTGGTAGTGAATATAAATTAACGGATAAATTAAACTTAGATGTGGGTAGTTGGTATTACTACTATTATAACGCGGGTGATCATTACTTTGAACCATACGTATCACTAACTTATGATTGGATAGTATCACCAACATTGTATGTCAGTATGATAACCTATAATAATACTCCAAGAGCAACCATTAGCGTTGACTATAACAATGGTATTACTGAAAAATTACATTTGAATGTAAGACCTGTGGTTGGAACAGCCGATTACGATGTGAGATATGGTTATTATGGTATAGTAATGAATATAGACTATAACATAAGTAAAAACTTTTCACTTTTTACCACCGGAGAAATAGACAAACCATTTAGTTCTCCAGACAATAGTATTGTATACACCTACTCACTTGGAATTAAATTATTACTATGAAACTTTTTAAATTCAATCTGAGATTCGCTTTATCTACCAGTACTATATTCATTCTGTCATTAGTGAGCGTGGTTTACTTTTTTCTATTGATATTTGCAATCGAAGATATCGCAAAGAATAGTTTAAAAAGAAGTTTAACTACATCTGTAAATCTTTGCAGTAAAATTCTCAAACCAAATGATGTTGAAAATCTTACCAAGTATGAACACGAACAAACTGAAGTGTTTATCAATTATAGAAAACAAATAGTAGACATCAAAAGAGAAATAGAAAATATTAAGTTTGTTTATATTGTAAGACAAACAGGCACAAATATCACTTATATAATAGATTGTGGTGATGATGTATCTGAACAGGCTAAGTTAGGAGAGATATATGATGATGCGGCTATTGGTTTGAAACTATTGTTTAAAAATCCAACAGATGTTGTACATTTTGAAAACGAGTATTATACAGATAAATGGGGTACATTTTTATCAGCGTATAAACCAGTATTTAAAGATGGAAAAATAATATATGTTGTGTGCAGTGATATTAAGTCTATTGATGCAGACAAATACATTGTCGATTACAAAAAGAAATTTACATGTGTATTTTTCACACTATTGATTTTAATATTTCCAATTATAATTTGGATGACTAATGCGATTAGAAAACCGCTTTATAAGGTTAGAGATGAAATTCTTAAATTGAGAGATTTAGATATTGATGATCATATTGATTTTAAAAGCAATATTAGTGAAGTCAATGACATGATTGATGCAACTGATAAGGTAAAAACAGGACTAAGATCATTTGCAAAATATGTTCCTAATAAGGTTGTTAAACAATTAATAAGTCAGGGTAAAGATGTAAAAATCGGAGGCGAAAAAGAAATAGTAACTGTATTGTTCAGCGATATAGAAGGATTTACGAGTATATCTGAAAATAATGATGTGAATGAAGTGGTTGCATCATTAAATGAATACTTTGACTTATATGTACATTGTTTAGAAGATAGCGGTGCGACGGTTGATAAATTTATCGGAGATGCGGTAATGGCATTTTGGAATGCTCCCAATAAGATAGAAAATCACGAACGTGTAGCCGTAGAAACCGCTCTTAAAATACGTGATGAGGTAGATAAATTAAACAAACGATGGGAATTGCAAGGAAAAAAGTTCGTATTTAAAACCAGAATAGGTATCAATTCAGGCGAGGTAATTGTTGGAAATATTGGGTCGAGTACTCGTATGAATTACACAGTTACTGGTGACACTGTTAACTTAGCGTCTCGTCTGGAGGCAGCTAATAAAACTTATAAAACAAAAATTTTAGTATCAGAATCTGTATATGAAAAAAGTAAAAACGACATCGATTATAATTATGTAGTTGAAGTCAAAGTAAAAGGAAAAGACATACCTGTGAAGGTATATGAACCCCTAAAACCAAAAAGTTAACATGAATACCACAATAGATTACATCACCACAACATCCGTTCGGTTGTACAAACACGCCGATCCTAGAATTAAGTTTCTATACGACTTTTTAATAGAAGTATGTGAAAATGGAAATGATCAATACTATAGATTAAAAACACAATATCATAATATAGATCATTTTTTATCAAGTGTTGAGGTGTTTGTAGACATATATGATGGTATTGTAAAAGAATCTATAATCAACAAAGATCCAAATGATTTTTTCTGTGGTATAATCGCAACTTTATATCATGACATTGGTTTCTTAAAAAGCAAAGATGAAAAACTAGGAACTGGGGCTCAATATATAAATTGTCATGTAGACCGAGGATGTGAATTTGTAAGCAAAAATTTCTCGGATTTATTAACTCAGAATGAACAAAACAAAATCTGTAAACTAATAAAAACTACCGATTATTTCAAACCAAATTATAATGTTGGATTAAATCAACTCGGCGCATGTGTGGCATTAGCAGATTGGTTGAGTCAAATGAGTGATGAATTATACGTCGATAAATTAGAAAGATTATACAAAGAGTTTGACGAATATCAAAAGTTTAACAAAATAAGCATGTATAATTCATTTGAAGATATGGTCCATAAAACACCTGGGTTCTGGAATAAATTAGTCAAACCAATGTTGCATAACCATTACTATAATCTACAACAATATGGAACAATAGATTATGTGTCTAAAATAGAACAAAATATAAACATATTAGTTGAGAGATACGAATTAAATGTAATGTGTTAATTAATATATCTTGACCTCAATAGGAGTTATACTATAGTATGTTGTCATGACGGAAACATATTGTGACACATCACTCATCTTTTTACAACCTATAAGTAAACAGGTTGCAAGAAGTATGATAGAAAAGAATCACTATACACACAAATGGACATTGTGTACGGTTGCATATGGAGTTTATTATAAAGATTATGTAGAAAGTAGTTTCTTCGGGGGTTACAATACCAAATTAATAGGCGTATTGGTGTATGGTAATGCTGTTGGACGTAATGCCAGCACAAGTATAACCCCACTATTAACAAATGATAATGTATTTGAATTAACTCGTTTGTGGATAGAAGATGGATATGGTAAAAATATTGAGAGTTATTGTATAGCTGAGAGTTTCAGATTATTAAATATAGATTATCCAAAAATAAAATGTATTTTAAGTTATGCGGATAGTGAAGTTGGTCACGCCGGCACAATTTATCAAGCTACTGGATTTTTATATCAAGGCGATAACTATGTGGATATTGCATTAATGCCTAACTATAGTGTTAGTTTAGCTGGACCTCCCAATTACGACTGGATACATAGTAGAAGTGTATATTCACGTTGGAAGACTCATAGTGTAGATAAACTAAAAAAACGTATTGGTAGAACATTCTGGCGTAAACGAGAAAGTGGTAAACATCGTTATATCAAGTTCATCAGTAACAAAATAGAAAATAAGAAGTTAACTAAATCTCTTAAACATAAAACACTGCCATATCTAAAAAGTACATCTTTCAAAGAAGAAGTGCAAGAAATAGTTGTAAATTCTACCAACGAATTTTTTGAATAATGCAAGAAAAAACCCCCTACCTTTCGGTAGAGGGTTTGTTTTAACTTACTAATCGGTTAGATTATACGGTATCTAGGTCACTGATGATAACCTTACCATAGAATTCAGGACGCACTACCTTCTTAGCGTAGCGGGTCATTACACCTCTACGTGGAGTGAAGTTAGTTGGGTCATAAACCAATGGGGTTTGGATTAGTGGAATATATGGAGCATATACTGCACCGGTTTCTAGGAAGTTGCTTCCACGGAAACCAACCAAGATTACGTTATCGGTCATGTATGGGTTCTTGTAAACTTGGAAGCGACTTGCGAAGCTACCAACACGACTTACACCCATTGCGAACTTGGCTTGGTCACCATCGGTGTTAACAACATATCCTGGGATTGATTCCAAGATGGTTGCTACGTCTGGTGAACATACCAAGAAGTTTGCACCACCACGTAGAGTCAATTGGTGAATCTTGTTAGAGACCTTTTGGATCTTGTTACCAAGAGTTTGGAACCAGGTTGACTTTACATATGCGGTACGATTAGCAGAAACATTTGTATTACGTGTGAAGGTAGCTACATTTGTTGTGCTGTTTAGGGTCTTACTGAACTCAGTACCGATTTGGGCTGACCAAGCTTCGGTTGTGGTACCAGTAACGGACTCGTTCAACATGTCTAGGATTTCAAGATCGATTTCCATAGATACGTATTCACTCAATAGAGCAGTCAATTCTGCTTCTGCATCGATAGAGTGATATGCGTTCAAGTCTTGAGCCAATTCTGGGGTCCAGACTGCCTTCAACTTACGGGTCTTAGCAACGATTGGTTCGCTGTTTAGTACCAAGTTTACTTCAGGAATATTGATATCGGTATCAATATTTTGTGTTGCTGTAGCAGCGCTGTTACCAGAACCTTCACCAGCGGTCTTACCAGCTTCGAAGTCACCACGTAGGTTATCGGTAGGTTGAATTGTGTAATTCAACTTAGCGGTAGTTGTTGGGGTAGTAGCGGTACTGGATTGACTTACGAACAAGTTAATTTGGTAATATGGGTTTGCCAAGCTACCAGTGTTAATTGCTGTTGCGTAGGTGTTCAATACGGTGTAAGCGGAGTTACCACTGGTTTGAGCACCGAATGAACGTACTGCGTTCAAGTCAACGTTCCATAGGTAACCATTTCCAGAAACTGCACCTGATTGAGTGTTGTCATCAACATTGAATGTCAACTTGTAAACACCCTTAACGTTACCGCTTCTCAATGAAGAGCTAAATTCGTTAGCGAATTGTAGATCGTTCCAGCTTGCAGAAGCAACTAGGATTGTTGCGTTTGAACTGGTTACTGTACGTTCAGAATAAGCATAACGGCCTTGACCGTATAGACCATTTACTGCTGCATCAGTAGAACCATACTTCTTTTGGGTACCACCAAACAAGCTTTCGCCGTTTGTATGACCCAAGTGGTTACCAGAACCATACTTGAAGTCTAGATAGAATACTAGACCGGATGGTAGATTCATTGGTTGTACGCTGACGAATTCCTTAGCGGCAATTTCAGCGAACACACGACGAACCAATGGTAGAGCAACACCAGCCCATTGTTCGGAACTGGTTGAGGTACCAGTTGAAGAAGCTTCATCTAGTAGTTGCTTTGCTTGATTTTCCAATAGGATTGACATGTGTGCCTTTTCAACACCTTGGCAACCTTCTAGGAGGCCAGTCTTTTCCCACTTGGATTGTAATCCACGGGTTTCAGCCATCAATTTGGCTTGTGGATTCATATTGTTTGTCAATAGACTCTTTACGTCCATACTCATATATTTGTTTCTTTCTGTATTATTGTTAGGTTTACTCGCAAACTAATTTTACTTCTTGATTCCTGCGAGTTTTTGGAATCTTGAAGTCATCTCTTCAGCTTGAGGTTCTACAATTGTAGAAGCAGGCTTTGTTGATGATACTGGTTTGCTTGCCAAACCTTCGGTGATAGTACTTACAGTTGCATTGGTCTTCTTTTTAACAACTGATCCACCGGCATTAAATGATTCGGCCAAAACGGTGTATGCCAACTTGACTTCACGAATGTTCTTGGTCAAGTCGAAAGTGTTGATGATCTTCAACTTTTGATCTTCGGTAAGAGCCTTACCTTTGAACAATTTGTTGGTGTATAGCAACTTAGCATTTAACAAATTGGTTTCTGCTAGAACACCCTTCAAAAACTTGACGGTGTTTACATGTTCACTCAATTGGTTCTTCAATGCTTCGTTTTCTTCATTGATAGCTACTAGAGCTTCAGCCATTTCTTCGTAAGTTACTTCACCTTCAGATGGTGATGGTACTTGGCCTGGAGCTGGTGCTGGAGCTGGAGCTGGAACAGCAGCAGCCATAGGATCTACTGGAGCAGCTGGAGCTGGAGCTGGAGCGGCTGCAGCGGCGGCTGGATCAGCAACTTCATCTTCCATTTCTAGTTCTGCCAATAGTTCGTCGAGGTTTACTTCTTCACCTTCGGCAACAGTTTCTTCTTCTTCCTCGCCTTTTTCTTCCTTTTCTTCACCGACTACTTCACCTTCAAGTTCAGCTAGAATTTCATCTAGTTCTTCGCTGGTGACTTCTTCATCTGAAGAACCGGCTTCTTCATCCAACTTTGCGTCGAATTCTTGTTTGCCAGCTGGTGTTGTGTTCTTGTTTGCAACGGTTGATGGCTTTACAGGATGTTGCTTAGAAGCTTCATTTCCCTTGTCTCCACCAATCTTTGAAGATCCCAAGTTTTCTTCAACTTGTTCTTCAGCTGATGCTTCGTCTGTCATTTCTTCCTTGAGTTTTTCTGCGAACATTTCTTTCATGCTCTTGGCAAAATTTTCCTCAAGAAAGGTCTTTGCATTGGCAATTGCTGTTTCACGAACAGCCTTTGCGTCTGCGATGCTTTCCTTTAATAGATCGCTCATATAATATTACTATCCTTTCTTATTGTTTTTTGTGAAGTTATTGGAGAACTCCAAAGAAGATTAATTTAGATGTAGACATCAAATGATTGATGTATTTGATAAATAAATATAATTAAAAATCGCAAGATGTTAAAAAAAATGATATTTATTGTATATGCCAGCACAAAGTGAAAAGCAAGCAAGATTATTTAGACTAGTACGTGGGGTACAAAAAGGTGATGTAAAACCATCCAGTGTATCTCCACAAATACGTAAAATGGCTAAAACTATCAAACCAGGCAGTGTTAAAGATTTCACCAAGGTAAAAGAAATCATCAAGAGACTAAAGGAAGACTCTGAAACACAAGGATCTGAATATACACTAAGCAAAGCAAAAGAAATTACTGATAAACCTTTTGATCAAGTTTTGAGAGAAAATGTTGGTGTTCCATTTGATGAAAAGGAATTGTTGACATTTCAATCAAAACAAAACGGTTTTGCTGGATTTGGTAAAACTAAGTTTGTACACAAACGAAGTACCAGAGAAGTTTCTGCTGATGTACAAAGTAACGACTCTACCAAAAAGTTTGTATTCAAGAAATTGACAAATAATCAAAACAAAGGATTTTATAACTACGCATGTTTCGTAAGATTAATATCCGATGATTCCGATGAACCAACCGACAAAGTATTTTATACTTTGAGCAGTATATTTGAAGATGATGACGGCACAGAAAAAACAAAAATCCTAGCGGATTTTATAGATAGAATAAACTCATATGGCCTATAATTACAATCCAAATTTCAATAAACACATGGAGATCAGTAAAAGCAGTAGTAAGTTCTTAAAACAATTAAGAAACAACGACAACTTCAATTACAAACCTACATCCATGAAAATGAGAAACTTTTTGAATAACGAACAAGAAGAAATTCAAAAATACAAAATTGCAGATATAGATAATCCAAACGGTTGGTGTTTCAACGAAATCGATACATTAGGTCATATGGGTTTTAAAATGGATGATGACTATGATTTATCGTGCGAAGTACAAATTCCTAGTTTGGAATTTGAAGACAATAAACAAACCATTAAGGTATATAAAGAAGAAGACGGGTATGTTTTGGAAACATCCCGCCGTTACGTGTTTGAAACTTTCAATAAACTAATTGAGTTTATTGATAATATCCCAACTAGAATATTTTAAGCTTGTGGTGGTTGTTCTTTTTGAACAACCGGAGCTTGATCTTGTTGATTTAAATCAGCTATTTCAAAATAGCGTTCCAACTTCATACCAATTTCTTCATACAACATTTCAAGTTGTTTTTCAACACCCTTGATTTTTTGTGATTCTTCATATAGTTTACTAGCCATTTTCTTGACATCTTTCATGTCACGTTCAATCATTTTGGCTTCCATCCATTCACCACACTCTTTGATAGCATAACGTTCGGCTAGATTAACTGCTTCCATAATTTTGGTTGCAGTTTCATAGATAGATCCTGCCTTTAATGAACCACGATATTCATTGTAAGCCTTGATTGTTTCATATAACTTCTTTTTCTCTTCTTTAGTTAATGGAGAATAAGCAACTTCTGTGGAATTTTCTACTAAATGTTTTAGCTTGATCATATGAATATAAATATTGTTTAGAATTACAATTCAGAAAGAATATTATGAATTAATCTTTCTACGTTGTTATATGGATTGATGATTATTTTTTGATCAAAACTCTCATTGATCTTTCCTTGTGGATACATGAAAGCTCCTTGTGTACTTGGATTGCTCACAAAGTCGAAGGCGATTAAATCAAAATCATCTTGTACTACATCCGCATTTTCTCTCATGTCTTTCTTAACACTGCCTAGACCACGACTACTGATACCCAATAAAATACCAGATTGAAGTAGATCTCTTAGAATGTTACCACTTGGTGTAGGAAGAATTTCAACAGTACCAACTAAATCTTTACCATCCCAACCCATATCCACGATGTTATGACTAACATTCTTTAAGTTAACAACGGATGATTCTGGATGATCTAATTCACCCATAGCACGACGTTGTTTAACAAAGTTATCCATATATTTGTTAGCTTCACGTTTTAAAATATCTTCTGGATAAACACGACCATTTTGGTTCTTTGCATCGGCACGTTGTAATACGCCGTTAACAAGAAGTTTTCCATCTTTTAATGATTCGTTTAGTGATGTTCTTTTAAATTCGAAAGGTAATACGTCGATTAGAATTTGTTTCATATTAAGCTGTGGGTTAAGATTGTGGTGGTTTTTCACCAGCGGTTTGTCCAGTTACTGGTGGTTCTTCAGATGTCACGTTATTCGCAGATTGAGTTGCGGCTTGTTTACTAGGATCAACCAATGCTTTAGATTTAGCTATTTGATATTGATCTTTAGGTTTGACATCAGCCTTCCCTAAAATCTTAATCTTAAATCCTGGTTTGACGAAGAATTTAGCCGTCTTTTGCTTACTTTCTTCACGACCTATAATTACAATAACATAACGATCATAATAATAATCGATTTGTACGCCTGTGACATTGATTGTATAATCAGCTTCTGGTTGTTTATATCCCTTACTAGCACGAACCACTATCTTTTTATCTAAAATTGAATCTTGAATCTTTTTTTGAAGATCCACTTTTAATTGTTCGGTACTATTCTTTAGCTTAGAGTCAAAGTCAGTAAAGTCTGGTTGAATATCGTATGATTGTAAATTTACATCAACCGGAGCTTTTTGAGTCTGTGGTGCTGGTTGGGTTGGTTGTGATGTCGATGGAGCTGGTGCAGCAACTGGTGCTGGTTGAGCACCTGTTTGTTGTTCAGCCTCACTCTTCAATTTATACAATAATCCACCAACACCTTCTTTACGCATTTGTCTAACAAGTCTATTTGCGTGTTCAGTTACAGGTAAAATTCCTTGTTCATGACC
>Ga0214919_10012523_pt1 | contig 10417 bp, 30 predicted proteins | sample LL1503_MetaG_FD_177994 | JGI IMG/M metagenome (GOLD analysis project Ga0214919, IMG submission 177994) | Freshwater microbial communities from Lake Lanier, Atlanta, Georgia, United States - LL-1503 | ecosystem: Environmental > Aquatic > Freshwater > Lake | place: USA: Georgia | collected... | reverse complement strand
AAATGTCCAAAGTGTCCGAATTCATTGCCAAGTACCCGACCGTTCAAGGTTATACCCTGATTCGTGTATGTGAAGAAATCAACCGAATCACTAAGGCTGGCATTGGGGTTGATGGCATTTTGGACAAAGCCTTGCGCCATGACGAGGCTGGTAAATACCTAGTCCGTGTTTGCGAATCCTTCCAGAACCAATCTTCCAACTGAGGTAAATGAAAATGGCTACTCGTTCCGCTATCGGCTTCCTTGAATTTGACGGCACCGTGACTGGCATTTATTGCCATTGGGATGGCTACCTCGAGGGCGTGGGTCGCACCCTAGTCGAAAACTATTCCGATCTGAACACCGTCCTTGCCCTTATCGACCACGGCGATGTTTCATCCCTTGATCGGACCATCGGCGTTGCTCACCCTTTCTCCCGCTTCGGCACCGACCTGACTGACCAACAGTGGGAGTCGCTTTTCGGCGGCATGACCACCTTCTACACCCGCGACCGTGGCGAGGATACGCCTGCGCGTGATTTCACGGATGCCGATGCTTTTGTGGCCCATTACAGTGATTGCGAGTTTTTTTACCTGTTCGATGGTCACACCTGGTCGTACCGTACTCGCCGTACCACGGACTTTGTGCCCGTGACGGCCGAACTCCACGCTTGACAATCCGTTCCATACCAGCTACTATTAGAGAATAGAAGGAGAGACCGAATGGCACATTATGGCTTTCACGAAGCACTCAAGCATGGCTTTGTAGTTGCGTCCGATCCCGCGCTGGATTGGGTCATTGTCTGGAATGGTTCCAAGACCTTCAATGTGTACGATCTTTGCATGGATGCACATTGGAAGACTGGCTTAAACGAGGTCGATATGTTCACCTCGGATGTGGCTGACCACGAGGATGCCAAGCAGTCCGCAGCCGACTATTTTGCCCGCATTTACGCCAACTTCGAAGAAATCGAACGGAGTGCCCAATAATGACCAGCCTCTATATCAACCAGCGCGATGCTTGGAATGTTTCGGACTATGTGGAACAGATCCTTACCCTCAATGAGGTGACGGAAGTTCCTGGCGTAAATGAGCAAATTGCCAAGCTTCGGTATGAGATGCTACATAAGTTTACCAGGGAAGAACTTGAAGCCCAGGGCGTCGTCCCTCTCAACGGTTAAGGAGTCATAACATGCCAAATTGGTGCAGCAATACCATCAATGTCTCGCACGAGGATCCCGAGCAGATTGCCAAGTTTGCGAAGGCTATGGAAGACGGCAATCTGTTTCAGACCTTCGTTCCGCTTTCTAGTGGCGAGTGGGATTACGGTACAGCCATCGAGGAGTGGGGTACCAAGTGGGATGTGAATGGTGGCGAGTTCAACATAGGCGAGTATGGAAACGGCTTCGGTTTCTTTGACACCGCTTGGGGCCCTCCGATCGCTTTCTACGAAGCAATGGAAAAGCTTGGATTCCAGATCCATGCTACATACCACGAGTCGGGTATGGCTTTCATTGGTCAGTGGTCTAATGAAGATGGCGATGAATGTTTCGAATACGACTTCGAGGACGAGGACTGGCGCGATGGGCTTCCAGAGGAATTAGTTGAAGAACTGGAATTTGAATATGAGTGCTGGCTTGAATCTCAGGAAGATGTTGGGGAGGAAGACTGATGTTGAATAGGTACCTCTTTGCTGGCTTTCTAGGTGTTCTGTTTTCGGCTATTGTTATGTCCATAATGGATCAGCCGTATGCACTATATCTGACCGCACCAGGTGCGCTTGTCGTCGGTTGGTTTAGTAATGACCTTTATACTCTTATCTTCGGAGACAAGTGATGCCGTACAAGACCGTTGAAGTCTGGGTTGATGATGAAGATATGAAGGATATCGAGGACTTTGATGACCACGATATCATTACCGAGTTGGAATTTCGTGGGTATCGTGTAGAAAAGGCAATTCCTGGTGAGACGCCGGATTCATTTGCAAATGCAATCTGGACTCTGTACCAAGCATATATAACCGAGAGTGATGCTGGTTTCAGACGAACCGCAACTAAGGTATTCTGGGAACATCTAGGAAAGACGGCCTAATGAATGATTTACTATATGCCGAAATCAAGATTAGCTTTATGAACTGGATCCAATCCGAGATTTATCGGATCAAAAATGAAAATCCAGAAATGCGCGTTGGTCGCATCGCTCAGGATGTGACTGACACCGCGTTTGCTGTTTTGCTCGGCGTGTGGGAAACCTCTCATGGCGCAAAGCAGATGGCCGAAGAGTTCTATCAAGTAGCCGATGCAATGGTTGCAAAGTCTAACGCTAAAGGATGATGATATGTTGATTGGTCTCTGTGGTCTCATTGGTTCTGGTAAGGGTACCGTCTCCGAATATCTCATGGAAGAGCATTACTTCCTTGGTGCTTCCTTCGCTGAAAAGCTGAAGGATGCTTGCGCTTGCATTTTTGGTTGGGATCGTGATATGCTCGAAGGCGATACGGTCGAGAGCCGCCGCCTGCGTGAAATAGTTGATCCCTGGTGGGCCGAGCGGCTTGGTATTCCTCATTTCAGTCCTCGGTTCGCGCTCCAGCATGTTGGCACCGAGGTCATGCGTGGTACATTGCATCCCGATATCTGGGTATTGGCTACCGAGCGTATGCTGAACTACCACATGTCACTGGACTTTTCCGAGAACATTGTTATTGCCGATGTCCGCTTTCCCAACGAGGTCGATATGATTCGCCGGCTTGGCGGACAAGTATGGCATATTCAGCGTGGCAGATTGCCCGACTGGTTTGGCTTGAAGAATCCTGCTGGCGTCCATGAGTCCGAGTGGGCGTGGAATAATGAGACCTTCGACCTGACGATCCATAACAATGAGACGATGGGCAGCCTATATAAAACGGTTGACAAAATACTCCAGAAGTGATATGATGTTTCCACAATAGGAGATCAGACATGAAAGTTGGCGATGTGGTAACTGTTATGGTTCGCGACCCTCGCAATGCTGAGGCGTATGCCAATGGCGTGATCCGTGAGTGGAACGAATACACTGGTACCATCGTGCCCAATCTCAAGGGTTTTGGCGCGGATGTTTTCTGTCTGTCTACGGGTGATCCTAAGTTTCCCGTGCGCGTGATCGAGAAAGCCAGAACCACATTCTATCGTGCTGAGTTCGAGGGTGCTACTGTTACGCCTACATCCAAGACTTTCATCGTCAAGGGTTCAAAGCCCGGCTCGTCATATACTGTGACTTGTGATGGTTCGCACTGGAGCTGCACCTGTGTTGGCTTTGGTTTCCGTAAAGACTGCAAGCATGTAAGGGAGTGCAAGTGATGGCATCTGGAGACAAAGCAATAATTGATGCGCTTAGAGATGAGAATGAGTTCTTGCGTCATCGCAACGAAATGCTCAAGGGTATCAGAACAGAAAATCCTACATTGAGAGATCAGTTTGCTATGGCGGCGCTGACGGGGTTGTTGGCTGCCGAGCTGGAGTATGATAACCCGGCTGATTTTATGGCTAAGCAAGCGTATATCGCTGCCGATGCTATGCTCAAAGCTCGCGAGGAAAACAAATGAACGATTATGTTGCCGCAATTAATGCAGCTTCACATTCCGCTTCACAGCAGAATAAACTTCTCGAAAAGCTTATGTACCTAATGTGGTATGAGCACTATGACATGGGTTCAAGAGGTATTTACAAACATATGAACTATGAACTGCTTGCCAACAAGTATTATGAAGAATTTGGCGAAAAGATAAAGTGTTGGGATGTTCCAACGAGAGGTATCGGAGAATTCGTGTGATGAATTGCGAAAGCTGTAAGTACTCAGTTCCTTATGAGCACAATCATGAGTGGAATGATGTGTATCAAAAAGCATATGATGAAGAAATTGCTTGGAATGAAGCACTTGATAAAACAAAATGGTATACATACAGACCATTTCCTCGACACTTTTGGTCTGATATCAAAATCGCCTATGATGCTGAAGAAGCAAAGAAAGCGAATTATATCATCTGCAAGTGTATGCCTACTTTTGTTGAACGAAAGAAAACTGACAAATGTGGTCAGTTTGTATGGAGTGAGTAGTGATGAACGAGCGAATCCAAGAACTGGCTGAACAGGCTGGATTCAGTGTCGTAGAAACACAAGGAACTGGTGAAACAACACTTTGGGCCTTTGACGATGAACCTATTGATGATGAATTACAGAAGTTCGCTGAGCTTATTATCCAAGAGTGTATTAGGCTTGGTGAAGAATCGCAATATAAGTGCAGGACATTTCCTGTGTCAGTAGCAATCAAAGAACACTTTGGAGTCAAGTGATGCCATTCGGAGGATATAATCCACTAGATGATGGCGAGTATGAAGATTTTTCCCCGTGGGGTCCAAGGAGAGAGCCGTTGATTACCGAAAAGCGTTTGTACGAAATCATTACTCAAGCCGGATTTCGCGTCGATGGAGATGAGGTGCTTTCTCGCTGGCGCGAAGGCGTAGATATTTCCGATGATGTTATGACCCTTATCAAGTTGGTCGCTGAGGAGTGTGCTAATCTAGTTGGTCATTTCGAATATGGTCCTGACGGCGAGCAGTCTGAATGGGCTAACGATGCTATCAAATCTCATTTTGGAGTAGACTAATGCCTAGATATTCGTTGGTACGTGATAAAGATGGTGCTGGTGACTCTGGTCCTATGTGTGAAATCCTTGATCCTGAAAGTGGTATGGCTGTAAAGAATGCCGACTATCCTATGGTTGGATTTGGTGTTCGCGTCGGTTCTCCGTATGGGCGCACATACTCCGCGCAAGATTATTGGCAGACTACACCGATTACCGAGATCACTGAGGAGTCGGTCAATGATGAAGGTTATTGGACCGTAAAGTTCAAGACCAAAAACTCAAGCTACATATGGAAGGAGTTTTGATATGACCGTACGCATTGAATACATGGTAGTGAATGTTATCGGTTCAGTTCTTACCAATTGGTGTACAACAGAAGGTTCCGTACAAAATGATCCACAGGTGTACATACCTCGTGCATACCAAGCCGCGGCTCGATTTTCTCAAGGTATGAACGGTCATAAGGCGCGAGTCCGTATTGTTGATGAACAAACAAGCAGAATAGTGGATATGGTAAATGTCTGATAAAGATGATATGTGGGAAGCTTTCGCAAAACTGGGTGAAGCAATGGCTGAGCGTGAAAAAGAACTTGACAATCTCGCAGAAACCTGCGATTATGATATGAAGCTTGCAGTAACTCGTTGGGTAATGAAGCACATTGCGGCTCATGGCGCAGAAGGCGGTTCTTATCGCCATTTGATTTATGATCGCCTTGGTTTTGGACCCGATGCTTATGCGCCATTGTGTAGTGATGGTCTATTCATTAGCAATGAGTTCGATGCTGAGGCTTTGCCGAATGCTAGACGTATGCTCAAAGGAGCATTCGAGCAGGGTCGTGAGGATATGCGCGAATATCATTTCCACGAGTTGAAAGAAGTCCTGAATTGTTGCGACGAGCCAGGATGCTATGAAGTTACCAGCTGCGGCTGGCCTACCGAGGACGGCGGATACCGTCATACCTGTTACTCCCATATGAAGGATAAGTGAAATGACTGACGCTTTGAAGACTACTGTTACCTTTATGACTGAGACTGTTGGTTCTAATGATGAGCATTATCCTGATAATCTCACAACGCTTTCGTTTGATGGTACCGATGCTACCGTAACGACAATGTGTGCCCAGTTCGCGCAATTCCTTCGCGCAGCCGGTTATACATATGTGGATCATGTTGAATTCAAGACGGAGAATGATTTCTGATGGCTAACGATAAATTTTTTGTGTTTGATGACGTACTAACTCCAAAGGAGCATGAACTCCTTTATGAGTCATTGACGCACTTAAAATGGACAAATCGTTGGTCTTCTGCATTGGGTCGCATCCCGGATGCGTGGCATTGGAATTACACATTTTTCCAATCAGAACAAAACATGCCAGCTATCTCTATGGAACAACTGGCTGATCTTGATAGACGACACCCTGATATCATTTCTTTGTGGGCAAAAGTTTCACAACTCATCAAAGATAATCTTGGCGTTTTCAATATCGTTCGGTTATATGCGAACTGTAATCCATTCGGATCAAATTCGTATGTCCACATAGATGATGGCGATTACACTGCTGTTTACTATCCTGCTTTGGATTGGAATCCAGAATGGGAAGGCGGCACATGCTTCTATGAAAAAGATGAACATGGTTCGTGGGATGCGATTCGATATACGTCATATAAGCCGAATCGTCTAATCATTTTCCCTGCACATATTCCACATCGCGGTATGCCCGTTGATCGTAGGTGTATGCCACCAAGATACGTTGTTGCAATGAAGCTGCAACGTGACGTTAATGATCCAAGCTATGCAAAGGAATTCTATAATGCGAAGTGATCTCGAAATGTTGGTGCGTGTGGATATGTTTTTGAATGGCTACGATCCGGACACTTGGGCCGATGTTGTAGAATATTGGAACGAGCGCCTTGGCTAAGCTATGGCGCATCTGGGCCAAAGCACTTGGCGAGAAAGCTGGTAGCGATGATAAAGAAGCGGATCGGGTAGCTCTGATCCGCTCTCTTATTATTATCTCATACATTATGACCAACTGTTTCATCATTGCTGGCGTAATCCGACATTGGTAGTGGTTGACTTTTGTATGTTTACCATGTATGATATACCTATGATGAGAGGAGAGCAATTATGAAAATTGGCATCATGTCCGATTTGCACATGTACAAAACGGTACTGACCGAAGAGACTCCTTGGGACTTTGAGCCTGAGGCGGATGTGTTCTATATCTGCGCTGGCGATATCTGTGAGGACAATGATGCTCGCCATCGTTTTGTCCAGAAGCATTATGACCACATGTTGGCTATCAATGGCAATCACGATTACTATGGCAACACATTCTCGGATGCCAAGTACCATACGATCCTGCGTGAAGTCAATGGTGTTCGCATTGCTGGCGCTACTCTCTGGACAGACCTGCGTGATAATTTGGCTTGGTACTACTACAAGCGTGGGCTGATTGATTGTGCCTATATCTCAGACCTCACGCATCAGGCTATGATTGAAGCCCACGAAATGCACAAGCATTTTTTGTTTGGCATGGATGCAGATATCATTGTAAGCCATCACTGCCCGTCTGCACTTTCGATCCACGAGACGTATCGTAATGATCCGCTGAATGTGTGCTTCACTACAGACCTGACCAATCAAATCCTCAATATGAGAAAGCCACCGAAGCTTTGGGTTCACGGTCACACTCACCATGATTTTGACTATATGATTGGTGATACTCGCGTGGTGTGTCATCCGCGTGGCTACAAGAATGAGCGTGACGATTACTGGCGCTATGCTCCTAAGATTGTGGAAATTTGAAATGGCTGATAATCTTGTGAAGCGGTTGCAAGACAATGTTGCGGACATTGTTGATTGGAATGGAAAAGTTATGACCGCATGGGATACCGTGCGAGCCATGATTTCGAATGGCAACAAAGGTTCTTTGCCTCGCGACATCATGGAAAGTTACCTTTTTGGTTATGCGGAAGATATGGCAGAAGCCGCCGACCACATCGAGCAGTTGGAAATTGAAGAAAAGCGAAGTTATCGAAACCTGACTCATGCGATGAAAAACATCGAGAAGCTGGAGGCGGCGCTACAAAGGGCGAACGCAAACGTCGAAGAATACGAACGAAAGTTCTATCTTGGCACAGACCGCATCGAGAAGCTGGAGGCGGCACTGCGGACGATATACGATTGCTGCGATGAAACTGGGAACTGTTCCGTTGTTCGTCGCATAGTCCGCAAAGCACTGGAGGGGAAAGATGACTGATAATCTTGAAATGCCACTTGAGCAATTTGCGGAAGCTGTTGCTAAAGAAAATGCTCGTCTCAATGCAGAAGTAGCACGATTGCAAGATATCGTAACTAGGATGAGCCGTATCTACAAACATCTAAATGCAGAAAAGAATCCAGGCGTATATTTCATTCACGGATCTTTAGGTTCGTATGATAGCAACGGTATGCCAGAGAAGCTGATGGTAGTGCCTGCTTATGGTGTAGATTTCAGTTATATCTATGAGCGTACCGAAAAAACGACTGGACCAGAGTGGTAAGATGCCTCAGAAACACATCAAAGGTTATGTGATATATTGCCCACATACCGAAGGGTATTATGCTTACAGCACCTTTGGTCTGACAGCATATGAAGCATGGGTGCGATACTGCGGAACGCAACATGATGATAAGGATATTTCAAGAAAAATCCAAGCATGGCACGACAGAGGTTACAGACTAAGAGAAGCGACACTTACCATTCATCCAGGAGACGATGAAAATGAGTTACAAGGGAACCCCAGCATCAAGCCAAATAATCTGGCTGGAGCAGAGAGTTGAACAACTTGAATCTGGCCCTGGTGGTATCATGGAAATGAAGCAGACCATTGCTGATAAAGAAAGACGCATCGAGAAGTTGGAGACGGCGCTGCGATATTATGCAAAGGAATATGAAAATCCTTTTGGTGGTAATGATAGTTTAATTGCTCGCGAAGTTCTGGAGGATAAAGATGACTGAAGCATCGCGAGTCCAGACGTTGCTCAACGCCCAGAACGCCGAAATCGACTTCCTCAAGAACCGCGTCGAACTGTTGGAATATGAGAACAAAGATTGGCATCGAATTAACAACCGATACGCTGACCGTATCGAGAAGCTGGAAACTCAACTTCCAGAAGGAATGGAACACTGCACAATTCGGTTTATCAAATGTGAAGTCGGTCATGGAAGATTGACTGCGAATAATTGGATTGATACTGGTTGCCCGCACTGTAAAAATGAGAAGCTGGAACGAGTGTTGTGGGATATCACAATGTCAGCCAGACTTGTTGGTGATTATCTTCATGTGAAGATGGCTCGTGAAGCACTACAAGGCAAAACATTTGATATGCAGGATATGAAGTGATGAAATATTTCTTTCGACTGACTGTAAATCTTATCCTTACTCTTGCGTTTATGTTCTTTATTGATTGGGTTACCAAAGATAAGATGGAACAGTTGATGGCTATGGCGTTCATCATTCTTTTTGAATTGAAGAATATGGATGACAAAATTAGTGACTTGTTAGAGGTTGACAACGATGAATAGACGTGGTATGCTATCATTTCTAGGTCTTGGTGCTGCTGGCGCAACTCTTGGCGTTCAGCAAGATATGAATCCTGTTCCTTCTACTCAGGGTAGTTATTGGATTGACAAAAAACCATACGATATTCCTACACTTGAAGATAAAGCCGATACTATCAAACGGCTTCAAGCAGATTTGTTTGACGTTACCAGTGATCCTGCTAAGTGGATTGCTGATAGATTGGCTGAAGAAATGAAAGACTGGCGTATGGGTTATAGTAGCATTCGCTATGACTCGATTGATCCAGACATTCGCAATATGAAGTCAATCACAGAAACGGCTAAGATGCGTATGTATTTTGAGCGTCGTGTAAAACGTCAGCACGAAATAAACAAAACTCACCTAACCCATCGAATCGCAGAATATATGGGACTGAAATCATGAGCAATAAGATGTTACAGCTAGATCCACCAATTCCTTTGGATACACCGAAGGGTCCTGCATTAGCCCATTTCCTAGTTGACTATGGTACAGAACACCACTGGCTGTGGGTCTGTTTCCAAGACGAAACTGGTGAATGTTGGACGTGGGAAAACACACAAGTTCGCGCACAACACAATGCTACATTCGGTCGTAATCTGAAACTGGAACCTAAGGATGTTTGAAGTAACCAAAGATAACTACCACATCTTTCTTACTTATCATGGTATGGATCCTGAAGTGGCTGCATATGTTGTCGAACGATGGGACAACAGCGAAGGTTATCATGCCATGCTCAGTGTTCGATTGTGGGTTGAAGCATCCAAGTTTGTTATCGGAGTGAACAAGTGAATCGGTTCATACTAGACCAGAATCCAATCAAAGCTGCGGAGTACCATTGCGACAAGCATGTGGTCAAAATGATCCTCGAGGAAGCACAGATGCTTTCAACGGTTCATCGGATCATCGACGGCGACGAATATGTTGACTCCACTTCTGGTCGCAAGATCAAGCGGTGGCGTTTGAACGATGACCGCGAGCTTTCATTGTACAAGGCCACTCATGTTGGTCATCCGTGTACGCAGTGGGCTATGCAGTCTTCCGACAACTATGTGTGGGCTGTTATGTTGTTCCGTGCATTGCTCAATGAATATCGCTATCGGTACAACAAGGTTCACAAGTGCGAAATGCTGTGGAAGATTTTGCATCACAAGCCGAATGGCATGAAGAATGGCCCTGTGTATGAATTTCCACAAGCTATGCCCGACGACTGCAAGCGGCCTGATCCTATTGA
>Ga0214919_10012521_pt1 | contig 10418 bp, 11 predicted proteins | sample LL1503_MetaG_FD_177994 | JGI IMG/M metagenome (GOLD analysis project Ga0214919, IMG submission 177994) | Freshwater microbial communities from Lake Lanier, Atlanta, Georgia, United States - LL-1503 | ecosystem: Environmental > Aquatic > Freshwater > Lake | place: USA: Georgia | collected... | reverse complement strand
GTGACTTCGGCGCGCTCGGCGCGGTCAAACAGCATGCCGATGTGGTGCTCGGGCTGTACCGTGAAGAGATGCACATGCCGGGCACCGGCGTTGACGGCGCGACGGAGTTGCTGGTGCTGAAGAACCGGAACGGCGGCACCGGGTATGTGGACCTGTACTTCTACAAGCAGTGGTTGCGGTTCGAAGACATGCTGGATCCAGACCGATAGCATCGTCACCGATGCAATCGAGTACTCGCGCACGACTGGCCGTTACGCTCGCGACGCTCCTGATTGGATTCAGCGCGCCGACGTCGGCCGACGCCCAAGCGCAGGCGACTACGCCCAATCGCGAACTGGCCAAGCTGCAGTCCCGGCTTGCGACCAATCCGAACAACGTTTCGGCGCTCCGAGATGTCGGCCTCAAGCTGTTCGAACTCGGCCGCTTCGCGGAGGCACGCCCCATGCTCGACCAGGGCCGCCGGCTGGATCCGAAGTGCGGCCTGTGCGCGCTCTATGCCGGACTGGCTTCCGAGGAGCTGAAGGACTTTACGGCGGCGCGACTCGCGTACACGAAGTACATCGAAGTGGGCACGACGGCGAAGACGAAGAAACAGATTCGCGAGCGGCTCCTTTCCATGGCGAAGACCGAGCTGGCGCAGTCCGCGAAGCGGGCCGTGGCCAATGAGAACGCGTTGCGGGGCGTGCCATCGCCGATGACGACGGTTGCGGTGCTGCCCTTCACGTGCACCTGCCCGGACACGACGCTGCTTCCGCTCGAACGTGGCATGGCCGAGCTGGTCGTTTCGGACCTCAGTCGTTCGAGCAGCCTGAAGGTGCTCGAGCGTGATCGAATGCAGGCCATTGTGGACGAAATCTCACTGTCGCGGACGGCGCACGTAGATGCCAACACGGTGACGCGCGCCGGCAAGCTGATTGCCGCCGGGCGGATCTTGAACGGCGCTATTCTGGCCCCTGGCGGAGGCACGCTCAACCTCACCGGCGCGGTCGTCAACACGAACAACTCGCAGATTGAGACGAATCCTGCCGCCAACGGCACGATGACAGCGCTTTTCGACATTGAAAAGAATTTCGTGCTCGATGTGTTCGCCAAACTGAGCATCACGCTCACACCGGCAGAGCGCCGCGAGTTTGACAAACGCCCGACGCAGAACCTGCAGGCGTTTCTTGCGTTCAGCCGCGGCCTGATGGCGGAAGACGCGGGACGCCTCGATGACGCGCAGCGCTTCTTCGAAAGCGCCCGCTCACTCGACCCGGGCTTCGGCGCCGCGCTCCAACGCGCGCAGTCGGCCGCCGCGGCTCAGTCCGGCGCCGCCCTGACGAGCGCGAAAGTTGAACTGGGCCTGCGGAACTCGAATGAAGGCCAGATTGTCAGCGCGGCCAACCGCGGTGCCAGGTCCGAAGGCTCGCTCGGGGCCACGCTGAATAACGTGGTCGGCGATGTGAACCCGACGACGACGAACACGGTGCAGAACAGCACGGGTGGCACCGGCGGCGCCAACACCCCTCAGCAGAACCAGGTGGCGCAGACGACCGGTGCCGACCAGCCGGCGCTGCGTACCGGCCAGCTGACGATCGTCCTCAAGAAGCCGTAAGGACACGTGACCATGCGAAAAACCTTCACGGCCCTGGTCTTCATCGCCTCAGCAGCGGGCGCGGCTCCGGCCCAGGGATTCGGCAGCCTCGGCACGATCTTTGGACCGCAGTACGTCAACTACACAATCAACAGCGGCACAGGTGAAAAATCTGTCACGCAGCTGTCCTTCCCGATCGCCTTCATTCTGCCGCTCACGGACAAGCTCTCGTTCGACATCTCCACCTCGTGGGCCGACAGCCGTGTGAAAACGGCCGGCGTCGAAACGAGCAAAATCAGTGGACTCACGGACACGCAGCTGCGCGTCAACTACACCGTCGGTGAGAATCGCGCGGTGATCACCCTGGGCGTCAACGCGCCGACGGGCATGTACAAAGTCCCCGACAAGCAACAGGAAGCGGCAGGACAGATCGGCAGTCAGTTCCTGCTCTATCCGGTGGCGTCGATGGGCAGCGGCTCGGCGCTCACGGGCGGCGTCGCGATGGCGTGGACCGTCGGTGAGTGGAACGTCGGGTTTGGTGGCAGCTACCGCTATTCGTCGCCGTTCGATGCGTATCAGGTACAGACCAGCGTCTTGCGCTTCGAACCAGGCAGCGAATCGCGTATCCGTCTTGGCGTAGACCGCAGCATTGGCGACGCGCGCATTTCGTTCGCCGGCACGTACTCGGCATTTTCCTCCGACAAGGTTGACTCTACGTCATTCGCGACCGGTGCTCGCATGCTTGGGCAGGCAAGTATCGTGATGCCGACACCGGTGGGCGACGTCTCCATCGGCGCGTGGGATCTGTATCGCGCCGAAGGGCAGCAGGTTGGTGCCGTGGCGCCACGGGAGAACATCTCGAACGTGGCGGTAGCGCTCGGGTTCAACCTGGGCAGCGTCTACGTGCAGCCGAGTCTCGAGGGCCGCGCCTGGATGCGTGACAATGAGCGGGCGGGAGCGGTGGGCACGGGCGGCGTGCGGTTCCGTTTCGGATCGGGCGCGCTCACCTGGAATCCGTCGATTACGTACTCGATAGGCAATGTGTATCCCGGCAGCACCACCTCGGTGGATGTACAGGGATTCCGCGCCGCAATGCTGCTGCGGTATCAGTAGGCTGACGCTCAGGGGTGCTGCAGAGGGCGGAGCTGGGTGGCTCCGCCCTCTGCGTGTGCACGTCGGTTTGTCGTGGTGGCCTGGCGGCGGCTATCTTTCGCCGTCACCACAACGTCCCCTTTGCACGCGGAAGCACGGTATGGCTGGCCACAGTAAATGGAAGAACATCAAGAGCGCGAAGGCGGCCACGGACAAGAAACGTGCCAGCGTCTTCACCAAGCTCATTCGTGAAATCATGGTCGCGGCCAAGCAGGGTGGCAGCGACCCGGCCGGCAATCCGCGGCTCCGCACCGCCATCGAGAATGCGAGGGCGGTGTCCATGCCCAAAGACAACATCGAGCGCGCCGTGCTCAAGGGCGCGGGCGAACTCGAAGGCGTGGACTATGTCGAGACGCTCTACGAGGCGTACGGCCCTGGCGGCGTCGCGCTGATGATCCAGGCCCTCAGTGACAATCCGACGCGCGCGGTCGCCGAGGTACGCGCAAAGCTCACGCGCGGGAACGGCAACCTTGGCACGACCAACTCCGTGTCATTTCTCTTCGACCGGAAGGGGCAGGTCTACGTCGCGGCGGCCGGAATGGACGAGGACTCGGCGATGGAGAAAGCCCTCGAAGCCGGCGCTGAGGATTTCGCGAAGGAAGACGATACCTACGTGATCACGACTGCATCGGCTGACCTGCACAAGGTGAAAGCAGCGCTCGAAGCGGTCGGACTCACGGCCACGCAGGCGGAACTCGCCTGGATTCCGAAGAGCACCGTGCGCGTCGAAGGCAAGGACGCAGAATCGCTGGTGAAGCTGCTCGAGGCGCTCGAAGAGCTCGATGACGTGCAGAAGGTTGATGCGAACTTCGACATGGACGTTTCCGCGATGGCGCAGGGCTGACGCGTTGACACTCGTGATTGCGTCGGCGTGATCGTCCTTGGGGTTGACCCGGGTACAGCGGCCACCGGCTACGGCGTGGTGCGCGGCGGCGAGCCCGGCGGCCCCACCCTCATTGAGTGCGGCGTGATCCGCACGTCGCCGCGCACCACACTCGCGCGGCGCGTCACAGAAATCTTCGATGGGATCAGCGAAGTCATCGAACGACATAAGCCCGATGCGATGGCCGTCGAGGGCGTCTTCTTCGCCAAGAATGTTCGGACGACGATCGTCCTCGGGCACGCACGCGGCGTGGTGCTGCTTGCCGGCGAGCGGGCGGGCATCGTCATTCACGAATTCGCGCCCAAGCTGATCAAGAAGACCGTGACCGGTACCGGCGGCGCCAGCAAGCAGCAAGTACAGGCTATGGTCGCGCGGTTGCTGCGACTCAAGCATGCACCGCAACCGGCCGACGCCGCCGATGGTGTGGCCTGCGCGCTCACCTGTGTGATGGGCGCCGGATTCGCGGCACGCGCCGCGCTCATCCAGCGGCTGCCCGCCGCCCGCCAGGTTGCCGTACTCCGCCCGAATCTGAGCCGACTCCGCACGGGCACCGACCGATGATCTCGCGGCTCAGGGGAACGCTGGCCGCAAAAGGCGTTGACCGGATTGAGGTGATGACGGCGGGCGGCGTCGGCTACGCGCTGCAGATTCCGCTCGGTGTACTCGAATCACTCCCGCGCGTAGGCGAACCGGTTGACCTGCATACGGCGCTCGTGGTGAAGGAAGACCACTGGCAACTGTTCGGATTCTCTGACGAGAGCGACCGCGCCCTGTTCAACGTGCTGCTCAGCGCCAGCGGCGTGGGCCCGGCGCTCGCACTCGGCCTGCTCTCCTCGCTCGGTGCGGCGCGCGTGGTGCGCTCCATCAGGGAGCGCGACTTGGTCACGCTGCAATCTGTTCCGCGCGTTGGGAAGAAGGTCGCCGAACGGTTGTGCGTCGAACTCGGCGACAAGGTGAAGGCGTTCGCGTCCGAGGCATCGGCTGAGCCAGGCCCAACACTCGACGGCGGCGCTGCGGACGCGGTTCGTGCGCTGGTGGCGCTCGGCTATTCGCATCCGGATGCCGAACGGGCGGTGCGAAAGGCGGTGGACAAGAAACCGGCCGGCACCGACGGCACGGCGGATCTCGTGCGCGCTGGGCTCGCTGAGCTCCAGCGTCGCTAAGTTCCCGTCACAGTGAACAACATGTCGCGCGCCGAAATCACCACACCCGAAGTCCTCACCGAGGAATCGGTCGTTGAGCTCAAGCTGCGCCCGCAGCGGCTCGCCGAGTTCATCGGCCAGACGAAGCTCAAGGAATCGCTCGATATATCGATTCAGGCGGCGCTCGGGCGGCGTGAACCACTCGACCACGCGCTGTTTCATGGTCCGCCTGGACTTGGCAAGACTACGCTCGCTGAACTGATCGCACGCGAACTGGGTGTGAACATCCACACGACGTCCGGTCCGGCGCTCGAAAAGCCGGCCGATCTGGTCGGGACACTGACGAATCTGCGTCCCGGCGACATTCTGTTCATCGACGAGATCCATCGGCTGCGCCCAGTCATCGAGGAGTTCCTCTATCCCGCGATGGAGGACTTCAAGATCGACATCCGTCTTTCGGATGGACCGCATGCGCAGACGGTGAGCATGACGATCGAGAAGTTCACGCTGATTGGCGCGACGACCCGGTTTGGATTGCTGACGCCGCCGATGCGCGCGCGATTCGGCATGGCGATGCGCCTGGATTTCTATCCGGCCTCGGAACTGGAAGAGATCGTGAAACGCACCGCGACGGTAGTCAATGTCGAGCTGCACGAAGATGGCGCTCACGAAATCGCACGCCGGTCACGCGGCACTCCGCGTATCGCCAATCGCCTGCTACGGCGCGTTCGCGACTACGCGCAGGTGCGCGCCGATGGTGTGGTGACGCTTGCGGTGGCGAAGGAAGCGCTCGCGATGCTCGACGTGGATGATTTCGGCCTCGACGACATGGACGCGCGGATTGTGAAGACGATCATCGAGAAGTTTGATGGTGGGCCGGTCGGCGTCGCCTCGCTCGCCGCGGCGATCGGCGAGGATCCGGGCACCATCGAAGAAGTGTACGAACCATTCCTCGTGCAGAACGGGCTGCTGCATCGCACCTCCCGCGGCCGTGTGGCGACCGCGCAGGCGTACCGGCACTTCGGATACAAGGCACCGACTGGCGCGCAGGCCGAACTGCTCTGAGCCTGAAGACCTCCGACTACGACTACGCGCTCCCACCGGAGCTCATCGCGCAGGCACCGCTCGAACGCCGCGACGACAGCCGGCTGATGGTAGTCGATCGTGTGTCTCGCACCATCTCGCATCGCGTGTTCCGTGACCTTCCGGAACTGATGCGCGGCGGCGACCTGCTCGTGCGCAACACCACTCGCGTGTTTCGAGCCAGGCTCATTGGCACACGCGGCAGCGGCGCGCCGGCCGAAGTGTTTCTCCTAAAGTGCTTAGGAGAAGGGCTGTGGGAGGCGATGGTGCAGCCTGGCAACAAGCTGCATCCGCCGCGCACGGTACATGTCGGTGACGGGTTCGACGTGGACATGGTCGAGATCACCCCACGGCGCACCCGGATCGTGCGACTGCGAACTGCGCTGCCGGAATCTGAAGCCATTGAGCGGTTCGGCCACGTGCCGTTGCCGCCGTACATTGAGCGGAGTGATTCACCCGCCGATGTGGGGCGATATCAAACGGTGTACGCCGCACAAAACGGATCGGTGGCGGCCCCAACAGCAGGGCTGCATTTCACGCCAGCACTGCTGACGGCAATCGCCGAACGCGGAGTCGCAACCGCGGACATCGTTTTGCACGTTGGCGCCGGGACATTTAAGCCCGTGGACGCGGACGACCTCGCCGGGCATGTCATGCACGAAGAGTGGTTCAGCGTATCGCCCCACACGGCGAGCACGGTGAATGCCGCGCGCGCGGCCGGCAACTCGGTGTGGGCCGTCGGGACCACCACGCTCCGTGCACTCGAAAGTGTGGTTGAGCCTGACGGATCCGTCGCGCCGAGGGACGGTGAAACAGCGATCTTCATTCACCCCCCGCACCAGGTACGGGGCGCCGACCACCTCATCACGAACTTCCACCTTCCCCGCTCCACGCTGCTGATGCTTGTTGCGGCCTTCGCTGGACACGACCTGATGCGCGAGGCCTACGCAGCGGCCGTCGCCGAACGGTACCGATTCTACTCGTACGGCGACGCGATGGTGATCCTGTGAGTTTCCGCTTCGATCTGCAGGCGACGGTGGGTCGCGCCCGCGCGGGGGTATTGCACACGCCACGTGGACCGGTGGAGACGCCGGTCTTCATGCCCGTCGGCACACTGGCAACCGTGAAGGCACTCGACCCCGAGGACCTCCGGGGGATGCACGCGCAGATCATCCTGTCGAACGCCTATCACCTCCATCTCCGTCCCGGCGACGAGGTGATTCGCACGTTGGGCGGGCTGCACCGGTTCATGGGGTGGCAGGGACCAATCCTCACCGACTCCGGCGGATTCCAGGTGTTCTCGCTTGCCTCGCTCAATGCGGTGACTGAGGATGGCGTCACCTTTCGTTCGCATATTGACGGCTCCGAGCGCCATTTCACACCCGAGAGTGTGATGGGGATCGAGACCAACCTCGGTGCGGACGTGATCATGCAGTTCGATCATGTCATTCCCGGCCAGAGTGCGCATGCGGCAGCGCTCGATGCGAGCGAGCGCAGCATTCGCTGGCTCGAACGTTGCCGTGTGGAGTTTGCGCGGCTGCACGAAGGACAGGCCGAGACGCAGGCGCTCTTCCCCATCGTGCAGGGCGGAATTCACGCCGATCTGCGACGCGAGGCCGCCGCACGAATCGTCTCGGCCGGGCCGTGGCATGGCGTCGCGATCGGCGGACTCTCGGTCGGTGAGGAAAAGCCGGCGATGTACGACATGCTCGAGGCGTGCGACGAGGCGTTGCCGAGAGACCGGCCGCGTTACCTGATGGGCGTCGGCTTCCCAGAGGACCTCATCGAGGGCGTGGCGCGCGGCGTGGACCTGTTTGATTGCGTCGCGCCGACGCGCATGGGCAGGAATGGCGCCGCCTTTACCTCGCGCGGCCGCCTCAACATGAAGAATGCCGCGCACCGGCTCGACGATCGACCAATCGAGGACACCTGCGGCTGCAGCACGTGCCGACGTTTTTCGCGGGCGTACCTCCGGCACCTCGTGCAGACGGAGGAGATTCTCGGGCTCCGCCTGCTGTCGCTGCACAATGTACATTTCCTCATCGCGATCATGCGGCGTGCACGGGCAACGATTGCAGACGGCACCTTCGCCGCGTGGAGCCAAGACTGGCTCGCGCGATACCACTCTTCCGACGAGCTCCCCTGATGTCATTCCTGCCTGCATTGCTGCTTCAGGCTGCCGCGCCCGCCGCGGGCGCCCAGTCACCACTGATCTTCTTCGGTCAGATGGCCGTCATCGTGGCCATCTTCTACTTCATCGTGCTGCGCCCGCAGCGAAAGCAGCAGAAGCAGCTCGAAGCGTCGCTCCTGTCGATGACCAAGGGTGACGAAGTGGTCACCGCCGGCGGCATCATCGCCGAAGTCGTTCACATCAAGGAGACGCTCAAGGACGGCGCTCCGGTCCCGACCATGGCCGACCGCGTGACGATCAAGTCCGGCGAATCAAAAGTCGTGGTCGAGCGTGGACGGATCGTGCGAGTCAACCGGCCTTCGAACGAGAGCTAGCGCCGATGGCGGTCCTGCCGATTCATGTCCTCGGCGCGTCCGTCCTGCGACAGGAGACGACGCCGGTCACCAAGGTGACTCCGGAGCTCCTGAAGCTCGCGGACGACATGTTCGACACGATGCACGCCGCCAGCGGCGTTGGCCTCGCGGCCCCGCAAGTCGGGCGCACCGAGCGGCTCGCCGTCGTCGAGGTTGAGGGAGAACGACATGTGCTGTTCAATCCGGAAATCGTACTGGAGGAAGGCAGCATCAAGTGGGAAGAAGGCTGCCTCTCCATTCCCGAGATTTATGGCGACGTCATGCGCGCGGCGCGGGTGATCGTGCGCGCGACCGGGCGCGACGGCAAGTTGTTTGACGTCGAGGGACGCGACCTCCTCGGCGTCTGCCTGCAACATGAGATCGATCATCTCCATGGCAAACTGTTCATTGACCACCTGAGCTTCCTCAAGAAGCGGAAGGCCATGGCGTTGTGGGAAGACGAGAAGGACAAGTATCCCGATCTGCTGCGGATCCTCACTCCCGACTCAGTCAACGAACAAGGCGACGAGTCGGAGCGGCTCTAGGCCGGTTCCATGCGCGTCCTATTCTGGGGCACTCCGGACTTCGCGACGCCGGCATTGCGCGCGCTCGTCGGCGAGGGCCATGACGTCGTTGCGGTCGTCACACAGCCCGACCGGTCGCGCGCGAAGGGTGGGCGAAGCCGCTCGTCGCTCGATTCATCACCGGTCAAAGTGGTGGCCACCGAAGAAGGGATTCCTGTTTTGCAGCCGGATCGCCCGCGCGGCGAAGACTTTGTGTCGTCGCTCCGCGCGCTCGAGCCTGACGTCTCCGTGGTCGTCGCCTATGGTCATATCCTCTCGAAGGAAGTGATCGACCTGCCGCGCCTCGGCACGCTCAACATTCACGCATCGCTGCTCCCGCTCTATCGCGGGGCTGCACCCATTCAGGCTGCGATTCGCGACGGACGTGCGGAGAGTGGCGTGTCGATCATGCGGATGGAAGTCGCGCTCGATGCCGGACCGGTGATCCTCGCGCTTCCGACACCGATTCTTCCCGACGAGACCGGAGGAGAGCTGCAACTCCGTCTCGCGGAGATCGGTGCGGAAGGCATCGTGGAGGCGCTAGCGCTGCTCGATTTGGGAGGCGCAACCGAGACAGCACAGCGCGCCGAAGCGGCGACGTACGCGAAGAAGATCGAGCGCGCTGATGCGCAGATTGACTGGAACGCGTCGGCGGCAGTGGTGGAGCGCCTCATCCGCGCGTTCGATCCAAAGCCGGGCGCGTGGACGACGCGGAGTCACGCTGAGGTGCGGCTGTTCGGCGCGCGAGCGGTGGCCAGCCACGACGGAACGCCGGGGACAATCCTCACGACGGACAACGACGGAATGATCATCGCGTGCGGCGATGGCGCCGTACGCGTTCAGGACGTGCATGCGGCGGGCCGCAAGCGGCAGCGGGCTGCGGAGTGGGTACGGGGGCGTGGCGCGGCGGCGGGCGACGGGCTCGGTTGACCGGCACGTTCAAACCCGGCCGCTAAACACAACGCGGGCCGCCCACTGGGCGGCCCGCGTTGGCGCTTCTGCTCGTAGCTATGGAGTAATCGGGTAAGTTCGGCTCACCACTATAGGCCCTACGCCGGCGTATGGCCCAGTGGCCGACGTCGTCACGCTCGCCGTCACGGTGGCAGACCCCTGCGCGTTCGTCCACCTGACCACGACGGTCGAGGCGCCGTCGCCACCGGTTGTCGTTGACGCGGGAGCCAGGGTGGCGACATTGCCGCTGTTCGTCCACGTGACGCTAGCACCGCCGATGACGTACCCGCTCACGTCCGTTACGGTCAAGGTGACGGATGTGGTGGAGTCCTTTTTCAGAACCGCCGGCGTGCTCAGGGTGAGCCTGACGGCTTGCCCGGCGAACACGACGGCCCGGAACTCGACATCGCCGATCCCGGCCGCCGTCGCGACCATCCGCTTCGCGATCGCGCTCGGCGGGATAGCCACACCCGCGTTCGATCGGAGCAGCCAGACGGCCTTGGCGTATCCGAGATTGTCGCTGGTGACCACGGAGTTTACCGATCGAC
>Ga0214919_10012519_pt1 | contig 10418 bp, 10 predicted proteins | sample LL1503_MetaG_FD_177994 | JGI IMG/M metagenome (GOLD analysis project Ga0214919, IMG submission 177994) | Freshwater microbial communities from Lake Lanier, Atlanta, Georgia, United States - LL-1503 | ecosystem: Environmental > Aquatic > Freshwater > Lake | place: USA: Georgia | collected... | reverse complement strand
GGCCTGCTTCGGACGTTCGCGACGCGGGCGCCCGAGTTGGACCGGCGCTTCTTCAAGCACATACGACTTCGAACGGGCCAGGTCCGTCTCGATCATCACCAGCCCGGCGCCTGACAAGACTTCCTTGGCATCCACTTTGGGCACTGCCGGGCTCGCTGTCACGACAGGTGCGGGTGCGGGTGCTGGTGCCACCACGACAGGTGCGGGTGCTGGTGCTGGTGCCACCACGACAGGGGCCGGGGCGGGCGGTTCCGCGACGAAGGCCTGCGCTTTCGGTTGCTCCATCGGCTGAACCACTGCTACTTGCGGCGCTGGAGTCGAAACATCGACCGTGGCGACAGCAGGCGACGTTGCCACTGCGGTTACGACAGACTGCTGCTCCATGGACGGAAACCCGGCCTGCGGATGGGATGGCGTTTCTGCTTGCTGCTCCGTCACTGCTTCGGCTGCGCGTTGCTCGCCCGTGTTTTCCTCGCGACCTTCACGCGGGCCACGATCTCGACCGCCGCGGCGGCGGCGGCTACGGCGTTCGCCTTCCTCCCCCTCCTGCATCGGAGGACGCGGCTCACGCGGCGGCTGGTCCGCACGGGGCTCACGCGGTTCCCGCGGAGGCCGTGCCTGTTGTTGATCGCGACGTTGCTGGTCGAGGTCCTTGCGCGCGCCCTGGCGATCGCCCTCACCGCCATTCGCGCCTTCGGGACGCGGCTCACGCGGGGGGCGATCCCCACGAGGCGGGCGCTGCTCACTGCGCCCCTCTTGCGGACGATCCTCACGACCCCCTGCGCGGTTGCGATCACGACCTCCGCGATTGCGGTCGCGGCCGCCACGATCCCCGCGGTCACCACGCTCGTTGCGCTCACCGCGCCCCTGCTGCTCGCGCCGCGGCTGCGAACCGGGCTGGGAGGACGGTTGTGCAGCTGCCGGCGTCGTCGCGGGTGCGGCAGCCGGTGCGGGCGCATTGTCCTGCTTGAACCAGCCGAAGATACGGCCGATGATGCCCGAGCGCTCGGGGGTAACCGCCGGTGAGGGCGACGGCGCCGCCTGCGGCTGGCGATTGCGGTTGTCGTCACGTGGCGGACGCGCGGCGCGCTGCTCCACCGGCGGGCGTTCGGCCGGCTCGGGCATGTTCGGTGCGGGCTGGTCCGGAACGATGGCCTTGACCGCGGCTTCCTGCCGCGGCTTGGCGGGTTCGGCGGCCGCAGCAGCGGCATCCTTCTCTTCGTCCGGCTCCTTGACCATCTCGAAGCTGGCCGGCACATGATCCATCTCGTTCAGCTCGTCGTGCCGCAGACGCGTAATGGAGTAGTGCGGCGTCTCGAGGTGGATGTTCGGGATCAGCAGGATATTGACCTTGAGGCGGGTCTCGAGCTTCTGGATCTCGCTGCGCTTCTCGTTGAGGAGGAACGTCGCGACGTCCACCGGGACCTGCACATGCACGGCGCCGGTGTTCTCTTTCATGGCCTCTTCCTGCAGGATGCGCAGGACGTGGAGGGCGGTCGACTCGATGCCGCGGATGTGGCCGGTCCCGCCGCAGCGCGGGCAGGTGATGTGGCTGGTTTCACCCAGTGACGGCTGGAGGCGCTGACGCGACAGTTCGAGCAGGCCGAAGCGCGAGATCTTGCCGGTCTGCACGCGGGCACGGTCGAAATGCAGTGCTTCGCGCAGCCTGTTCTCGACCTCGCGCTGGTTCTTGTTCGACTCCATGTCGATGAAGTCGATGACGATCAGGCCGCCGAGGTCGCGCAGGCGCAGCTGGCGGGCGACCTCATCGGCTGCCTCCAGGTTGGTGCGGAAGGCCGTTTCCTCGATGTCATGGCCCTTGGTGGCGCGTGCCGAGTTCACGTCGATGGAAACCAGGGCTTCGGTATGGTCGATGACGACCGCGCCGCCCGAGGGCAGGCTGACCTGGCGCGAGAATGCGGACTCGATCTGGTGCTCGATCTGGAAGCGCGAGAAGAGCGGCACATCGTCACGGTAGAGCTTGACCTTGTGCACGTTGCCCGGCATCACGGTCTGCATGAAGGCCTGGGCCTGCTCGTAGATCTCCTCGGTGTCGATGAGGATCTCGCCGATGTCGGGCTGGAAGTAGTCGCGGATCGCGCGGATGACGAGGCTGGACTCGAGATAGATCAGGAAGGGCTTCGGACGGTACCGGCCGTCTTCACCGGGCGTACGGTCGTTGGCCGCCAACTCGATGGCGCCCCACAGCTGCATGAGGTAGCCCATGTCCCAGTTGAGCTCTTCGATCGTGCGACCGATGCCGGCCGTGCGTGCAATGACGCTCATGCCCTGGGGTACGGCCAGTTGGTCGATAAGGGCGCGCAGTTCGTCGCGATCCTCGCCCTCGACGCGGCGGGAAACGCCGCCGCCGCGGGGGTTGTTCGGCATCAGGACAAGGTAGCGTCCGGCGAGGCTGATGAAGGTGGTCAGGGCCGCGCCTTTGTTGCCGCGCTCGTCCTTCTCGACCTGGACGATGATCTCCTGGCCTTCCTTCAGGGCGTCCTGGATGCGGGCCTTGCCGACATCTGCGTCCTGCCGGAAGTAGCTCTTCGAGACTTCCTTGAAGGGCAGGAAGCCATGCCTTTCCTCGCCGTAATCGACGAAGGCCGCCTCGAGGCTGGGCTCGATGCGGGTGATGACACCCTTGTAGATGTTGCTCTTGCGTTGTTCCCTTGCTGCAGACTCGATATCGAGGTCGATGAGTTTTTGGCCATCGACGATGGCGACGCGCAGTTCTTCTTGCTGCGTCGCATTGAATAGCATGCGTTTCACTTGTTGTTCTCCTGCGCCGCAGGAGAGTCCGTGAACCGACGGTCAGCGTTTCGTTAGCTCGGTAAGCTGTGATTGCCTATTTCGAAGATTCGACAGGATCGTCGTAGTGGACGAAATACCGGCTGCAAGCCGGGATCGTGGCGCTCCGCTTCCATGCGGGGCGCGGCGAGGTTCCTAGGGGTCAGACTCTCTGTGTGCGCTTTCAAGTACTATCGCTACTTCCGGTGAGCGAATTTGACCAGTTGCTCCGGGTCCGGCCTAGGCTGGACAGGAGGCGGGTAAATGGTCCCGGACTCGGCGGATTGCCGGCCGACTTCTTCGGACCGTGCCTCGCATCTCAGAGCAAGCGCCCAATTATATGCAAAATGAACGAGTTAAGTAAAGCTCGGGCGACGATGCTTGAAGTCGGTGAGGAAAGTGTCGGCCAGAGAATCGACAATTTCCTGATCCGTAACCTCAAGGGCGTGCCCAAAAGCCACGTGTACCGGATCCTGCGCAGCGGGGAGGTGCGGGTCAACAGCGGGCGAATCAAGCCGGATTACCGCCTCGTGGACGGCGACAAGGTCCGGGTGCCCCCCGTCCGGGTGGCGACCCCCGAGGCGCGGCCGCCAGCGCGGTCGCTGGCCCTTCCGGTCGTTTTCGAAGATGACGCCCTGATCGTGATCGACAAGCCTTCCGGGGTGGCGGTGCACGGCGGCAGCGGGATCAGCTTCGGGGTGATCGAGTCCCTGCGCGCGGAGCGCCCCAGGGCCAAGTTCCTCGAACTTGCGCATCGCCTTGACCGTGACACATCAGGATTGCTCATGGTGGGCAAGAAGCGCACTGCCCTGGTGGAGTTGCACCGCATGCTGCGGGACGGGGAGGTCCGCAAGGATTACGTCGCGATCGTCAAAGGCCGCTGGAAGGGGGGAGGGCGGAAAATTGACCTCCCGCTGCACAAATATGTGACGGCCGAAGGGGAGCGCAGGGTGAGTGTCCGGGACGATGGCCAGCAGGCCATCAGCCTGTTCAAACCCCTTGCCGCGGGTGACACGGCCTCGATGCTAGATATCCGCCTCATGACGGGCCGTACGCACCAGATTCGCGTCCACGCCGCCCATGTCGGTCATCCGATCCTCGGCGACGACAAGTACGGGGACTTCGACCTGAATCGGACGCTGGTAAAGCAGGGAGTGAAGCGCCTTTTCCTCCACGCACGCCAGTTATCATTGAGCCATCCCATCAGCGGCGAACCCCTTGCTTTCGTTTCGCCGCTGCCCCCCGAAATGCAGCGCTTCCTGGATACACACATCAATGCCCCGACCTGACGCCCGCTATTCACTGATCGTGTTCGACTGGGACGGCACGTTGCTGGACTCGGCCAGCGGGATTGCCGCGAGCATCCAGGAGGCCAGCCGTGAAATGGGCCTCGAGGTACCCTCCCGCGAGCGCGCCCGCCACGTGATCGGCCTGGGCCTGATGGACGCGCTGCGCCACGCCGTGCCGGACCTGCCCGAAAAGAGCTATGCCGAGTTCGCCGAGCGTTACCGCAAGCATTTCCTTGCGCGCGAGGAGGCCATGAACCTCTTTCCCGGCGTCCCGGAGCTGCTGGCGGAGCTTACCCAATCAGGCCATTCGCTCGCAGTCGCCACCGGGAAGAGCCGCAAGGGGCTCGACCGGGCGTTGCATGCTTCGGGATTGGGAGTGCATTTCGCCGCAACCCGGTGCGCGGACGAAACCCGCTCCAAGCCCGACCCGGCGATGCTGCTGGAGTTGATGGGCGAGCTGTCACGCGAGCCGCGCGAACTGCTGATGATCGGCGACACCTCGCATGACCTGGACATGGCCACCAACGCCGCAGTCGACGCCGTCGCGGTTACTTACGGTGCGCACCCGGCAGACCAGTTGCATGCGAAATCCCCCAAGGGAGTGGTCGGAAGCATCGAGGAACTGCGCCAATGGCTGATACGGCACGGTTAATCTGCGCTTCCTCCGACCTCGTCGACTCAGGCCCGGGCGTTCGTTTCGACATGGAATACTTCGGAGAGACCGCTGCTGCATTTGTCGTCAGGTCAGGCGGGCGCGTGCACGGCTACCTCAATCGCTGTTCGCACATCGCAATGGAACTCGACTGGCAACCCGGTGTCTTCTTCGATGCCGAGGGACGTGATTTGATATGCTCGACGCACGGTGCCGTTTACTCGGCTTCGAGCGGAAAATGCCTTGGCGGCCCCTGTTCGGGCGGACCGTTGGTCAAACTGGCCGTCGCCGAGCGCGACGGCTGCGTAGTACTTGAGGAATCATCGAATGGCTGACAAAAGCGAGCAGTGGGAGCGGGGTGTGCTGGAAAAGATTGCGCTGGCCGGCATCAAGGAACAGCGCAGCGCCAGGCGATGGGGCATTTTCTTCAAGATCCTGACGTTCGCCTACGCGACCCTGATCCTTTTCTTCGCGATCGACTGGAAGGGACGCACCGAAATCATGACCGACGGCAAGCATACGGCCTTGGTCGAGGTCAGCGGGGTCATCGGACCCGGGACCGATGCCAGCGCCGAGCGCGTGAATGCGGCGTTGCAGGCTGCGTTCAAGGACAGGAATACCCAAGGCGTGGTGGTCCGCGTGAACAGTCCGGGCGGGAGCCCTGTCCAATCACAGAACATCTACGACGAGATGCGCCGCCTGCGGGTCAAGTACCCCGCGATCCCTCTGTATGTTGTCGTCGAGGACATGTGCGCCTCCGGCGGGTATTTCGTGGCGGCCGGGGCGGATCGCATTTATGTCAGCAAATCCAGTCTCGTCGGCTCCATTGGCGTGCGAATGGACGGATGGGGCGTCACCGGACTGATGGACAAACTCGGAGTCGAGCGGCGCCTGTTGACTGCCGGGGACAACAAGGGGTTCCTGGACCCTTTCCTGCCGGTCGACGAAAAGCAGAAGCAGCATGCCCTGGCAATGCTGGGTGAAATCCACCAGCAGTTCATCAATGTGGTCCGCGAGGGGCGGGGCAAGCGCCTTAAAGAGTCACCGGACCTTTTCAGCGGGCTGGTCTGGACCGGGCAGAAGAGCGTCGATCTCGGCTTGGCCGACGGCTTCGGCAGCCTGGACTATGTTGCCCGCGAGGTGATCAAGGCAGAGGACATCGTCGACTTCTCGCAGAAGGAAAACCTGGCCGAGAAAGTCGCGCGCCGGCTCGGCGCAGGAGCCGCCAGCGCCCTGGCTGAGCTCGCGCTGCGCAGTTCGGCGGGAGGGATAAGGTAGCGGGTCAGACCGGGCTGAGCCCGAACGAGGCGAGCAGGCCCGTCAGGGCTATCAGGGGGAGCCCGATCAGCGAAGTCGGGTCGTCAGTCTCTATCCGCTCGATGAGGGCAATTCCAAGGCCCTCGGCCTTCGCGCTGCCGGCGCAGTCGTACGGTTGCTCCCTGCGCAGGTAGCGCTCTATCTGCGCGGCATCGGCCTTCCTGAAGTGCACCTTGCAGGCTACGACCCGGGTTTCTGCTCGTCCGCTACGGGCGTCAAGCAGGCAAACGGCGGTGTCGAAACTGGCACTGCGCCCGGAAAGGAAGGTCAGCTGCGCAGTCGCATTTTCGTGGGTGCCGGGCTTGTCCAGGCGGCGCCCATCGCACGAGGCTACCTGGTCCGACCCTATGATGAGGGCGTCGGGAAAGGCGCCCTTGACCGCGTTTGCCTTGGAAACGGCCAGTCTTGCGGCGGTTTTGTCCGGCGCTTCGCCGGGAAGCGGCGTTTCATCGGTGTCGGGACGGGCGCACTCGAACGGCAGGCCCAGGGGGCCCAGCAGTTCCCGCCGGTAAGGCGAAGTAGAGGCAAGCACCAAGTGGCGGGTTGCACAGGAGGATTGAGACATAGCTTTGTTTTGACAAGGTTTTTCTTGGATGATATCATCTTCCGTTTTGGCAATGCCGGCAGTGATGCAGACCCAGCCTGAGCGACGCTTTGCAATGATCGACGGGTACGCGTTTTCTGCCGCGCGCGGGGAACACCACGGCACGTGCGCCGTAGCGGCATTGGGGCGCGTGCAGGATCTTCTCCATTCGCCGGAAGGGGAACTGCAGTATTCGGTGCAGGGCGTGGCGGATGAGTTGGGACGGCCGGCCTTGCGGGTTCAGGTCACGGGAGTGCTCCAGCTGGCCTGCCAGCGCTGCCTGGGCTTGTTGGCCTTCCCGCTGGGGGTGGACTCGACGCTGGTATTGGCCAGAAGCGAGGCGGAAATCGAGGCTCAGCCGGTTGAACCGGAAGGGCCTGAGCGCATCGTAGGACGCAAGGATATGGAAGTCGGGGTATTGCTGGAAGACGAGATTCTTCTCGCAATCCCCTTCGCCCCGCGACACGAGCTGTGCTCTGGTGCGGAGGACAGGAAAGGCGAAGACAGCACATCGCCGTTTACAGGATTGCGCGGACTGCTCAAGAAGGGCGGCCGCGCCGGGAATTGACGAAAGGAGTTTGACCATGGCAGTCCAGCAGAACAAGAAATCCCCGTCCAAGCGCGGCATGCATCGCGCCCACGACTTCCTTACCAGCCCGTCGCTCGCGGTTGAGCCGACGACTGGCGAAGTGCACTTGCGCCACCACATCAGCCCGACCGGGTTTTATCGCGGCAAGAAAGTCACGAAAGGCAAGGGCGAGTAACGCCTTTCATTGTCTGCCGGTCGCCGCACCCTGCGCGACCGGCCGAGACCCGGCATGGACATCACGGTTGCCGTCGATTGCATGGGGGGCGACCACGGCCCCCATGTGACCGTTCCAGCTGCACTTGAGTTCCAGAAACGCGCGCCTGAAGTTGACCTCGTGCTGGTCGGGCTGCGCGACGTCATCGAGGCCGAGTTGCGCACACATGGGGCGCCGCCGGGGCCCCGCCTGCGCGTGCATCACGCCTCGCAGGTCGTGATGATGGACGAGTCCGCCGCAACTGCGTTGCGCGGCAAAAAGGACTCGTCGATGCGCGTGGCGGTCAACCTCGTAAAATCCGGCGAAGCGCATGCATGCGTCAGCGCCGGCAATACCGGCGCGCTGATGGCGGTCTCCCGGTTCGTCCTCAAGACCCTTCCGGGCATCGACCGTCCCGCGATCTGCAGCGTGCTGCCCAGCATGCGTGGCCGCGTCTACGTCCTCGACCTCGGCGCGAACGTGGACTGCGGGCCTGAGCACCTGCTGCAATTCGGCATCATGGGCTCTTGCCTGGTGGCGGCCATCGAGCATAAGGAAAGCCCCTCTGTAGGGCTGCTGAATATTGGCGCAGAGGACATCAAGGGCAACGAAGTCGTCAAGCAGTCGGCAGCGCTGCTCCGCGCGAGCGGGTTGAATTTCTTCGGTAACGTAGAGGGTGACGACATCTACAAGGGCACCACGGATGTGGTCGTCTGCGACGGGTTCGTCGGCAACGTAGCCCTCAAGAGTTCCGAAGGCGTGGCCCAGATGATCATTGCCGTGTTGCGCGAAGAATTCAAGCGCTCTGCCTATTCCCGCATCGCGGCATTTCTTGCCCTCCCGGTCATCAACGCGTTTCGCAAGCGCATGGACCACCGGCGCTATAATGGCGCCAGCCTCCTCGGGCTGAAAGGCATCGTGATCAAGAGCCACGGCTCGGCCGACGCATTCGCCTTCGAGCAGGCGCTGCTACGCGCGGTAGAAGAGGTCCGAAACGGAGTCCCCCAGCGCATTTCGCAACGCATGGCACTGCTGCACCCGCCCACACCCACCTGATGATCCATTCCCGCATAGCCGGCACTGGAAGTTACCTTCCGCCGAGGGTCGTCACCAACGCCGAGTTTTCCCAGCGGCTCGAAACAAGCGATGAGTGGATCCGCGAAAGGACCGGCATTGCGCAGCGCCACATTGCGGACGAGTCGCAGGCTTCGAGCGACCTCGCGCTGGAGGCCAGCCGCGCCGCCCTGCAGGCTGCGGGCGCAAGGCCCGGGGACATCGACCTCATCATTGTCGCGACCTCCACGCCCGACTTCATATTTCCGAGCACGGCCTGCCTGCTGCAAGCCAAGCTCGGAGCAACCGATTGCCCCGCATTCGACGTCCAGGCGGTATGCAGCGGCTTCGTTTATGCCTTGTCCACCGCCGACAAGTTCATCAAGTCCGGGCAGCACAAGTGCGCGCTCGTGGTCGGCGCCGAAGTGTTCTCCCGCATCCTCGACTGGAACGATCGCGGCACATGCGTGCTGTTCGGCGATGGCGCTGGCGCCGTTGTATTGCGAGCGTCAGACACCCCGGGGATTCATGCCAGCGTGCTGCGGGCTGACGGACGCCATGCCGGGATGCTCTCGGTCCCGGGCAATGTGAGCGGAGGGAAAATCATCGGCTCGCCCTTCCTGCAGATGGTCGGCAACCAGGTGTTCAAGTTCGCGGTAAAGGTACTCGACGAGGTGGGCCGGGAAACGCTCGCCCTCGCCGGGGCGGGGGTCGAAGACGTGGACTGGCTGATCCCGCACCAGGCCAACGTGCGCATCCTGGATGCAACCGCCCGCAAACTCGGCATCCCGCCCGAAAAGGTCGTGGTGACCGTCGACCACCACGGCAATACCTCCGCTGCATCCATCCCGCTGGCCCTGGACGAATATGTCCGGGCAGGACGGATCCGGCCCGGCGACCGGCTGCTCATGGAAGGCGTGGGTGGTGGATTTACCTGGGGCGCGGTGTACGCGACCTACTAGACAGCTAGACGCACAGGAAGGATCAGGGTGATGAAGCTTGCAATGGTGTTTCCGGGACAAGGGTCTCAGGCGGTCGGCATGGTGCGCGCCTACGAAGGGCTGGCGGACGTGGAGGCGGTCAGGAGCGAGGCTGCTTCCGTTCTCGGCCCCGATTTCGTTCGCCTTCTCGACGAAGGGCCCGCCGAGGCACTAGGCCTCACAGTAAACACGCAACCCGCAATGGTCACCGCGGGATACGCAGCCTACCGCGCGTGGATGGCGCTGGGAGGTCCGAGGCCGGAAGTCGTGGCCGGGCACAGCCTGGGGGAATACACGGCGCTCGTGGCCGCGGGTTCGATAACATTCGCTGATTGCCTGCCTCTGGTGAGGCACCGTGCGCAAGCCATGCAAAAGGCGGTGCCGGCAGGCGAGGGCGCAATGGCCGCCATCCTCAACCTGGACGACGAGCTCGTCCGCGCGGCATGCGCGGAAGCCGCCCAAGGCGAAGTCGTGCAGGCGGTGAACTTCAATGGCCCGGGACAGGTCGTCATTGCCGGAAGCAAGGAGGCCGTCGCACGCGCCATGGAGCTATGCAAGGCGAAAGGGGCCAAGCGTGCGCTTGCCCTGCCGGTCAGCGCCCCCTTCCATTCCAGCCTGATGCAACCCGCCGCGGATGCGCTCAAGGCTTACCTTGAAGGCGTTGATGTCCGCGCGACGGGGGTACCGCTGATCAATAACGTCGACGTCAATATCGAATCTGCGCCAGCGGGCATCAAGGATGCCCTCGTACGCCAGGCGGCTTCGCCTGTGCGCTGGGTCGAAATCATCCAGAAAATGGCTGCAATGGGGGTGACGCACGTCGTCGAGTGCGGTCCGGGCAAGGTCCTCGCCGGGCTGACGAAGCGCATCGACGGCAACCTGCAGGGATTTGCGCTCGCCGATCGTGCATCGCTTGAACAAGCGCTTGCAGCCGTGAGGTCGGCATGAGCGCGCTCCAGGGCAAGGTGGCGC
>Ga0214919_10012518_pt1 | contig 10418 bp, 4 predicted proteins | sample LL1503_MetaG_FD_177994 | JGI IMG/M metagenome (GOLD analysis project Ga0214919, IMG submission 177994) | Freshwater microbial communities from Lake Lanier, Atlanta, Georgia, United States - LL-1503 | ecosystem: Environmental > Aquatic > Freshwater > Lake | place: USA: Georgia | collected 2015-03-15 | reverse complement strand
AGTTTTATCTGGAGAATGGCGGTGCGTACCATGACATTACGCCCATTCGTAGCCATGCCACCCTAAGCAACCCGTTTAAAACAACCATTAACTCAACCACCGTTACGGTTACTGCCGCTTCTCATGGCGCAGTAACAGGTGACTATGTAACGTTTAGTAATGTGGCGACCGTAGGTGGACTTGATTTAAACAATGAATACTCAATTGTTTACGTTGATGCCAATACCTATACAATCACAGCGGCTAGTCAGGCTTCGTCCACGGTAGCGGCTGGTGGCGGTACAACCGTCCAAGCTTTGTATGAAATCAACGTAGGTCTGGCATATGAGATCCCACTGACAGGTTGGGGTGCTGGCGCTTGGAATGCCGGAACTTGGGGTTTTGGAGGCACATCTACCTCTGCCTTGCGTCTTTGGAGCCAGTCTAACTTTGGTGAAGACTTGGTTCTTGGATACCGTGGTAGCCCAATCTATTACTGGGATGCCTCCTTTGGCGTGGATAAAACCACGTTTACAGTGACTATTGCCTCTCCTGCGGTGGTAACGGCTTCTATTGCTTTGCCTAATAACACACCTGTTATTCTGGCAACCTCTGGCTATCCTTCCGCTTTGCCTACAGGGTTGACCCCGGGCGTTACGTACTATGTTATTAATGCCTCAGGCACAACGTTTAATTTAGCCGCCACTGCTGGCGGTGCGGCTATCAATACCTCAGGATCCCAATCTGGGGCGCATTACATTTTGAACAACGCAGTCCCCGTTACTTCCCTGTACGGGGCTTCTGACGTTCCAACCGTCCAGAACTTCCTGTATGTGTCTGATATTAGCCGTTTTGTGTTTGCTTTTGGTTGCAATGACTACGGCTCTAGCACCCAAAATCCAATGTTAATTCGTTGGTCGGATCAGGAATCTGTAGTTAACTGGACTCCGTCAGCCACAAATCAGGCAGGCAGTGTGACTTTGTCTCACGGCTCAAGCATCATTACATCAATCCAAACCCGTCAAGAGATTATTGTTTGGACTGACTCCGCTCTGTATTCCTTACAGTACATCGGCCAGCCGGTAGTTTGGTCAAGCCAATTGTTGGGTGACAACATTTCCATTATTGGTCAAAACGCAGTTGCCCAAGCTTCTGGTGTTGTGTACTGGATGGGCATCGATAAATTTTATGTTTACGATGGCCGTGTAAACACATTGAACTGCGATTTGCGCCGTTATGTTTATCAAGACATTAACCTTGGGCAAGCCCAGCAGTGTTTTGCCACAACCAATGAAGGCTTCAATGAAGTCTGGTTCTTCTATTGCTCCTCCGGTAGCAACGTGGTAGATAAATATGTGGTCTATAACTACATGGAAAAGGTGTGGTACTACGGAACCATGGGCCGTACAGCATGGCTAGATACTGGCCTGCGTGATTATCCTATCGCCGCTACTTACAGCTACAACTTGGTCAACCAAGAATATGGTTTGGATGACAACGAGACAGGTACGCCCGTTGGTATTGATTGCTTTATTTCATCCGCAGAATTTGACATTGACGATGGCGATAAATTTGGGTTTGTTTGGAGGATGTTGCCTGACCTGACATTCTCAGGATCTGACGCAAGCCCTACACCAGAGGTAACGTTTACACTGTATCCAATGAAGAACTCAGGTTCTGGCACAGGCACACCGGGCGTTGGCAACGTAGACCAATTAACAGGTGCGCAGTACACGGTGACCGAAGGCTTTACAGGGCAGATCAATACCCGTGTTCGGGGCCGTCAGCTTATCTTAAAGGTAGGATCAAGCCGTCTAGGCACTAACTGGCAGTTGGGTTCCACCCGTATTGACATCAGACCGGACGGCAGACGATGAGCTACATCATTACGTCTGAGTATGAACTCAATAAGGTAGCCGCACCTAACTTGCCGCTTGCCCCTAAGGAATACAGCCCTCAATATATTGACCAACTAAACAATGTTTTGCGTTTGTATTTCAACCGCATGGATGCATTGACGGGCCAGTTAAATGCCTCATCTGGCGGAATTGGCATACGCCTGCCTTACGGGGCATTTTCTAGCGATCAAGACCAGACTACACCGGCTAATACCGCCACGTTGATGACGCTCAACACCACGGACTTTGCTAATGGTGTCAGCATTAACAGTTCTAAAATTACTGTAGCTTATGCTGGTATTTATAACTTGCAGTTTAGCGTTCAAGCGCAAAATACTTCAGTTCAATTGCATGATATGAGCATTTGGCTAAAACAAGACGGCACGGATATTGTTGGGTCAACCGGATTTATTTCCGTTCCTAACAGTCATGGCGGTATAGATGGTCATGGAATCTATGGCTGGAACTATTTTCTCAGTATGACCGCCGGACAGTACGTAGAGATATATTGGTCGGTTACAAATACAGCTATAACAATCCAAGCTTACCCAACATCAGTAAGCCCGACACGCCCATCCACACAATCTGTTGTGGCAACCATGTCATTTGTGTCGTCTTTGACGTAAGGTTTAAACATGACATTAGAAGAACTTAAAGCCCTATACGCCGAAAAAGGTGCTAACGAACAGCGTGTTACGCCTTCCGAGCAAGGCGACATTGTTGACTATATCCCTATTCAATATGGCGAAGGTTGGTTTGCATCTGATGCCGCACCTGAAATTATTGGTTACCAACCCGGTGCAGGTGGTGGTGAAGGTGGTGATTTGCCTGTTCCTGTTTACAGCACTGATAAAAAGTTAGGTGGATTTGCCAAACAAGAAGGCGATTACATTTATAACTACGATCCTGAAGGCAATTTTACAGGCCGCACCAAGTGGAATGAAAATATGCTCAAGTCCACCATTAAAGATCTTGGCCCCCTTGCTATGGCGGCACTCACAATGGGTGGCGGCGCAGGATTACTGGGTAATGCTTTGTTTGGACTTGAGGGTACTGCGGCATCTGCCGCTGGCGGTGCTTTGGCTGGTGGTGTAAACGCTTATGGCAACGATCAAGATATCTTAAAGGGTGCATTGCTTGGTGGCGTGTCTGGCGCGGGATCTGCAAAACTTACCGATATTTTGGGTGCTGATGCTTTGGATGGTGCATTTAAAAATGCCACGGTAGGCGATGTAATCAAAGCAATCAACTTTGCCAAGAATCCCACAATAGAGGGGGCGGCAAACGTTGCTTCACCCTACATGCCCAACTTTAGTGTTGGCGATGGCGCAATATCTTTAAACGATATATTTAGGGGCGTAGGGACTGCACAAGCTTTAAGTAGTGGTGATTACGGGCAGATATTTAAAGCCATTACTGGAATGTCTGGGAATCAAGGCAAGAGCCTTAAATCATCCCTTTCGGGGTTTGATGCTAACCCAGATGATTTTGTTGAAGGTTACTTCCAGCCCGGCGGTGAAGGGTATAACGCCTTGATGGCTGGAGACACAACAGTTTTAGAAGACCCTCAAAATTTAGATGCTTTCCTGCGAACGCTATCGCCCTATGCAGAAGATGGCGGAGCATCTGTGTTTAAACAGCCTGAGGACTTGCCTGAGCTTGAGACTGTGTCTAAGCGCCCCATTACATCAATTGAGAGTATTTTGGGGAACCCTGACATTTTGCAAGAAGTTCCACGCAATGTAACTTTGCCCGACAACCCAGAAGAATTAGTGATTACGGGGGATCGTGAGAAGCCATACGTTCCCAGCATCCGCACCAAAGATATTGTCTCCGACATCCCAGATGAAATAACTGCCGATGAGATTGAAAAGCTTTTCCCCAATATTGATTTCAATGACATCCTTCAAACTGTTACAACTCCTGAAACAAAAACTGTTACGCCTACAAAGACCGTTACTCCCGCAACTGTCACACCCAAAACAACTGTACCGGGGACAACAACCACAGAGCAGGCATTGATCAATCTTGGTTTAAACGCACCAATGCCTAGCCAAGATCCCTATGCCAATATAAAATCAATGGAAGAGCTGTTTGGTGGTGATATTGCTTACAAACTGAAGGCACTTGGTGCGCCTAAAAACCTAGCGTCTGCTGATATAGACGCTCTTACTCGTCTACTAAGGAATCAAAATGGATGAACAGGTATTTGACCCCACTTTTGGTGGCTCACTTCCAATCGGTTCAGTGAGCTTGGAAGATCCAGCGTCAGATCCAAACACCAACCCCAATACTAGTACAGATGTTAATTCACCGTTTAAACGTGGTGATGTTTTTACAAACCAAACTACGTTAGACCCATCTGCTGGCATAGCAGGGTTAAAAAAGGTCGTAGCAGATAACAAGGCATGGCTGGCTGGGGCGGGTGCTTTGGCTAGTGTTTATGGCGGCGGCACAAACGCAGACAAGAAAACGGGCTACCAAGGTGTTATCCCTACGTTATCTGCGTCCCGCTCAATGATCACCGCTCCCCCAACACTTAAGCAGGGCTATCGTCCGGGCGCAGGTGGTATTGATTATGGTGGTGATGTAACGTATGCATTAGCCCCCGGCAGAGATCCTTGGGCTAATTTGTCTGGAACATCAGGTTCTGCGGCTGGTGCAAACTTAACCGCCCCCGGCGGGTTAACCACAATTGCAGGCGGCACAACCGTAACACCCGGTGGTACAACTGTAGTAGCGCCCGGTGGTACAGGTGTTACAACAGTTAAGGGCGGTACAACTGTTGACACTATTAAGGGCGGTACAGGTAACGATACCATTGCCAAGAATTTAGGTTCCAAGGGATACCAAGCGGCTATTGCGGCAGGACTTACCCCTGCCCAATATTTAAACAACATCAATCAATGGTTGATTGACAACCCACGGGCAAGTAAAGCTCAAATTGATGCCGCCATGAATCAGTTTGGTGTAAGCCAAGAAGATTTGCAGACGGCTCTAGGAACTACAAACTTTTCAGATTACACCAAGTATGGTTTAACTCACGGGCAAGGATTGCAAGAGTTAAACATGATGATCTCTAATTGGGTTGCAGATCACCCATATGCAACCAATGCTGAAATCCAAGCCGCCATGAAAAAAGCTGGCGTTAACGATGAAGATATTGCCCGTGGTTTAAACGCATTGTCAGCCTCCGCTGGTAAAGAATACGCAATTGTTCATGACATGGGCTTAGATCAGTTATACAAAAATATTTTGGACTATCAGGCCGCAGGGCATTCGCCCGCAGAAGTTGCCGCCGCACTAAAGGCCACAGGGCTTGAACAGCGCGACATTAATGCGGCCAATAAATTTGCAACAGAGATGGGCTATACGGCCAACCCTACATCAGCGGCGGCAACTGTTAACTATCTACCACCAACCAAAACTGAACTTGGCTCGATTGCAAATAAAGTGGCTGATGTAATCCAAAATACTACGCCTGTGGTTCAAAATACCGCCCCCGATAACTCAAGCAAGCTTAGTGAGATTTATCAGTATTTTGCAGATCCATCAACGCAAGCCGCACTTGCTTCCGGTGATACACGAAGTATTGCTGAAACAATGCAAGCACTAGGCTATTCTCCAGCCGAGGTGGCTCAAGCTACAGGCACAAATGTTGCCGATGTTCAAGCCGCATACGATGCCGCTTTAGGAGGTAATAAAGCCTCCTCGGATAACTATTACCAAGATTACTATGCCGAAGGCGGTATGGCTAAAGGTCGTTATCTCCAAGGCGATACAGATGGCATGGCAGACAAACTCCCCGCTAAGATTGGTCAAGACCAGCCAGCGGCTTTAAGTCATGGTGAGTTCGTCATCCCTGCGGATGTGGTTTCTCACATGGGTAACGGCAACTCAGATGCTGGAGCTAAGAAACTTTACCAAATGATGGACAAAATTCGTATGGCACGTACTGGCACAAAGAAGCAAGGCAAACAAATCAACCCTGACAAGTTCATGCCCGGTGGCTTGGCTTATGCCGCTGGCGGTGCTGTTAAGAAGTTTGAAGCAGGCGGCTCCACAGGAACTCCTGCGGCTAACTACAACGCAGGACTTGCAGGGGTGGAATCTAACCTGTCTAACTGGGCAGGCCCATATGTAACCAATATGCTCGGTCAAGGCCAAGCCTTGGCTAACATGCCTTATCAGGCATACATGGGCCAGTTGACTGCGGGTGAGTCTCCTTTACAAACCTCTGCGTTCAACACTGCCGCAGGCTTGCAGACACCATCTAGCATTGGCACTGCCGCTACAAACGCAGGAGCTATTGGCACTGCCGCTCAAGGGTTGAAGTACACACCCACAACCACATCGTTTGACGCCGCTCAGGCTCAAAGCTACATGAACCCATACTTGCAGGCTTCATTGAATCCTCAGTTGGAAGAAGCTCGCCGTCAGTCTCAAATTACCCAACAACAGAACGCCGCCAAGATGACTCAGGCTGGCGCTTTTGGTGGCTCTCGTCAGGCTATTCTTGACGCAGAAACACAACGTAATTTAGGGACTAACTTGGCCAACATTACCGGTCAGGGATACGCCAATGCGTATGACAAAGCTACCCAACAGTTCAACGCTGATCAGCAACGCAAGATGCAAGAAGCCCAATACGGTGCAGGCTTTGGTTTACAGGGTCTACAAACAGGCTTACAAGCCGCGCAAACTCAAGGCGGTTTGGGTGTTCAACAGAACCAAGCTGACATCAATAATCTCAATGCACAACTGGCCGCTGGCGCTCAACAGCGTGGCATTGAGTCTGAAGGTATTGCCGCAGACAAAGCTCAGTTTGAGGAGGCTAGAGCGAACCCTTATAAGATGGTTCAGTACCAACAATCTTTGTTGCAAGGCTTACCGTTAGCGGCTCAAAGTTATCAAGGTATTGAGCCTTCTGCGTTAATAAAAGCTTCTCAGGGTGCTACCACTGTAAATCAGTTGTTAAAAAATCTGAACCTTATTTGAGGATATCTAAATGTTTACACCTCCATCAGTCAATCAGATAACCAAAACTTACATGGGGCAACCAGCCCCATTAGCTTCAAAGGTTGACCAAGATAAAAAGCAACATGGTGGGATTCCTCAGGATTTGCGCCAGCTTCTTGCTTTAAACGACATTACCGAGATGCGTGAAGGTGCTGGCATTCAGTCTGCTTTAAACGCACCTGTGAATATGCCTACAGTTGCAGAGGATGTCCAAGCCAAAGCCAAGCAGGCTTTACAGGCTCGTATGGTTCAGGAGGCTCAGAAGCAAATGGCTAAAGATGGCAAACCCGGAGTTGTTCCTTTTGGTGTACCCCAACCCAGACCGCAACCTGAAGAGCGTGGCATTGATAGTCTTGCCTCTAACATAGGCGAATCCTATTCAGGCGGTGGCGTTGTTGCTTTTGTTGAAGGCGGTACACCTCCAGACACAAGAAGTGCTGACGACATTCTGCGTGAGCAGATGCGTGTAAACGAAGAAGCCAAACGTCAAGCGGCTATTGAGCGTCAGAAAGCTGAACTTGGCTCACCTGACACAACGCAGATTGACCGTTTGGTGGCTGAGTTAGAGGGCCGTAAAGCAAAGCTTGCCGCTCCTAAACCGGGCTATGACGCAGTGATGGAATACTTGGCTCAGATAGCCAGCGCCCCATTAAGTACCCGCTCTAGTGCGGCGGCTGGTGCTTACGGCGCACAGCAACAAAATGCTTTGCAACGCAGTCGTGAAGAGCAACAGAATGCTTTGACTGAAAGAGCTATTGATTTGGCTCAGAAGAAAGCAGATGTTGGCTATCAGTACAAGAAAGATCTGTACCAGACTGGAAACACTGCCGCCGAGGCCGCTATCAAACAGAAGTACGATGCGGCTATTGCTGTGGCTAGATCAGATCAAGAGAAGGCAAAGCTTCAGCAAGAGAAAGAACTCAAGCTTAGAGAAATTGCCGCAATGAACAAGCCTCCCGCAGGCATTCAGGTTGCCAACATGTTGTTGTCAGCAGATCCAACCATGTCTAAGCCAGAGGCTTTGCGTCAGGGTTTCTTGATCACCCAAGGCGGCGATTTAAAGACTCAACAACTTGATGCCAAAAAGGTCAAAGACTTTGAAGAAGCCAAGGCCAAGATTGAGAAGCAGTGGGATGCTAGACCAGAGGCCATGCTCGGTAACTCTAAGAAGCCTGAATCACTTGAAAAGTACAACAAGTGGAAAACAGACAAAGATGCTGAGATTAACCGTGCCAAAGAGCAGATCCTTGGCGCACCCGCAGGCGGTTTGCCTTCAGCTTTACTATCTCCAACAGGGGCCGCACCTAGTGCAACTCCAGCCCCCGGAGGATATACTGTCATGGCCGGAGGGAAGGTTTACACGTTCCCAACACAAGAAGCGGCGAATGCGTTTAAACAGAAGGCTGGAGTGCAATAATGGATCTAGATGAACTGGCGAAACAGTATGGCGGTGTCGCAACTAAAGCTGAGTCAGTTAATCTAGATAACCTAGCCAAAGAGCTAGGTGGCACTTCACGCCCGGTCAAGGAGCGTACAGTCACCGAAGCCTTTACCGACCCTGCCGCCAAGCTTGCGTCAGGTATTGGTCAGTTAATCCAGTTTCCCGGTCAGATCTATGGCCTGACTACAGGCGCAATCAAAGAAAAAGACTTTGGAACCACAGGCCTGCAAGGCCTTGGACAGAGCTTGCAAGACTACGCCAAGAAGAATCTGTCTGAGAAACTTCAGGCAGAAGAGCTTGAGACTGCACGTAAGGTTGCAGAGGCCGAGAAGAAAGGCCAGCTATCTGCTTTAGGCACTCAGATTGGCGAGGTTGTAAAAAACCCTTTGACACAGGGTATTGGCTTCCTAGCCGAGCAAGTTCCTCAGGCTATCCCCTCTATCATTGCCGCCGCAATTCCCGGTGTTGGCCCTGCCGCCGCCGCAGAGTTACGTGCCGCTCAAGCCGCCGCTAAGGCCGCCGTAGGTACAGTTGCCAAGAAAGAAGCCGCAGATGCCGCTTTGAAGCTTGCCGAGAATGCCGCCAAGAAGTCAGCGATTGAGCGTGGCACACAGGCCGCTATCGGTACTGGAGCCGCACAACAAGGTGCAGACATTGGCTCAGGTAGCTTTGAAGAGATCAAACAGTACCTGATGAGAGAGAAAGGCATGTCCGAGCCTCAGGCGGCGGCAGAGGCTTTAAACCTCGCCAGAGCCGCTGGAGTAAGTGGTGCGGCCATCTCCCTTTTGGCGCAGAAATTACCCGGTGCGCAAGCCTTGGAACGTGCCCTTGCGGGTGAGAGACTCGGCACTGGTCGAATCAAAGGTGCGATTGCTGGCGCTATCAAGAATATTCCTGAGGAAATGGTTGAAGAGGGCGGCGGTAAGTTCACCCAAAACCTTGCCTTGCGTGATGTAAACCCTGAGCAAAGTCTCACTGCGGGGCTAGGTCAGACATTAGGTCAAGCCGCCCTAGGCGCAGGCCTGATCGGTGGTGGTGCGGGTGCTATTGCAGGCGGTAAGCCTGAGATCAATCCTGAAGATGTTCAGAAGGCAGAGTTTGAAAAGCGTAAGGCTGAGGACATTAAGAAGGCTGAAGAGAAGCGGGCAGAGATTGCCAAGCAGATGGAGGTCGTTAAGAACCCTGTCGGCGCTATCACTGAAGCTGAACTTGGCCCTGAGTTGGCAACGTATGTCAAACAACACCGGGCCGCCACAGGTAAGCCAGCACTCACTACATACAGTTTGGATGATGTGGTTGATGCTTTGCCCGGCAAGGATGTAGCCAAAGAAGCAACTGCTTTAAACGCATTGATCGCCCAGAAGACTGGCCACACAAATCAGGTTTACACGCCTGACGCAGTGGCCAAACTGGCCGAGGAAAAGAACGTTGACACAACCACGCCCGGTTTTACCGACTTCCTTTCTAGGACAACTGGTATCAGTGATCTTGCCCAGATGTCGCAACCTCAGTTGCATTCTGCGGTCACGGCCCTGCAAAAGCTTCCTACGTTTGAGACTAAGCAGGAGTTGCCTGAAGGCACTAACGCCACACGTTACTTGCCCGAGCAGGTTACGCAGGCCTTAGATGCTTTAAACGCCAAGATGGACGAGGCGGGCAAAGACGAGTTAACGTTTAAAGAGACTACAAAAGCCGTTGAAACAGCGACCGGACTCAAAGGTTCTGCTGTCAATGATTTGCTTAATGATGCCGCCCGTGATGGAAAGATTGTTTCGGGCGACAAGGTAGTTAGTATTCCCTCACGTACCACACCTACTGGATACGACATTCAGGAAGAAGTTGGTGCTGAGGAAGAGCAAGCACAATCTTATGATGTCATGAGCGGCGACCAAAAGGTTCGCTCGATGGACACCAAAGAGGAGGCTGAGGCTCACGCAGAGAAACTTACCAGCTTTGCTGAGTCTGAACTCAAAAAGACGCAAGAGGCGTTAAAGGCTCAGGACGCAAAGATTACCAAGTCAGAGAACGAGTTGCACAAGTTTGAACTCAATGGCTTGGTGGATACACCCGCATACAAGGCC
>Ga0214919_10012516_pt1 | contig 10419 bp, 11 predicted proteins | sample LL1503_MetaG_FD_177994 | JGI IMG/M metagenome (GOLD analysis project Ga0214919, IMG submission 177994) | Freshwater microbial communities from Lake Lanier, Atlanta, Georgia, United States - LL-1503 | ecosystem: Environmental > Aquatic > Freshwater > Lake | place: USA: Georgia | collected... | reverse complement strand
TACGACCCGGGCCTGGCGCTGCAGGTGGACGCCGACCGGATGCTGGGCGGGCCGGTGCCTTCGCTGCCAACCGATCCGCCTGGCAGTGTTAGGCATCGCTACACCTACCGTGAGCTGCAGGCGCATGCACCAGAGACCGGGCAACTCGATTTGGCCGACTTCGCGCCGCATTTGTTGATCAGCAGCTTTGCCGGTTATCCGGAACTGGCCAAGGCCTACCAGGCGCGCGCCAAGCCCAAGGCTGGCGTGAGCCCGGCGATTGCGGCGCTGTCGGCACAGTTGGTGGCCGGCGCAGCCGATGAGCGCGACAAGGTGCGGCGCCTGTACAACTGGGTGGCACGCAATATCCGCTATGTGTCGGTGTCGGTCGGGGCAGGGGGCTATGTGCCGCATGAAGCGCAGAGCGTGCTCGAGTTGCGCTATGGCGACTGCAAAGACCATGTCGTGCTGCTGGAAGCGCTGCTGGACGCAGCCGGCATTGCCAGCAGTGCGGTGCTGATCAACACCGAGGATTCGTACCGTCTGCCCAAGCTGGCGATGCCGTCGGCGTTCGACCATGCGATCAGCTATGTGCCGTCGCTAGACCTGTACCTCGACTCGACGGCCGAGTTTGCGCCTATGGGCTTGTTGCCCAACGCCGACATGGCCAAGCCGGTGCTGCTGACGGCCTTGGGCCGGGTCGGCATGACGCCGGCCACCGACCCGGCCAAGGACTACACGAGCACCGAACTGGAGCTCGCATTGCAGCCCGACGGCGGCATCGTCGGCAAGAGCCAGGCGCGGCTGCACGGCTACCTGCAAGTCGCATCGCGCAGCACCCAGCAGGCGAACGCGACCCGCGAGCAGGCTGGTGTGATCAACCGATTGCTGGCGCGCTTCATGGAGTCGGGCACCGGCAAGATCACGCCGACGCGGCCCGGTGACCTGGACGCGCCGTGGTTGGTGCAGACCGAGTTCGAGCTTGACCCGGTGGTCAATGTGCCGGGGCCGAGCGCGATGACCTTGCCGACCGGGCTGTCACCGGGCAGGATCAAGGGCATGCTTTACCGGCCGCCGGCGAACCGTCGGTTTCCGTCGAGTTGCCAGTCGGTGCGCCATGTCGAGGCGATTGCGCTGAGTTTTCCGGCATCGGTGCGGCTTGGCAGGACGCCGCAGGATGTGAACTTTGGCCGCGGCGCCCTCGCGTACAGCGCCAGTTACCGGCTGGAAGGCCAGTTGCTCAAGGTCAGGCGCGAATTCGTGATCCGGCGCAGCGGCACAGTCTGCGGCGCCGCGGATGACCGCGACTGGGAGGCGTTTCAGACCGTTCTGCAGCGCGACATGAGGGCGCAGGTGTTTTTCGAGTAGGTAATGAAAGAAGCGAAAGAAGCGTGACGCCTGACGTCGGCTCAGCTTTTTGGCATGGCTACAACGAAGTCATCAGGAGCGAGGCGCAGCATCGATTTAGTTTGAGGTCTGCGGTCTATCGCGAAAATTTTGGTGCGGCCGCGGCCGCGCGAAACACCCGGTATGCGTCGGCGCTGCTCATGTAGGCGCACTTGGTGTCCTCATCATTGACCCACGTGAACACGATCACCTTGCTGGGCGCGTGTTCGTGGAAGAACAGCCGGTACTGCTGACAGAACTTCGCCCGGAACCAGTGCTTGTGATCGTCGCGAAGCTTGCCGCCTAGGGTGCCGCCTTGACGGTACTCCGGCCGCGCGGGGTCTTGAGGTATGAGGTCTCGGCCCTCTGCGGGTTCGCCCGGGAGCCTTCTCGGGCCCTTTCTTGGGTCGTCCTACCTACCAGCGCATCGGCCCCAAGTTCCGTACCATAGGCGCTTACATCCACTGCAGAGCCGCTATGACCGCCGAGTCCACCGAACCCAGCCTTGTGACAGCCGCCGTGCTGATTATCGGCAACGAGATCCTGTCCGGGCGCACCCAGGACACCAACCTGGCCTACCTGGCCAAGAAGCTCAACGAATACGGCATCCAGATCCGTCAGGCGCGGGTCGTGCCCGATGTCGAGCGCGACATCGTCGAAGCCGTGAACGCGCTGCGCGAACACCACGACTATGTCTTCACCACCGGCGGCATCGGCCCGACCCACGACGACATCACCGCCGACTGCATTGCGGCGGCTTTCGGTGTTGATCTGGTGGTGTCGCCCGAGATCGCGGCCATCCTGGAGCGGCGGCCGGCGCCGCCCGAGATCATGGCCGCGCGCATGCGCATGGCGCGCATCCCCCGAGGTGGCGGCCTGATCGACAACCCGCTCGGGCCACCGGGTTTTTTCATTGGCAATGTCTACGTGATGGCTGGCATTCCCCGGGTCATGCAACAGATGGTCGATTCTCTGGCCGGCAAGCTGCGCCGCGGCGCCACCGTGCGATCACGCAGCGTGACGGTCTACTTGCCCGAGAGCCAGATCGCCGCTCGCCTGGGTCAGATCCAGCAAGAGCAGCCGCGCGTCGACCTCGGCAGCTATCCGTTCCAGCGCGAGGGCCGCTACGGCACCATGCTGGTGATGCGTGGCACCGACGCCTGCGCGCTCGACGCCACGCTGGCCGAGGTCTCGCGCATGATCGTGGAACTCGGCGGCGAGCCGCTGGATATCCAGGCAGACTGAGCCGAATCTCCGGTCAATTCAATCCGACCTCTAGCCGTCCAATCCTTGTCTTGAAGGCAACCAGCCCTCTCCCCGATGCCAAATCCATTGAATGCCTATGTCGCTGGCCCGCGTACGCGGATTTCCGGTGCTGAAACCGGCCCGCTGGCCAAGCTTGATTTCGCGGTCAAGGATTTGATCGATATTGCCGGCGTGCCCACCGGCGGCGGCAATCCGGACTGGCCGCGCGCCAACGCGGTGCCGACCCGACATGCCTGGGTGGTGGAAACCTTGCTGGCGGCTGGCGCGTCGGTGGTCGGCAAGACCATCACTGACGAGGTTTCACTCGGCATTTTGGGGGAGAACGCCCATGACGGCACGCCCATCAATCCGGCCGCGCCTGGCCGAGTGCCAGGTGGATCGTCGTCAGGCTCGGCCTCTGTGGTTGCCGGCGGCTTGTGTGATTTCGCCCTTGGCACCGATAGCGGCGGTTCGGTGCGGGTGCCGGCAAGCTATTGCGGACTTTATGGCGTCCGGCCTACCCATGGTCGGATCGATTTCAGCGGCATCACCGTGCAGTCGCCCAGCGCCGATACCTGCGGCTGGTTCGCGCGGGACGCCGAAACCTTCGGGCGGGTGGGCGAAGTTTTATACGGTGCGGCGCGTCCAACCCTGCTGCCAACCCGGCTGCTGGTGGCAAGCGATGCATGGGGCTTTGCCGATGTCGCGGTGCAGGACGCATTGGCGCCAATGCTCGACCGGCTTGCCAGGCTGATCGGCCACCGCGAGGATGTGCTGCTCGCCCCGCAAGGACTGTCGGTCTGGCAGCGCGCCCAGCGTGTGCTGCAAAGCAGCGAATCGTGGCAGACCTTCGCGCCCTGGCTCGACGAATTCAATCCGCGCTTTGCCTTCAGCGTTGCCCGCGGCTTGGTGATCAGTTCCATGCTCACCGACGCCGAGCGCTCGGCGGCTGCGTTGATGCGGGACGAAGCCCGCGCCCGGATGCGCTATTTGCTGCCTGCGGGCACGATGTTGTGCCTGCCCACGACACCATCGCCGGCCTTGCCGGTCGGGCTCAAGCTGTCGGAATTCGCGTTCCCGCGCGAACGGATTGCCTGCCTCACCAGCCATGGCGGCCTCACCGGTGTGCCGCAGGTCAGCTTGCCGGGGGCCACGGTCGATGGCGCGCCGGTTGGCCTGTCGATCATCGGCGGGCGTGGCACTGACCTCACATTGATGGCGGTTGCCCGCGCTTTGGAGGCCCTGTGACATGACCCCGAATATCCCAGTGGTGGTCGCCGAGATTGCCGATATCTTCGAGCGCTATGAACAGGCCTTGATCGATCGCGATGTCGAGACCCTGGACACCCTGTTCTGGAACAGCCCGCACACCATCCGCCTGTCGGTGCGCGAACATGGCTATGGTTTCGACGCCATTCACGCCCATCGTCTGGCCGCCGCGGCGGGCGCCGGCGGCATCAAGCAGGGCCGGTTGCGGCTAGACATTCTGACGCTTGGGCATGATTTCGCCACGGTCAATTTGACGTTCAAAGTCCGTGACGCGGCCCTGATCGGGCGCCAGAGCCAGGCTTGGGCGCGCTTGCCCGGTCTGGGCTGGAAAGTCGTCTCGGCCCATGTCTCGACGGTTGATGCCTCGACATTGGCGCCGGACTGACCCAGTCTGCAAAAACTCGCGCCGCATGCGCGGCCGCCCAGAACTTGCGGATGTGCTGCGCGATGCCTTAAGCGCCCCGGTGCAGTCGGGCCTGGCTTCGAAGAAGCTGCCGGCAGGTATGGCTATGCGCCAAGGGCGGCCTCGATGCGCCGGTCCGGAATGAACCACATGACGGCCACCGACAGGTACAGAGCCATGGACAGCCACTCGTTGACAAAGGCGAGCCCGATGGCAGCCGCGTAGGCCGCGAGAGAGATCTTGCCCTTGAAGTCGCTGCCGATGGCCTTGGCCAATACCGAGTCCTCGCCGTGGTGGTGCATTAGAACCCGCACCAGGATCGCGTAGGCGATGCCCGCCATGAACAGCACTATCCCGTAGAGTGCCACCGGCAGGCGGTGAAAGTGGTTCTCGCCCATCCAGCCGGTCACGAAGGGAACCAGCGACAGCCAGAACAACAGGTGCAGGTTGGCCCACAGGGTGCGACCATTGACCTTGTGAACGGCGTGCAGGAGGTGGTGGTGGTTGTTCCAGTAGATGCCGACAAAGACGAAGCTAAGCACATAGCTGCCCAGTACCGGGAGCAGCGGCGCGAGCGCCGCCGTATCGTCGCCATGCGGGATCTTCATCTCCAGCACCATGATCGTGATGATGATGGCGATCACGCCATCGCTGAAGGCTTCGAGTCGTGTTTTTCCCACGTGAGGCTCCTTGCAACAAAGGGCGGACGGAACGACCTGTCATGTGGCACCGGCACTGCCCTTTGACCAATCCCGCTCGTAAGCCTTGCGGAAATTGACGGGCGGAGCCGTGACGGAGAGATACACAAAATGCTCTGGCCCGGTGTTCCTAAAGCCGTGAACATCGCCATCGGCGAATCGCACCACGTCACCAGCCTGGAACGGCCGCGTCTGGGCATCGCCCAGCAACAGTGTTCCGGCACCTGAAAGTGCCACCCAGACTTGCTCCGAAGTTTCGTGGCGATGCGTCGGATTCATGGCGCCAGGCGCGATCCGCACCTTGGTGATCGTCAGTCGGACAGACGCTGAGTTTTCAGGGAACAACAGTTGATGCGATTCAACACCGGAATTCGACAACACCTGGACGTCATTTCCCGCGATGAATTCCATGTTCGCTGCTCCAGTTTGGTTGGATGGGCCGCAGTGCGATGCCGGCGGCCCCCGTCACGGCGTGGAGGCGTCACCGCCGCATTTGCGCCCGAGGATAGCGGGCATGAGCGCGAACAGCAACAGCTCGGCCAAGTAGACCGAACCCGACACCGGATCGCGACTGGCGATGAACTCGCCGAGCGATCGATCCTGCAGCATGGTCGCGAGCAGCACTTCAGCCGCCTCGGACATCGCCAGCGCCGCGAACCCGACCTTGCCGCCAGCGAGAGCGCCTACTCGCAGCACGAATACACCCGCCGCGGCTTTGTCACCGTCTCGGTGGCAGCCGGCCTGTCAGCCGCCAGCGGGCAAACGGCCGCCGCCGATTCGCCCGCTGTCGAGACCAGTCAGGGCCTGAGGCGCCAGGACCTCCGCTGGGCGAATCGGGATCGGCTTGCGGGTGCGCACGCCGGGCTCAGCCTTCGCGCAGACACCGACACCGAGGCGAACCAGGGCGTCCCGGGCAAGCAACCCGCGCAAAGCACGCCCCACTTGGGTGCGGCTCCCGAAGGCCTTCAGTTCACTGCACACGATGACGCCGTCCTGCCGGTTCGCGACGGAACGCTGGATGCGATCGGCGATGGTCATCGCGGCAAACCTTGCTCGTCGACCTCAAGCGCACCACATCGGTAAGTCGTTGTTTTGACCGATCTATCTGGAACGATCGGCGCTTGTCCAGAGGACCGCAAAAGTGGGTTCGGCGGATGCAGCCATGACGGGGCGCTGGTGAAGATCGGGCTGGGGGCCTCCAAGGCCAGTGCTCGACGGATGCGATCTGTGTCCCTCACCTGCACAAGCCTGCGACAGGAACAGGGCCAACACCCGCCATAGGGCCTTGCTATACGATTGATCGATGACCACCGATTCCACGACTCCGACGACGTTCACGGCGTTGCCGCTGTTTCCGCTGCAGACCCCGCTCTTCCCCGGCGGGTACCTGCCACTGCGTATTTTCGAGGTCCGCTACCTCGACATGATCGGCAGCCGCCACAAGGCCGACGAGCCATTCGGCGTGGTCTGCCTGACCGAAGGCACAGACACCCGCCGCCGCCAGAGCGGCACGGCTGACGGTCAACCTTCTGGCGATGGCTTCGCCCACGAAGCGTTCTCTTCCGTCGGCACGCTTGCGCGCATCACCAAGTTCGAGCGCCCCCAACCGGGGCTGATGATGATCGGCTGCGTCGGTGCTCAGCGTTTTCGGGTTCAGCGCAGCGAGCAGCTCAAGCACGGCCTTTGGGTCGCCGATGTGGAGTTGCTTGCCGACGATACCGAACTGCCGGTGCCCGAAGACTTGACCTTCGCGCGTGAGGCCTTTCAGGGCCTCGTGCGCGAGATCGAATTGAAGCTCCAACAAAGCGGACAAGCTGGCTTCGAGATGCCGCTCTTGAAACCCTACCGTTGGGACGACTGCGGCTGGCTGGCCAATCGCTGGTGCGAGATATTGCCGCTGCAGCCGGAGCTGAAATGCCGTTTTATGGCGCTCGACAGCCCCTTGATGCGGCTCGAACTGGTGGCCGACACGCTGGGCCAGATTGGCTTCACGATGCCGACCTGACCGGTCGCCACCTGAGCACCAGGCGCTGCGCTGGCCGCCAGGCAGAACCAGGCCAAGGGTTCCTGTTGACCGGGGGTGTGAGGACAAGTGCGCGCCAAGTAGCTGAGTTCCGGCGTACCAGCCAGAAGTGGCTGAGGTCCGGCGTACCAGCCAGAACTGGCCCAGGTCAGCGGTCGGCGTGGTCCGCGGAGCCCGCGGCGGTCTGCTCGCATGACCATCCGGTGTGGGCGCGGGCGCGGGCGCGGCGCGCTTGAACTGGACGGCTCAAGCCGGTGTTCGATCTCGCTCTGGCGCAGGGCCCGAACTGCGGCAGTGAACTCAAGGTCATCGCTGCCATGCTGGAAAAGGGGCGTTTGAATTTCCTATCCCCTGCCACCTGCGCCGCGCCCCCCTGAATGCAGGGCCGTCCGGCGTTGACAGCCTCGACCTAAGGATGAGATTGTCCCGCCAGCCATCAGCTGGCACGCTGACCTGTAGAGCGAGCGGCGCCTCAGGTCGACACCACGAACCGCCACAGGAGTGAGAGATGTCCCTTCAGTTCCGAATCCGGCCGGCCATGATCCTGGCCGCCGTGCTCGCCATTGGTACAGCACATGCTGATGGTTCCCGCACGGAAGTGCTGTACGACAGCTTCAGCAAACCGAGCGGGGCCTACACGCTCGGCGACTACTACGGCAAGTGGTCCAACATCTACGGTCCCGGGGAGATGGCCTACCTCGACACCCGCAGCTTCGTCGGGGGCAAGTTCTCGGTCTCGGCCGTGCCCTTCACGGTCGGCTACGACTACAGCGTCTTCGACCACCTGAAGTACATCGCTGTCAGCAACCAGGCCTTCCCGGCCCCGGTGCGGGGCTCGATCACCTTTTCGTCGATCATCCAGGCGCAGACCCCGGGCACGCAACCGGGCCGCGTGATCCACGGCAGCTATGTCGTGAGTGGCGCGCCCTATGCGAAGGCCACGCTCGAGGGCCAGCAGGCGGGTGCCGTGATGAACATGATCGACTTCAGCACCGGGCAACTCTTCGATTGGTTCATCTCTGGCAGCAAAGCGTTCACGCTGGTCGAGCGCCTGCCATCAGCCGTCACCAACCCGGGTTTGCCAGCGACCGATCCCAGCTACGTCGGCCGCAGCAAGATGTACACCCAGATCGTCGACGAGGTGTCGATCGGCCCCGGCCCTCACAAGGTGGCCATCAAGTTCACCCGCAAGGACGGGCAGGGGACGGTCGAATTCTTTCTCGATGGCAAGCGCGTGAGCAAGGTGCGCAATGTCGGCGTGCCGCTGGACGTGCAGCACAAGCCCTACACGGGCATCTACCCATCGATGGGGCCGGGTGAACCGCTGGCCAACAAGATCAACGGTTTCGCCATCGGCCACGGGCTGTTCAGCCTGCTCGACGCTTTCCCCTTCCAGCACCCTGAAGCGCCGGAGCTGGCCGTGTCTATCCCCCTGGCGAACCGCCTCTTCGGTCAGGGCGCACGCGCCACCTTCGACGAGTTCCGTGTCATCACCGACCCGGACGACGACCGCGACAACGACGACTGAGGCCCGCGCGTCAACCGGTGCTGCGCAAACCGGCCGCGATGCGTTGAAGGAGAAGTCGACGCCGCGCTGCAGGCGCTCCACCTCTTCCCCGGCGCGGTCGTCACCAACCCGACCTTGCCATCGACCGATCCCAGCGACGTCGGCCGCAGCAAGATGTACGCCCAGATCGTCGACGAGCTGTCCATCGGCCCCGGCCCTCACAAGGTGGCCATCAAGTTCACCCACAAGCAGTCGGGCCGCTAGGCGGACGCCTGGCACGTCATGCGCCACGATCTCCAGGTTCTGCCGGGCCAGTCAGCTCTGATATAAAGCGTCAAAAATCAAAGCTCGGCCAGTCCGGCGCCGCATGATCCACCTGTCTACCACCTGCCGCCGCTGGGCCTCGCTGCTCGCAGCCCTGGTGGCCTTGCCCGCCTGGGCGGCGTCGCCCAAGCCCGTGGAACCCGCCCCCTGGAAGCCCAACCGCACCGTGACCCTGGTCGTGCCCTACAGCCCTGGCGGCGGGGTGGATGCGATGGCCCGACATGTGGCCAAGGAACTGCAGGCCAAGTGGGGTCAGACCGTGCTGGTGGAAAACGTGCCTGGAGCCGGCGGCCTGCTGGGCACTCGGCGGGTGCTGGATGCGCCGCCCGATGGCCACACGCTGCTGGTGCAGATCCCTTCGCTGCTGGTGATCCGCCACACACCGATGTACAAGGGGGTGGACCCGGCCGCCCGGCTGGTGCCGATCGCCACCTACTCGATCACCGCGGGCGTTTACGCGGCGCATGCCGGCATCCCGGGCAAGACCTACGCCGACCTCAAGCGCCATTGCAATGCCGCGCCCAAGCCTTGCTCGTTCGGCACCACCGAGAACATGGCCCGGGTTCGGCTGAAGATGCTGGAGAGTGACATCCCCAACATGATCGTCGTCAACTACAAGGGCGGGGGCCAGTTGGTGAATGACCTGCTGGGTGGCAATGTGGACATCGGTGTGATGGGCTATACCGCCATTGCGCCGCATGTGAAGTCGGGCACCGTGAAGATCATGATGACCAGCGGCACCACCCGCTCGCCAATCGTGCCCGACGCGCAGACCGCCGTGGAAGTGGGTCTGCCCCAGATCGCCAGCGAAACCTGGTATGGCCTGTTCGCGCCGCTTGGCACGTCCAATGCCGTGGTGCGCACGGTTGCCGCGGCCGTGCGCGAGGTGGCCGGCATGGAAGACACCAAGACCTTCTTTGCCGCCCTCGGCGCGTCGGTGCTGATCACCTCGCCTGAAGAGTTTGCAAAGCTGGTGCGTGACGAAGAGCAGCGCCTGACCGCCTTGCTCAAGAAGTACCCGCTGGATTGACCCGGCCCGCCGGAGCTCGAATTGGAACGCCTCTGCCAGGAGCTCGGCTCAGCAGATCGAGAGGCTTCTACGAGAAGGTCCGCAGACGGCCGCTCAGCCGATGGCCGCGACGGCACTCAGCCAGCCAGCTATTTCACGAACTATGCGGCGACTGGCGCAGCCTCGAAACGAGTGCGCGAGGCCGTGGCAACCTGGCGCAAATACGCGTGCAGTTCGGCGTCGGCCGCATGGAGGTGCTCGCACTCCGCGCTGTAGGCCTCGCAGTGCGAGAGTTGCATCAGCAGTTCGGCCACATGGCGCGGGCACTCGCAGGCGATCGTCGACGACAGGTTCGCGAAGTCAGCCAGCGCTGCGTCGTTCCAGCGGCGCGGCGGCACGGTGTTGGCCCCAGGCGTGGGCCGGTCGACTGCGGACTGCGGCGCCGCGGCCGCCTTGGCTGACAGGCTGTTCAGCCACTGCGCCACCACCGCGTCGGGCTGCGGTTCTCGCAGCAAGGCCGTGCCAGCCGTCGCGAGTGCCTCGCACACGGGGTCGGCAGCAAAGCTGTACAGAACG
>Ga0214919_10012515_pt1 | contig 10419 bp, 8 predicted proteins | sample LL1503_MetaG_FD_177994 | JGI IMG/M metagenome (GOLD analysis project Ga0214919, IMG submission 177994) | Freshwater microbial communities from Lake Lanier, Atlanta, Georgia, United States - LL-1503 | ecosystem: Environmental > Aquatic > Freshwater > Lake | place: USA: Georgia | collected 2015-03-15 | reverse complement strand
TTATTTATAACAAGGTAGGTTCAAAAGCAGCGCCAATCTATGATATAAGTTATAATGGCATAAATTAGCGAGTAAAACGGCATAAAAGTCAGTTTTGACAAGGTTTTTCTGCTATTTTTACATACATAATTTTTATTTTACAAACATAGAACGAATTGCTTTGAACGAATTTACCAATACCGAATTCATTAAATCCGAAGCACTAAAAATGGGTTTTGATTTCTGTGGCATTGCGCAAGCTGCAGAACTTACCGAAGATGCAAAGCGATTAGAAAAATGGTTGGCCAAAGGATTTCATGGAGACATGGATTATATGCAGAAAAATTTTGACTTAAGAATTGATCCAAGAAAATTAGTGCCTGGCGCAAAATCGGTGATTACATTTTTAAAAAACTATTACCCAGATCAAGAAGATTTAGAAACAGGAAATAAACAAGATTCAAAAATTGCAAAATATGCTTGGGGGGAAGATTACCATGAAGTGATTAGAAATCAATTGCATGAATTACTAGATCAATGTAGAAAAAAAATTGGCCCAATAGAAGGAAGAGGTTTTGTAGATTCTGCGCCTGTATTGGAAAGATCCTGGGCGCAATTGGTGGGCGCAGGTTGGATTGGTAAAAATGGAAATTTAATTCGTCCAAAAGCAGGTTCTTTCTTTTTTATTGCCACTTTGATTGTTGACCTGCCCTTAGATTATGATCAGCCAAATACTAAAGATTTATGTGGCACTTGTACCAAATGTATCGATGCCTGCCCTACCCAAGCTATCTTGCCCAATAAGACCATTGAAGCCAATCATTGTATCAGTTACTTTACTATTGAATTAAAAAAATCGGAAATTACAACGGATAGAAATTATAAAGACTGGGCCTTTGGTTGTGATGTCTGTCAAGATGTTTGTCCTTGGAATAGATTTAGTAAGCCTCATGAAGAAATTAAATTCAAACCATTGAATGGTTTGTTGCAAATGAATCAAACACAATGGTTAGAAATAGAAGAGACCACCTTTAAAGCTAGATTTAAAAATTCACCTTTATTAAGGGCTAAATTAAAAGGAATCAAAAGAAATATGGAATATTTAATGCGCGACTAAGGCATTGATTTTTGATTGATCGCTGTTTGCAAATTTTGCAATTCCAATTCCATTTTAGCACCCAATACTTTGTCATTCAATAGGGTTTGGAATTTTTCCCAAGGATACCATTTTACTTTTTGTTCAAAAGACCAATGGATAACATAACTGCTATCCTTTAATAAAGTCCATTCAAATTGCACCCTATAAGGGCTTTGTCCAGTAGCCACCCATCTGTAATTCACCGCCTGCGGTGTTTTGCTCAAAAGCTGCACGGTTTGTGTCCCAATATAGGCGGTGTTATTTTCAAGTCTTACTTTATTTTCTTTCCAATCGCTCATCCATTGGTTCCAATGATTTAAATCGGAGACGAAATAAGCTATTTTTTGAGGATCAGTTTTCATTTCAATGGCCCTAGAAGCAATTACAGTGGAAGGAAATAAAAGAGAGATGCCTGTGACGAGCAAACTCAAAATAACAATACTGATGATGATAAATTTAATAAAACGCATTATTCCCATTTAAAAATTTTGAATGCAACGGCATACACCACTACAATCCAGATTAATAAAATAGATATGTCAGGCCAAGCCGCTAAAAACCCTGTGCCTTCAAAAGATATATTGCGCATGGCATTGTTAAAATGTGTCAAAGGTAGTATTCTACAAAAAGGCTGCATCCAAGTAGGAAAATTATCAATAGAAAAAAAAGTACCCGCTAATAAAAACTGAGGCAGGGTAATAATATTGGCTAAAGGTGGTATGCTGCTTTCGTTTTTAGCTACCCCACTTACTATAAAACCAAAACCCATAAATAGAATTAAAGCAATAAAGCTCAATGCCATGATGCTTGCAAAAGTAACCCAGCCATTGACTAAGGTAAACTTGAAGGCAAAATGGCCAATACCTATAATTACTACAGCAGTAATTAATTGAAACAGGACCCTACTTAAAGCTTCTCCTAAGATGATGTACAGTCTTCGTATGGGGGTGGCATAAAATCTTTTTAAGACCAATTGCTGCCTTAAATTAAAAAACAAGAAAGCCACACCAAATACACCCGCACTCAATAAAGAGAATCCCATCTGACCAGGTAAAATAAAATCAATGGTGCGGTAAATACGACCAGGTACTTGCTGCACTGTATTATTGACGATGGCAATGGTAGGCGTATTGGGAAAACTAGTTTGATTGATTTTACCAATCACTGAATTTAAAATAGATTTTACCAATTGTATATTTTGCGGATTGGCGGCTTCTGAGCTAGTTAAATTAATACTATAGGGTGCGCCTGGAATACTTGCTTTTTTGATCGCAATCATGGTCGTAATTCGACCCTTGGCTAGTTCGGATTTAATTTTTTCCGCGTCTGCCTGCATAAAATTGAGTCCCGGAATATTTTTTATGGCCGTATAGACTGCATTGGAGGTGTCAGAACTTTTATCCATCACCACATTTACATTAATATTACTACCACTACTTAGAAAGCCAAAAACCAAAATGAAAATTAAGGGAAAGGCAAAACTAAAGACAACAGCCGATGGACTCCTAAAAGTAGCTCGAAGACTAGCTTTAGTAATCGACAACATGGCCGTAATTTGACTATAAGGTCGCATAATTTATGGATGGTTCACTACAAAGATAGGCAATCGAGCCTGAGGTTGACCCATCATTTGCTGTATGCTTTTAACTTGTTGATAGGTTTGCCATTGCTTAGCCCCTATTTCTTCTTTGATGGCTTTTAGTTTCACAGAATTCTCATAACCTTTAATCAATTCTTCAATAAAGGATTTGTTTTCTGGATAAGATTTAATGCTGTATCCTTTCAAATGCGCCAATTTTGAGGCAGCAGCAATGGCTTCATTTAGGGTAGCTATTCTATCTACCAATCCGACTTTTACTGCATCTGCACCAATCCATACACGACCTTGTGCAATTGAATCTATATAAGTAACAGATTTTCTTCGGCCAATGGCCACTCTTGATTTGAAGGAAGCATACACACTATCTACACTGGCTTGCATAAACCTTTGTTCGGTCGCATTTAAAGTTCGGGTTGCAGAAGGCATATCCGCATACTGGGCAGTATTGACACGATCAAAAGTAATGCCCAATTTGTTTTTCATAAACATTTCAACATTGGGTATCACCGAAAACACACCAATAGATCCTGTAATGGTATTGGCATCTGCATAAATAGAATCTGCACCGCAAGCAATATAATAGCCACCTGATGCTGCATAATTACCCATGCTTACCACCACTGGTTTTTCTTTTTTTAATAAATCAATTTCTCTCCAAATAATATCACTGGCCAAAGAACTTCCTCCTGGTGAATTAACCCTCAATACCACAGCACTTATTGTTTCATCGTTTCTTAACTTCTGCAAAAGCAATCGGTAATCATCACTGGCAATGGCCCCATTTTGATTTTTTCCCATTTCAATGTCTCCATCTGCAAATACCACGGCTATTTTACTGCTGCCTGTACCTCTGATGGCCACTGAACCTGCATAATCTCCGACACTCACAAAAGAAATATTTTGTTCTTTTTGAACATGCAATTTTTTTGCGATCACTTTTTTAACTTGATCGTCGTACAACAAGCCATCCACTAAATTGTATTTTAAAGCGTCGTTGGCATTTTGAATTTTTCCTTCATTGGCCAATGATTTCAAAGCAGCTATATCTATTTTTCTTTTTTCTGATACGCCTATTAAAAAACTATTGTACAATGCATTGAGCCAAATTCCAGTTTGCAATTTATTGGCATCGGACATTTGTGCATACCTAAAAGGTTCGGTGGCACTTTTGAATTTTCCAGCATAAAAAACCTCGGGTTTTATTTCCAATTTATCCAACAAACCTTTTAAAAACATAGTCTCATAAGAAAATCCGTTGAATTCCAAGCCTCCTGATGGATGCGTGTAAATTTCGTCGGCTGCATTTCCAATCCAATAGCCTTTTTGCGTAATGGTTTCTCCAAAAGCAATAATAAATTTTTTAGAAGTTTTAAAATCAATCAAAGCTTTTCTAATTTCCTCTGTGCTGGCATACCCATTTGGATTTTCTTGACATTTGATATAAATACCTTTGATGGTAGAATCTGTTTTGGCATATTTTATTAACCCAATTAATTCCGACAAACTTGGAATTTTGCCTTTCTTTTTATTGATGAGCTCAGAAAAAGGATCCGATTTGGTTTGTTCTAAATAATTCTCCGCCACATCCACCACTAAAACCGAATTAGAATTAATTGTTTTTTGTTCTTCACTGGAAAAGCTTCCAGCAATACCAAAAAGTATTAAAATACCCAAAAAACTAAAGATGATCAGTGCCAATAAAGAGGCAAAAAAGGTTTTAAAAAAAGTTTTCATGGACGTAGCTAATTGATTTATTCTATTTCCCAAAATAGAGGCTTCTAAAATAGGGTAAGGCTGTAAAATTATGGATATTTGAGCTACTTTCAGCATCCTTCTATGAACAAAGCATACCTCTTGATAGGCGGCAATATAGGCGACCGATTGGCAAATTTAAAAGAAGCCATTACACTAATAAATGAGGGTGCAGGAAGTATTGAGCAAGTCTCCTCCATTTACGAAACTGCGCCATGGGGCAACACGCAACAGCCTCCCTTTTTAAACCAAGCCTTAATGCTTTCCACTAACCATGACGCAGCCACATTAATGACGATTCTTTTAGCGATTGAAACAAAAATGGGAAGAACAAGAATTATTCATTTGGGCCCTAGAATTATGGACATAGATATTATTTATTTCAACAATGAAATAATTGAAACAGTTCAATTAACTATTCCTCATCCACAGCTATATAAAAGAAATTTTGTACTTACTCCCCTTGTTGAAATTGCACCAAATTTTGTACACCCTCTTTTAAACAAAAGCAATTCCACTTTACTTGCCCAGTGTGAGGATGAAAGCCTTGTGCATAAAAAAATTAATTTATAAGCAAGGCCCTGCCTATATTTGGAACGAAGTACGTACAAGATTATGAAGCATCATTTTATAGCTATTGAGGGAAATATTGGCGCAGGTAAAACCACCCTATCTCAGCTATTGGCCAAACATTACAATGCCAAATTGGTATTGGAAGAATTTGCAGAGAATCCTTTTTTAACCAAGTTTTATGAAAATCCTAAACAATATGCTTTCCCTTTAGAGTTGTTTTTTTTAGCAGAGCGTTTTAAACAACAACAGGAATTAATCAAACCCAAAGATTTATTTCAAGAAGTGACCGTTTCGGATTATTTATTTACCAAATGCTTGTTGTTTGCCAAAGTAAATTTACCCGAGGAGGAATTTAGGTTGTACCAAAAAATGTTTGATGTTTTTATTCAACAGCTTACCCCTCCTGATATTTTAATTTACTTGCATGCGCCTGTCAATAAATTGCAATCCAATATCAAAAAAAGAAATAGAAAATTCGAACAATCTATTACGGATGAATACTTGTTTAAAATCCAAGAAACCTATACCAGTTATATCAAGCAGCACCATATCAAAACCATTTTTATCGATGCGGTGAATGCAGATTTCTTATACAATGAAGCTCATTTTAAAGTGGTCATAGATGCTTTAGAAAAAGAACTTGAAGATGGCCAACATTACTACAGTTTGCCTTAACTTTAAGCAATGGATAGTAGCACCGCTCCAATCAAACAAGACCCTTTTGCCGCCTTAAAGATTAAAGAATTCAGACACTTAATGTTGGGCCGTTTCCTATTTATCATGGGCCTTAGAATGATGGGCACCTTGGTGGGTTGGTGGATTTACGAATTAACTAGCGCCCCCTTTGCCATTGGACTCATTGGACTTGCAGAAGTAATACCGGCTGTATCGTTGGCCTTGTATGCTGGGCATGTAATTGACATTAGCGAAAAAAGAAAATTACTATTAAGAGGCGTTAGCTTGTATTGGATTTGTGCCCTCTTGTTACTGGCCTTATCCATTTTCAATGACAAAACAGACAGCAGTTTAAGTTTTACCAACCACAAATCTTTACTCATTGCAGTTTTCATTTATTTTCTAGTTTTTTGCACAGGCATCATCCGGTCCTTCACCGGCCCAAGCTTTGGGACCATTGTGGGTAATATTATTCCAAAAGATGTATTGCAAAATGCCACTACTTGGAGCCAGGGCATTTGGTTGACTGCCTCAATATTAGGCCATTCCATTGTAGGATTCATCATTGCAGGTTATGGACATACAGGCGCTTTAATTACGGTGGTTACGCTGGTGTCCATTGGCTATCTGTTTATTGCTAAAATTAAACCCCTACCTCCACATATTGATTTAGTAGCCAATCAAAAAACCTTGGAAAGTGTCAAAGAAGGTTTGCGATTTGTATTTAACACCAAAGAATTATTGGGTGCACTTTCTTTAGATTTATTTGCTGTACTTTTTGGAGGCGCAGTAGCCATGATTCCTGTTTATGCAGTGGATATTTTAAAAGTAGGGGCCATCGGATTTGGCTGGTTGAATGCCGCTTCGGACATTGGTGCTTTTTTAATCATTTTCATCATCACTTTATTTCCCGTACATAAAACACAAGGCAAAAAATTATTATTGGCCGTGGGTGGATTTGGCTTGTGCATTATAGTATTTGCTTTATCCAAATTATTTTGGTTGTCCTTTGCAGCCTTACTGCTCAGCGGAATCTTAGATGGCTTTAGTATGATTGTAAGAGGTACGATTGTACAACTCAAAACGCCCGATCACATGCGCGGAAGGGTAATGAGCGTAAATTCCATGTTCATCAATAGCAGCAACGAATTTGGACAATTTGAAAGTGGCGTGGCTGCAAAATTATTAGGCGTCATTACATCTGTGGTATTTGGAGGAGTGATGACTATTATTGTAGTTGGTACCACTTGGTTCAAAGCGCCTTCTTTAAGAAAAATGGAATATTAAATATTCAAAGCTAAGGCGCAGCCAACAATCCATTCATTACATCATGTACGATAGGGCAGAACTCTACATTTTTCATAGTAATGGGAATGCGCTTAAAAAAAACATCTTCATCGGTATAAGGAAATCTTTGGCAATCGCTAGGGCGATGTTCGTAAATACTGCATGCATTGTCTCCACCTAAAAAAGGACAGGGTTTGGTTTTGGCTACATAATCACCTTCCTGATCCATGGACAAGTAAGTATCTATAAAAACTGTTTCTTTAATTCTTAAGTACTTGCTGATTCTTTTAATGTCGGGCATTTTAAACCTTGGCGAATAATTTTTGCAGCAACGGGCGCAATCCAAACAATTGATTTTCTCAAAAGCTGCTTCATGCAAATCAGGTAGTTGCTTCAAGATTTTACGCTTGTCTACCCTTTTTAAAAAATTTTGAAACTTTTTCAGCGTCTCCGGAGCGGGTAATTCGTATAATTGTTCAATAGATATGGCCATAATAGTAGGTCAAATATAAACTATTTAGCCCTCATCCACAAGCTTTCCCCACAGCCACAATTCGCTTCCTAAAAAGGTTAGTTTTTTTGTATCTTTGTATCCATTTTTAAACCACCCTATTTATGTTGCAATTGAACACGAACGGAGCAGAATTTATCAAAAGACATATTGGTCCAAGTGCCCAAGAAACGGAGAAAATGTTAGCCTCCATTGGCGCAAAAACAATTGATGAATTAATTGAAAAAACCATACCAGGAAATATAAGATCTAAAAAGCCAATGCAAATTCCAGAAGGACTTTCTGAATTTGAAATGTTGCAATCTTTAAAAAAAATAGGAGAGAAAAATATTGTGGCTACCAATTTTATTGGTCAAGGTTATTACGGAACTATTACGCCTACTGTGATACTTAGAAATATTTTTGAAAATCCAGGTTGGTATACACAGTACACTCCTTATCAAGCAGAAATTGCACAAGGCCGTTTAGAAAGTTTATTGAATTTTCAAACCATGGTTTGTGATTTAACAGGTATGCCCATTGCCAATGCTTCTTTATTAGATGAAGCCACTGCAGCAGCAGAAGCCATGGCCATGATTTTTAATCATGTGAACAAAACAGATACCGTTACACAGCCTAAGTTTTTCGTGGACAGCGCTATTTTCCCTCAAACCAAGGATGTACTTGTAACAAGAGCCGCTCCTATTCATATTCAAATTGAAGAAGGTAATTATACTTCTGTAAAAATAGATAACAATTATTTCGGCGCCATTTTACAATACCCAAATAATACAGGAAGCATTGAAGATTATACTGCTTTTATTGATCAAGTTCATCAAGCAGGTGGTTTAGTTATTTTGGTAGCCGATATTATGTCGCTTACTTTATTAAAAAGCCCAGGAGAATTAAATGCAGATGTAGCCGTTGGCAATACACAACGCTTTGGAGTACCTATGGGATTTGGTGGACCTCATGCTGCTTATTTTGCCACTAAGGACGAATTTAAAAGAGGTATGCCAGGAAGATTAATTGGTGTAAGTATAGATGCGCAAGGCAATAGAGCTTTAAGAATGGCTTTGCAAACAAGAGAGCAACATATCAAAAGAGAAAAAGCCACTTCAAATATTTGTACCGCACAAGCCTTACTTGCGAATATGGCGGTGATGTATACTATTTATCATGGACCAGTAGGTTTGAAAAAAATTGCTGAAAAAATTCATGGCTTAGCACAAAATTTAGAAGCGCAATTAACAAGCTTAGGAATTAGTCAATCTAATAAATTTTATTTCGACACTTTACATTTCTCAGGCTTTGATATTGCTGCTTTACAAAAAGAAGCCTTAGCTGTTGATTATAATTTCCGCTATTTTAATGATGGAAAAAATGACAATAGTATTTCCATTACCATAGATGAAACAATTAGTGCTCGTGAAATAGAAAAAGTAGTTGGCTTATTTGAAAAAATCACAGGCAAAAAAGCAACTGGTAAAACAGCAGCAGCTCCTTCAATTCCTACATCTTTAGTTCGAACTTCTACTTATTTACAACATCCTGTTTTCAATACACATCATAGTGAAACACAAATGATGCGTTTTATCAAACAATTGGAAAATAAAGACTTGTCTTTAAACACCAGCATGATTAGTTTGGGAAGCTGTACCATGAAATTAAATGCAGCTACGGAAATGATTCCAGTAAGCTGGCCTGCATTTAGTACCATGCACCCTTTTGCACCTAGTAGTCAAACTTTAGGGTATCAAGAAATAGCCACAGAATTAAGTGCTTACTTATGTGAGACCACTGGGTTTACTGCTTGTAGCTTACAACCTAATAGTGGCGCGCAAGGTGAATACGCAGGTTTATTAACTATTCGCGCTTACCACGAACATCATAAGCAAGCCCATAGAAATATTGTACTCATTCCTATTAGTGCGCATGGTACCAATCCAGCTAGTGCGGTGATGGCAGGCTTTAAAGTAATTGTAGTGGCTTGTGATGCTGCTGGAAATATTGACATGAAAGATTTACTAGAAAAAGCAGCCTTACATAAAGACAACCTAGGCGGACTCATGATTACTTACCCTTCTACCCATGGTGTGTTTGAAGAAACTATTATTGATATTTGTGATAGCATTCATGCATTAGGTGGTCTGGTATATATGGATGGAGCCAACATGAATGCGCAAGTAGGTTTAACAAGCCCAGGAGCCATTGGTGCCGATGTGTGTCATTTAAACTTACACAAAACATTCGCTATCCCACATGGTGGTGGCGGACCAGGTATGGGCCCTATTTGTGTCAACGATAAATTAGCCCCTTTCTTACCAGGACATATTTACAATAAGAATAAAATTGGTGCCGTAAGTGCTGCTCCTATGGGATCGGCTAGTATTTTATTAATTAGTTACGCCTATATTAAAATGTTAGGTGCAACGGGTTTAGAATTAGCCACTGCCTTTGCTATTTTAAATGCGAACTATATGAAATCTCGTTTAGAGAAAAAATATACCATTCTATATGCAGGAAAAAATGGAACCTGTGCGCATGAATTTATCATTGACCTTCGACCTTTTAAAGCAACTGCGGGTATTGAAGCAGAAGATGTAGCCAAGCGTTTAATAGATTATGGCTTTCATGCACCTACCATGAGCTTTCCAGTAGCAGGCACCATTATGATTGAACCTACTGAAAGTGAGGACAAAGCAGAATTGGATCGTTTCTGCGATGCTTTAATTTCTATTCATGATGAGATTGTGGCCATTGAAAAAGGAGTTGCTGACAAATTAGATAACCCTTTGAAAAATGCACCCCATACGCAGAAAGTAATTTGTGCCAATGAATGGAAGCATGCTTATACTAGACAAGAAGCTGCTTTCCCATTGTATTATGTGCAACAAAATAAATTCTGGCCAACGGTAGCTAGAG
>Ga0214919_10012513_pt1 | contig 10421 bp, 9 predicted proteins | sample LL1503_MetaG_FD_177994 | JGI IMG/M metagenome (GOLD analysis project Ga0214919, IMG submission 177994) | Freshwater microbial communities from Lake Lanier, Atlanta, Georgia, United States - LL-1503 | ecosystem: Environmental > Aquatic > Freshwater > Lake | place: USA: Georgia | collected 2015-03-15 | reverse complement strand
GCGTTGGCCTGCGTCATGCGCTCGCGCTCGGCTATGGCGGGGGCGGCCTTGCGGGTCAAGTCGATGAAGGCGTCGTAGGCCTGCACTTGCCTGAAATGCAATTGGGCAGAAGGGGTCACAGCTACCGATGTGAGTACGAGCAAAGTTAAAGCTACAAGCAGCAAATTGACAGCACGCCAAAGTCGTACTTTGCGGTTGCGCAGAGCTTCGCCAAAACCTTTGAACATCACCAGCGCTTGCGAGTCAGGGTGTTGGGCCCACACCTCTTGCTTTGCGGACAACGCTTGCGGCGAGAGTTCAGAAGGCAAAAGATGGCGCGCCGTCATGGCCAACAGCACGGTGTGGGTGGATGCATTGCTTTGTGCATTGCTGTCTGCTTTTTGTGCCAGGCCATAAGCAAAGAGCTGGTCTTCTGGGGCAAAGGGGCTGAGGCGTTGGGCTTCTAAAGCGACGGCAGAGTCCAGGGCGTCGCCTGCAAGGATGGGCAGTTGCATGGTGTGCCACAGCACGTGGCTTGGGGACAAAACACGACCCACAAATGAGGACGCCTTGATTTGCAAGGCCAGGGGCATGGCTTGCCCGGACTGCTCCAGACAGTCGATTTGCGGTCCTTGGTCTGGCGTGAGGCGGGTGATGTACTGCGGTGTGAGCCAACGGATCACGGGCCAATCGGCCATCAGCCGCAGCGCTTGCGACCAGTCTTGGCCTAGCGAGCGCAGATCCACGCCAAACAGGACGGGTGATAGGGTCAACGACTTCATAAGGGCTTGGGTTGAATTGGAGGCTCGCCAAAATGGACGGGAGCGTCGGCGCCCAACATGCGCCAGGGAAGCCCGTAGGCTTTGGCCTGCAGGTCGACCCGCCACACTCTGACAAGTGGCCTATTGTCGCTGTTTTGCAGGGTGGCTTTCAACAAGACGTAACTTGTTGCATTGTTTTGCACAAATTGAAGGCCAGTGGTGTCGGCACCCTCACCTTTGCCCACACGGGCAGCCACGACTTGCTCGGCTTTAGCCGAATCGCCGCCGCCCAGGACTGCCAGCACCCGAGGGGAGGCCGCCAAGGGGTTGACCAAGGGGGAGTTATTGATGTCCACGGTGAACAGGTCTTGGATTTGGGCAAAGATGGCGTAGGTGATGCCAGGGATGCGCAGCAGGTCTTCGACCGACTGAAACTTGTTGGGTGTGCCTTTGGGGGTGGGCTTTTTACGCTCTAGGTCAATCGCGTTGGCCAGTGGCAGGGCCACTTCGGGCGAGACGCCTGCGCCAAACTGCAAAGCTGCGGCCAGCAAGGGGGGTGGTGCGTCATTCAGGCTGATGAAGCCATTAAGCGGGATAACGTCGACTTGGGCACTGCGGCCAAACACCTCGATTGGAAAGCTTTGCACAGCCTTAAAGGCCTTGGCATTGGCTTGCTGGAGTTGGTGCAAAGTCAATCGAATGGCGGCGTCGGCGATGCCGGTGTCCAGCGTAGCGCGTTGGATTTGGCTGGCCATGCGGGTTTCACCGCGCATGGCATACATCATGCCCATGACCATGATGCCCAGTGCCGAGACGAGCCAGAGCACGGCGATCAGGGCAATGCCTTGTTGCCTTGCTTTTTGCTTGGCTTGTTGCTGGACAGGCGTTTTTTTCATTCTTCTTTGCCTCCGCCGATGACAAAGCCGCTGGTAGTGGAAGTGCTGTTGGCCGATGGAAACAGACTCAGAATTATGGGTGGCCAAGGGCCTTTGGCATCGGCAATGGAAATGCGCATGCGCTGCGGTATGGCTTTGGGTGCAGTCCAGGTGGTTTGCCAGCCACGAGGCCATTCGCCGGTGAATTGCGAGAGTTCGCGCGGCAGACCTTCGGTTTCGACACTCCATTGGGTGATGCGGTTGACCAGGACTTGGCTTTCGGCCTGCGTCCAGTCGGGGAATTGCACCTGCATGGCCCACGGTACATAGCGGATGACGAGGCCTTTGTCACCCCCCGAGGTGTCTTCTAGGGCGAGCCGAAAAAAATGACGCCCGCCGACGCCGGGCCGGGCCGGCATGATGCCAACCCACTGGACGCTGTCGGCATTGGCTTGGAACAAAACACCCTGGCCGCGTTGCGGTAGGTCGACCAAAGTGCCATCGATGCGGCTGACAGTGTGACGCAAAAATTGTTGCACCACCCGCATTTGATCGGTGCGTTGGAGTTTTTCATCGACACGTGTTTCGGTTTGCGCCATGGTGCGAAAAGCGCCCGCCATGCCCATCATGATCAGGGAGAGCATGGTCATGACGACCAACAACTCTATGAGGGTGAAGCCTTGCATGCGAGCGGTGTTGACGCGGGTCATTGGAATTTTTCTCCGGGACCGGGCAGGCGTTGGGGAAGCAGGGTTTGGGTTTGCACTTGGCGGGTTTTAGTGCCGTCAGGCCAAGAGACGGTAATGCTGATTTCGTGCAGCTTTAAGAGGCCGGGGGTGTTGGCTGATGGGGCATACAACTGGCTGGCGACTTGCCATTTGAAGTTGCCTTCTTGTCCGTTGTCGTTCCAACCTTCGTTGGTAACCGAGTCTTTGCTCTGCAACAAGGATTCGGCCAGCATGACGGCCTGCTGCCGGGCCGCCAGGTTGCCCGCGTTACTGGCACTGCCGCCCATGGCGCGGTAGATCATTCCGAGCGATATGGCCATGATGACAAAAGCCACCATGAGTTCAAGGAGGGTGAAACCGCGCTGGTTTTCCAGCTGCGCTTTCATGGCAACAAGCGCTCCTGCGTGACTTGGCCGGAGAGCCAGTCAACACGTAAACGGGTGCCTTCTTTGTTCGGACGAATGATCTCGATGCTGCCGCCCGTGGCGCCGCCACTGGGCAAAAAGACAATGCTGGCCATGCCGTCTTGCAATTGCTCGTTGCCCACTGTGGCTTTGATTTGCAGGGGTAGGGGGACGTCGTGCAAGGACTGGCCTTGCACGCCGACTTTGCGCCCGTTGAGATCAGCCACAAAGGATTGGGGTTGGCCCACAGCCTGGGCGTTTTGGCGGGCACGTCGCATGTCGGCCGTGATGGTGCGCAGCAGGCTGCGGTACTGGGTGGATTCACGCACTTTGCCATAGGCTACGGGCACCAAACCTACCAATAGGCCCATTATGGCAATGACCACCATAAGCTCGATCAGCGTGAAGCCTCGCTGAATATGCAGGCGCTGCGCCGTGCGCTCAGGACTTGTGGCCTCAGGGTTTGTTACGGATATCAGCGTTTTCACCTTCACCGCCGGGGGCTCCGTCTGCGCCTAAAGAAACGATTTCAATGCCGCCGTTGGCCGCAGGGCTCGTGTATTTGTAGGGCTTGCCCCAAGGGTCGTTAGGGATACCGCCTTTGATGTAAGGGCCGTTCCAGCCTGCCAGGCCCGAGGGCGCAGTGTTCAAGGCATTGAGGCCTTCGTCGGTGGAGGGGAAACGGCCGACGTCGAGCTTGAAGATTTCGAGGGATTTTTCGATGTCGGCAATTTGCACACCGGCCGTTTTGGATTTGGCGCCGCCCAGTTGGCTCAATACGCGCGGGCCGACCAAACCGGCGAGCATGGTGAGAATGGCCAAAACAACGAGCAATTCGATGAGGGTAAAGCCACTGCTTTGACGGTTTTTGCGCTGGCTGTGAAAATGTGTTTTAGGCATGGTGTAAAGCTTGTGGTGATCGAAAAATTATACGGCGAGGTCGTTCACCGAAAGGATACCAAGCAGGATGGACACGATGATGGACGCGATCATGATGCCCAGCACCATGATGAGAAGAGGCTCGAGCAAAGTCAGGCCGCGTTTGACGCCGTTTTCCACGTCGGTGTTAAAAATACGGGCCAGCTCCAGCAGCATGGTGCCCATGCGGCCGGTTTCTTCGCCGACTTTAATGAGGTTGACGGCCAGCGGCTCAAAGATGCCGCTGCTGCTGAAGGCGTCCACCATTTTGCCGCCGCCTTTGACTTTGGGTGGAATGGTCTCGAGCGCTTGGCGCAAGTTGCCGTTACCGACGGTTTGTATGGCAATTTGCAAGGCCGCCATCAGCGGCACGCCATTGCCCATCAGGGTACCTAATGACCGGGCAAACAGCGTGAGGTTGTATTTGAGGACCAAGGGGCCAAGCACCGGCAGGCGCAAAGCTTTGGCTTGCCACCAGCGTTGACCGGTGGCTGAGTTCCACCACTTGCGCACGATCAGAAAGCCGACAAACAACACGATGCCCATGACAGGCGCATAGTCGGTAAAAGCATGACCAACGACCATGACGATGCGCGTGGCCATGGGCAGTTTGTCGCCCATATCGTTAAACAGCACCTCGAATTGAGGCACCACAAAACCGAGCATGACGACGAGCGAGATGACGGCCACGCCGAGCAGGATGCACGGATAAATGATGGCGGATATGACGCTTTCGCGCAGGGCTTTGAGCCGCTCGAGGTGCTCGACCAGACGTTCGAGCACGTCGCTCAACTGGCCACTGGCCTCGCCAGAGCGGATCATATTGATGAAAAAGCTGTTGAATTGTTCAGGGTGTTTGGACAACGCCTTGCTGAGCGTAGCGCCGCCTTTGACGTCGGCCAAAAGGGTTTGTGTCAGTTTGCCCATGGCAGGCTTGGCGTTCATGCCAATAAGTACGCGCAATGCATTGTCGAGCGCCAGCCCGGCTTTGAGCATGATGGACAACTCACTGGACAAGGACAAAATGTCGGCCTGCGTGATTTTGTCGTTTTGAAACAGCTTGCTCAAACCCGAAGGTTGTGTATCAGACATCAAGCTGGATACCGGGGCCAGTGCGACGGCCTCGACGATGGTGAGCAGGGTCAGACCTTGCGAGCGCAACTGTTGCATGGCGCGGGCTTGTGTGGGTGCGGTGATGCGGCCCTCAACAATGTCTGCATTGGCACGCGCGGCTTTCCAGGCGAACTCAGGCATCAGTCTGGTCCTCGGTCACGCGCAAGAGCTCGTCGAGGGTGGTCACGCCGTCGACGACTTTGCGCAGGCCGTCTTGATAAAGGGTGTTCATACCGGCATTCGTGGCTTGCTGGTGCAGGCTGGAGGAGTCTTTGCCATCCAGGATGCTGCGGCGCATGGCGTCGTCAATGACCAACAACTCGTGCACGCCGGTGCGGCCCGAGTAGCCGCTTTGTCGGCAGTGGCTGCAGCCGATGGCTTTGTAAAGAGGGCGGGTACCCAAGTTGAGCCGGTGCAGACCGGTTTTTTGAATCACGGCTTCGTCGGGCTGGTAGGGCTTTTTGCAGTGTTCACACAAACGACGCACCAAGCGCTGCGACAAGACGCCGTTAACCGAAGAGGTAATGAGGTAAGGCTCGATTCCCATGTCTTGCAGTCGGGTGATCGCGCCGGCAGCGGTGTTGGTGTGCAAGGTCGACAAGACCAAGTGGCCGGTCAGCGCGGATTGCACCGCGATTTGCGCAGTTTCGCCATCGCGCATTTCGCCGATCATGATGATGTCAGGGTCTTGCCGCAGGATGGAGCGCAAGGCCCGCGCAAAGCTCAAGCCGATTTGCTGATGAACCTGGATTTGGTTGATACCCTCAAGCTGGTATTCGACCGGCTCTTCCACTGTGATGATCTTGTGTGCGTCGGAATCGATTTTTGAGAGGGCCGCATACAGCGTGGTGGTTTTGCCAGAACCGGTCGGTCCGGTGACCAGTAAAATGCCGTGCGGCCGCCCGAGCAATTGGTTAAACCGCTCCAGGGTGTCGGCCTCAAAGCCCATGGACTCGAGGCTGTAGCGCACACTGTTGCGGTCAAGCACCCGCATGACCACGCTCTCGCCATGCACAGTAGGTATGGTGGAAACGCGCAAGTCCAGCTCGCGTCCTTTGACTCGGGTTTTGATGCGTCCGTCTTGCGGCAAGCGACGCTCGGCAATGTCCAGGTGTGCCATGAGTTTGACGCGGGAGTTGACAGCCGCACTCAGTTGCGGGTTAACCACTTCTTCGGTGCGGATCACGCCGTCGACCCGGTAGCGCACATGCAACCCGTCGTCAAAAGGTTCGAGGTGAATATCTGAGGCCCGCATGTCGATAACGCGGCCAATGATTTGTGTGACCAAGCGGATGACCGGCGCCTCGCTGGCGAGGTCTTTAAGGTGTTCGACAAAGTCGCCGGAGTCGGTGTCGAACCGGTCTTCGCCTTCGGTGTCGGGTTCATCCTGGCTGGTGAGTGCCTTTTCAATGTCGGAAGGCATGGCCACACAGGGGTGGACTTGGAGGCCCGTGGCCAGCGCCAGCGCTTGACGAATGAAGTTATCGGACGCATTGGCCATGGCCACAGTCAGACCCGCTTCATCTTGCTTTAGCGGGTAGATCAGGTGAGTGCGCAAGTAGTCAGACTGCAGACCCGGGACCTCAGGCATGATGTCCGGAAAGTCCTCAGCGGTGACAAAAGGCAGGGTCCACATCTGCGCTTGCGCCTGCGCCACATCCACCTCGGAGACCAATCCCAAATTGACCAGCACCTGATCGAGCACGCCACCGGTTTCGTCACGGGCGCTCAAGGCGCGATCGAGATCACGGGCCGACAACTTGCCCGTACGCACCAACAACTCACCCAACTGATCGGGCAGTGAGGCAAGCGCTGCAGTAGCAGGCAGGGTTTCCGTGGCTTCGGTCATGGTGCAGTTCAGGGTTCTCGGTTCAGGCTGTGAGTGTAAACGTTGGCTCAGTAAGCCCCGTTGCGCTGCATGACCACGCCAACGGTCTTGAACAGAATGATCAGGTCGTAAGACAGGGACCAGTTCTTGACGTACCAGGAGTCAAGGTAAACGCGGGCGTCGTAGTCGGCGTCGCTGCGGCCATTGACTTGCCACAGGCCGGTCATGCCAGGGCGGACCATGTGGTAGTACACCTCGTCTTTGCCGTAACGGTCCATCTCGAACTTGACAACGGGACGCGGGCCCACAAGGCTCATTTCTCCGCGCAAGACGTTGAGCAACTGAGGCAACTCGTCCATGCTGGTACGACGTAAAAAATGGCCAATGGCGCTGACGCGGGGGTCGTTTTTGAGTTTTTGATCGCGTGTCCATTCCTTGCGCAAATCGGGGCGTTGTTGCAGCAGGGCTTCGAGTTGCTGTTCGGCGTCAACCACCATGGATCTGAATTTGTAGCACGGGAAAAAACGGCCACCCCGACCCACTCGCCAATGCGCAAACAAGGCGGGGCCTCCGTCTTGTCGGATGCGCCAGGCCACATACAGCATCAGCGGGGACAACAGCAGCAACAAGGTGGCAGCGGTGACGGTGTCGAAAATTCGTTTGGTCAAACGAGCGGGCCAACGCCGCAAGTTGTTGCGCATGCGCAGCAAGGCCACTTCATGCGAAAAGAAGTAGGACATGTCGGTGCCGTACAAGGGCACACCGCGCATGGCCGGAATGACGCTGATGTCGGGCGCACCCGATTGGGACAGCGAGCGCAGCCAATGCTCGCGCTGGTCGGATTGCGCGTGCTCCAGCGCAATGACCCACTGGATACCGGGTTTGCGGGCCAGGTGGTCGATTTGTTCAAGCGGAATGCGGGGTTGCGCTTCTTGGTTTTGCGGCCACAAGTCAGGCCCGACTTGCACAAATCCTTGGACTGAAAACCCCAGGCCCGGCTCGCTGCGCAGGGCATCGGCAGCATCCAGCGCATTGCGGCCCGTGCCAACAATGAGTGTGGGGCGACTCCAGTAGCCCATGCGGCTCAAGCACCAACGGGTCACCGCCCGCATGGCCAACAGGGCAAAGAACACCATCACCCATGACACCACCCACCACAAGCGGGAGCTGTTCCAGCGGGTCACCGCAATCAAGGTCATGTCGAGCAAGGCCAGGCTACCGCTGAGGCGGATGAAGTCGCCGACCTGGTCCCAAAAAGGACGGCGGTCGCTGTAGTGTTGGTAGCGGGTAAGCAGTTGGGTCAAGCCCACCACGGCCAAGACGGCCCAAGCGATATAGCGCTCAGGATCTTGGCCGGAAAACCATTCAGACGCACCGGCGAAGCCACTGCCTTCACGCACAAGCATCAAAATGGTGGTCAGACAAAAGGCGATGACAAAGGCCAGCGCATCCCCCATGAGGATGGCGAATTTTGACAAACGCAACTGAGCCAGGCTCAAACTGGCCACATGCCATTTGAGCGGTTCGAATGCAGGGGTGGGCTGTGCGCTCATTCCCAGTAGCCTTTGTTCATCGACATGTATTTTTTGAGACCAATCGGCCATTGATCCGCATTGTGCCCCATCTGGTAGGCCAGCCATTTGACGGCTGTTCGGGCCAAGGCATCGGGCAGTCGCCATGGCGCCTGGCTTGCAAGGTGACGCAACTCGGAGCGGACATAACGCCTGCCTTCTGCTTGGGCGCCACCAAAGGTCTTCATCATCCAGCCATTGTGTGCATGAAAAGCACCCGTATCGAAATACCGGCGGAACTCTTGCAACCAACTGTAATTGTGAGAGTGGCGGACACAGGCCTGAGCCTGGTAGCGAATAGTTTTGCCCGCCATGAGCAGACGAGCCGCCAGGTGCATGTCTTCGGCGCACAGAATGCGCCGGGCAAAGCCGCCTACGCTGTGCAGGTCATTGACCCGGTAGGCCGCAAAAGAGTCTGACAAAAAGCAGGTCTTAAGACCCCGAGCAGGCGCATCGGCCAGAGTTTGGGTGCGGGAGGTGTCCGGATAATTGAAGAGCCGGGCATGTCCCGCGATGGGCGTGGCATTGTGGTGCGGCAGTTGCCGACCGTAGGCAGCGGCCACCTGCGGGTCGTCAAAAGCCTCCAGCAACTGTGCGAAAGCGTGCGGATCGTTCAAGACCGCGTCCTGGGTCATCCAAATGGCAAAGGTGGCGTTGTGGGCGAACAAGTCAATGCCGAGTTGCCGCGTGCCGCCATGGTCAAAATCACGTCGATTCACCGAATGCACCTCCAAACCGGCTGCGCGGCAGGCCTCCAGGGTGCCGTCAGTGGAAGCCGAATCGATCACCACCACCCGACCTGGCTGGCAGGTTTGGGACTGCACGGCCGCAATCCACGCTTGGAATGCGGGGCCGGGGTTCAGCGTGGGCACCAACAGCACAACGCCCGGGTCGCACTGAACTGAGTGCGAAGTGGGTGTGGCGTGCGGGTTAGAAGTCATTCGGGCTTTATCCCCGCGCAAGCACTGCAGCCAAGGCTTGGCCTGTGTGGGTGCCCAGGCGCACCACGTCTTCGGGCGTGGCGCTGGCCACCACCATGCCACCGGCATTGCCGCCGTCGGGGCCCAGGTCAATGACCCAGTCGGCTTCGGCGATGATGTCCAGGTCATGCTCGATGACCATCACGCTGTGCCCGGCATTGACCAGCCGGTGCAGCACATGGATCAGTTTGTCCACGTCGGCCATGTGCAGGCCCACAGTGGGTTCGTCCAGCACATACAAAGTGTGCGGCGCTTTGTTGCCGCGGCGGCCGACTTCGTCACGCACCTTGGTCAGCTCGGTCACCAGTTTGATGCGCTGCGCCTCACCGCCGCTGAGTGTGGGCGAGGGTTGCCCCAGCGTCAGGTAACCCAGGCCCACATCTTTGAGCAGTTGCAGCGGGTGCGCAATCGAGGGCATGGTGGCAAAGAAGTCAACAGCTTCGTCCACTTCCATTTGGAGCACATCGCCAATGCTTTTCCCGCGCCAGGTCACGGCCAGGGTTTCGGGGTTGAAGCGGGCGCCGTGGCAAGCCTCGCAAGGCACTTTGACATCGGGCAAAAAGCTCATCTCGATGGTGCGCACGCCCTGCCCTTCACAGCTGTGGCAACGCCCTTCGCCGGTGTTGAAGCTGAAGCGCCCGGCCAGATAGCCCCGCGCTTTGGCTTCCAGCGTTTCGGCAAACAGTTTGCGCACCGTGTCCCAAAAACCAATGTAAGTGGCGGGGCAAGAGCGCGGCGTTTTGCCGATCGGGGTTTGGTCGACTTCGAGCACGCGGTCGACCGCCTCATAGCCTTCGATGGCGGTGCAACCCACCAGCGCAGGCCGTTGCCCCGCCGCCAAGGCGTCACGGCCGGCTTTGGTGGCACGCAGCGCAACCAATGCGTGCACATTGGCCAGCAACACGTCACGCGCCAAAGTGGATTTGCCAGAACCAGACACACCGGTCACCGCCACCAAGCGCTTCAAGGGCACATCAACAGACACGCTTTGCAGGTTGTGCATGTGCGCACCTTCAAGGCTAAGCCACTGCACATCGGGCGCATCCGCCTGCGCTGTGGAATGCCCCTTCAAGTCGGGCAAGACAAAGCGCCGGGGTTGCAAGGGATGCTGCATCGCATGCAAGAGGTAGCGGCCAGTTTGTGAATCAGCAGCGCCTGTGATGTCGGCCACGGAACCTTGCGCCACCAAGCGGCCACCGCGCTTGCCGGCGCTGGGGCCGATGTCGATGATGTGGTCAGCGCGGCGAATGGTATCTTCGTCGTG
>Ga0214919_10012512_pt1 | contig 10421 bp, 8 predicted proteins | sample LL1503_MetaG_FD_177994 | JGI IMG/M metagenome (GOLD analysis project Ga0214919, IMG submission 177994) | Freshwater microbial communities from Lake Lanier, Atlanta, Georgia, United States - LL-1503 | ecosystem: Environmental > Aquatic > Freshwater > Lake | place: USA: Georgia | collected 2015-03-15 | reverse complement strand
GACGTGCCCACGCGCGGATTGGTTATTGGTGAATTGTGATTGGGGGTTGGTGAGTGGTGATGAAGTAGAGGCGGGCAGCGTGCGCTTACTTATTTGACCTAGGTAGAAATTGTAGTATACTATATTCTATCTAGGTAGAAATTAGAGGAGATACCATGATTCACCGATATTTGGAAAGTTACATCCGTAGTGATCTGAAAAAGAAAATGGTCTTTATCAGTGGACCTCGGCAAGTAGGGAAGACCACTCTTGCCCGCCAGATAGGGGAGCGTTTTTTCAACGACCAGTATGAATATTTGAATTGGGATTTTGCGGAGGACCGCAACAAGATCCTTTCTGGTATTTGGCAGGCACAGAGGGATCTTTTTATTTTGGATGAGATCCATAAGTACAAAAATTGGAAGGGTTATCTCAAAGGGGTTTTTGACAAGTTCAAAGAACGCTTTTCGGTTTTGGTCACGGGAAGTGCGCGGCTTGATATTTATCGAAAGGGTGGGGACTCCCTTCTCGGTCGATACCGCTCTTATCGTCTTCACCCTTTAAGCGTTGCGGAGATCGATGCTCCTGCTGGGGATCGCGGAAAAACCTTCACTCCATTTAAAGAATTGCAGTTCCCCTCGGAGGGGGGTGACTCCTTTCAGGCGCTGCTTAAATACGGCGGCTTTCCTGAGGTTTTTATCAAGCAGGAGGAGCGTACCCTAAGATTATGGCATAACGAGCGGGCAGACCGCTTGGTGAAAGATGATATCCGTGATGTTGAGTTGGTGAGGGATCTCTCGAGTCTCCAGGTCCTGATCCGGCTTCTGCCTGGCAAGGTGGGCTCTTTGTTTTCGCTCAATGCGCTGCGGGAGGATCTGATGGCTGCCCACAAAAGCGTGGCCCTATGGGTCGAGATTCTAGAGCGGTTTTACTATCACTTTCGCATCTACCCCTATCAGAGCACCCTTGTGAAGTCTTTGCGCAAGGAGCCCAAGCTTTATTTGTGGGATTGGTCCGAAATCGAAGATCCTTCGATCCGTTTTGAAAATATGGTAGCCAGTCATCTTTTGAAGTTCTGTCATTTTTTGGAGGATGTCCACGGCTTCAAGGCCCAACTGAATTTCGTGCGTGATAAGGAGCAGAGGGAAGTGGATTTTCTTGTGTGCGTGGACGGGAAGCCATGGTTTTGTGTTGAGGCGAAATATACGAGCCAGGAGGTCCCTTCCTCTTTGAAATACTTTTCGACCCGACTGAAAGTTCCCTTCGTCTATTTAGTGGTTCAAAAGTCGAAGGTTGATGTATTCAAAGACTCGGTGCGGATCCTATCTGCGGACAAGTTTTTAAGGGGATTGGTGTGAAAGTCTGAAAGTTTCCGGGCTACCTAACAGGGCTCAGTAACTCTGTGAAGGGAAAAAGATTTTCTCGCAGGGACACGGGGAGCACGGAGGTTATTTATGATTGCTCAATGGGATCTGTGCCTCTGTGAGAGAATTGGTTCTCACGCGAAGGAGTGGTGATTGGGCCCCGCAGTTGCGGGACGCGCTCACGCGCGGATTAGTGATTAGGGATTGGTGACTAGAGATTGGTGATTAGGGGTTGGTCCCCGCGCCCCGCATTCGCGGGACACGCTTTCGCGTGGTTGCGGCCCCGACGCTGGTCGGGGCAGGTATGGGTTAGAGACGCAAGGAAAGGATTAAAAGGAGTGTGACCATTCCGCAGTTTAATGCGGAATAGACTTGACCATTCCGCAGTATTGAACCCCGGCGTGCTCGCAGCATGCTGCGAGCATGCTCTGAGCACGTAAAAAAGTTCCCGATCGGTACATTTTTATTGATTACCGGCTGCCATTATGTGATAATTTACCGATCGGTAAATATAGTAATTTATGACAAGCATTCAATCACCGCAACAGCTTGGCGCTGCGCTTCGTAGTGCTCGTAAGCATCTAAAATTGACACAGCCAGAGCTGGCTCTTGCGGCAGGTGTTGGGGTGCGTTTCATCGTTGATCTTGAGGCCGGCAAACCCACCCTGCGTCTGGAAACCGTTCTGCGTGTGATTGAGGCACTGGGTGGCAAGATCACCTTGGAGGGATTACCTGCTGTCGCCCCAGGGGGTAGTGGATATGGCAAGTGATCTTACGGTTTGGCTATTTGCAGACCCGATCGGCACTTTGTCGATGGCCGATGGACGACTCAGCTTTTCGTATACAAACGAGTGGTTAAAGTATGGCAAAGCCATCCCTTTATCTTGCTCGTTGCCGTTGCAAGTAGAGCCATTCGACGACCAAAAAACCCGACCCTTCTTTGCCGGACTTTTGCCAGAAGGAGAGATGCGCCGCTTGATCGCGCAACAGTGCCAAGTCTCCCGCCAAAACGATTTTGCTCTGCTCGACCACATCGGCGGTGAATGTGCCGGGGCGGTAACATTATTGAAACCTGGGCAGACCCTGCGCCTGCCCGATGCAGGGGGGGATATCGAATGGTTAAACGATGAGGAGGTCATTGCGATGTTAGATGAACTGCCGCGTCGCCCGATGTTGGCGGGCAAAGACGGCATACGACTCTCACTGGCAGGGGCTCAAGACAAGTTGCCGATAATCTTCGAAGGGGCGCGGATTGGGTTGCCTAGAAACGGAACGGCCAGCACCCATATTTTGAAACCCGCCATTCGTGGGGTGGAAGATAGTGTGACGAATGAAGGTTTTTGTTTGGCGTTGGCCGAGGCTATGAGACTTCAGCCTGTTCGCTCGAAGATTCACGCGGTTCGAGATCGGCAGTTTTTACTGGTAGAACGTTACGACCGAGTTGCTGATGCCACGGGGCGATTCCAGCGCCTTCATCAGGAGGACTTCTGTCAGGCGCTTGGGGTGGCGCCTGAGATGAAATATCAGAGTGAAGGGGGCCCGGATCTCGCGCGGTGTTTTGATTTGGCACGCCGTGTTACACGCCCCAGTGCGCCCCAGGTGTTGAGATTGTTCGATGGGGTGATTTTCAATGCCCTAATCGGCAATCACGATGCCCATGCCAAAAACTTTTCCCTGCTCTACTCGGCCGATGCCCCGGTTTTAGCACCGTTCTACGACATGCTTTCGACCGCTTTGTATCCTACCCTCACGCCAAAGATGGCGATGAAGATTGGGAGCAAGTACAAGTTCAGCGAAATCCAAGTTCGGCACTGGGATCAATTTGCTGAAGGGGCGGGTCTGGCCAAGGCTCAGGCGCGCAAGCGGATTTTAGAGCTAGCGAGGTCTCTGCCGTTGACCGCTCGCAAGCTTCAGGCTGATCCTCAGAGCGGATTTGCTGGCCATCCGATGGTCGAGCAGATTCTTCTTCTGATTGAGGAGCGTTGTACGCTGACGATTCGGCGCCTGCTTGGGAACGGGTGACTGGGGGTTGGTGAATTGTGGTTGGTTCCCGCGCTTGCGGGACGCGCTCACGCGCGGATTGGGGAATGGGGATTGGTGATTGGTCCCCGCGCCACCGCATGGGCGGGACGCGCTCACGCGCAGATTGGTGAGTGGGGATGGTGAGTAAAAAGAAGTGGGGAGAGGTGACTATACAGCGTCTTGACAAAGACTCATAAGCGACGCAAGATGAATTGTGCGCACGCTTAGCCCTACGAAAGCCCGTTCCAATCTCACCTACTGGCTGAAAGCCGCGTCCAGTGGGGAAGATGTAGGTATTCTCTATGGGGATCAAATTATCGCCTTAAGGCCAGTATCGGTGGAGTCTACCGACTACGCTATGCGGGAGTATGGGGCGACGGTAGCCGATGTGGAGCGCCTGTCCCACAGTGCTCATGAAGAAATCCAAAAAAACCGTCGCGCAGGAAAGCTCAAATCCTTCAACGGAAATCTCGAAAATCTGTTGGCGGATTAAGTTGACCGAGAGATGCCTTAAGCATCTTGGCAAACTTTCAACTGAGGATCGCGTGGCCGCGAACGAAGCCCTCGGAGCCGTGCTGGATGCCTGGGGTGCCCCTCATGCCCATCATGGAGCTGGCATACGCAAACTTGGTTCCAAACTTTTCGAATGTCGTGCGGGTCTTCGGCTACGATTGCTTTTTCAGCCTAATGCTCGTGAGCGGGAGCTGATTTTTTTCGAAGTGGGCGATCACGACGAAATTCGTCGCCTGCTTAGGAACTGGTGAATGGGGAGTGGGCCCCGCGTCACCGCATTCGCGGGACACGCTTTCGCGTGGTTGCGGCCCCGACTCAGGTCGGGGTAGAGACGCATACGCGCGGATTGGTGATTAGGGATTGGGGGGTGGGGAGTGGTGAATTGTGATTAGGGAGCGCGGATTGGTGACTAGAGATTGGTTATTGGGGAGTGGTGAATGGGGAGTGGGGATTAGAGATTGGTGAGTGGTGATTGGGAATTACGGATTTGAGAAGGGATTTAAAAAGTTGTTACAGCCTAGTGAAAAAATACTTATGGGATTGAAGGGCGGAAGACGATCTTTTAGTCTTTTGATTGCTTAATTACTTGAAATTGGCGATTATGGAAAAGTATGTTTAAGTGGAATAAATTAACCCGAATCCTACTGCTCCAGGGGCTTTATGCGGCAGTGCTAGCGGCTTCGCTTTATCTTGCGTTCCTCTTGAGGTTCGATTTTGATCCCGGACCCTATCTGAACCGATATAAGCTTGGGATAATTCTATCGCTGGGGTTTACCCTGCCCATGCTTTGGTTTTTTGGTCAATATCGCTCCCTTTTATCCTATTTTGGACTGCCTGATGCCCAAAAAATCTTAACAGCAACAATCGTAGCAAATTCAGGAATACTGTTTTTCTACTTTTACTGGCCTTATTTTCTTATTCCACCTCGTGGCGTAATCCTTCTTAACTTTATTTTATCCACATTGGGAATTATCGCCGTCCGATTAGCCATTCGTATCATTCGAGAAAGGAGACAAGGAGATGCTGCCTCTGGGACTCCCCAAAAACGTTTGGGCGTGTATGGAGGTGGAGGGGCAGGGGCTGCCTTGGTGCAAGAATTAATGGCACGACCACATCTACGGATGCAGGTTTGCGCAATCTTTGACGACGACCCAAGCAAAGCCCAAACCAGCATTCACGGAATTCCGATTGTTGGAGACTTGACTCACTTTCAAAGGAGCGCGACAGAGTTGAATCTCAATGAGTTAATATTGGCGATGCCCACGGCTGATCCTGTACGGACTCGAGCGGTTGTCGGCCTTTGTCGTAAGATGCGGATTCCCGTCCGAACAATTCCGACTCTCCATCACGTGGCGAGGGGCAAGTTTCATTTAGATCGAATTAAATCGGTTGAGTACGAGGATCTATTATGTCGGGAATCGGTTGAGATGGAGTCTCCTGAGACGAGAAACTGGATCAAGGGCAGGCGTGTATTGGTTACCGGTGCGGGAGGTACGATCGGGGCGGAATTGGCCCGGCAAGTGTGGGCTTGCCATCCCCAAAGCATCATCTTGGTTGAGCGAAGTGAGCCGGCACTGTTCGAAATTGAGCAGGAGCTGAGGGAAGATGGAGCGGGAAGCGAGCTACAGGCGATGGTGGCTGATGTGGGGGACGCAAAGCGGATAGAGACAATTTTCCAACAGCAGAAGCCGGATCTGATTTTGCATGCGGCGGCCCACAAGCATGTGCCGTTGATGGAGCAGCAGGTGGCGGAGGCATTGAGTAATAATTCCCTTAAAACCGCCGCTTTAGCCCAGATAGCCGCCCGGCATGGCACGACGGACTTTGTCATGATCTCGACCGACAAAGCGATCAACCCAACGAATGTGATGGGAGCGAGTAAGCGTTTGGCTGAAATCGCACTGCAGGTGTTGCAAAAGAAGAACTCGAATATAAAAATCACCTCAGTTCGTTTCGGCAATGTGTTGGGCTCGTCGGGCAGTGTCATTCCCACTTTTCGTCGCCAGATCGCGGCGGGGGGCCCGGTGACGGTGACTCATCCCGAGGTGACGCGGTATTTTATGAGTGTGGCGGAAGCGGTCGGGCTTGTTTTGACGGCAGGGCGATTAGGCAAGGGTGGGGATATTTTCGTTCTGGATATGGGAAAACCCGTGAGGATAGAGGAGATGGCCAGGCAGTTGATTGAACTCAGCGGCTTTGAGCCAGGGAAGGAAATTGAGATTCGTTATACGGGCCTGCGACCAGGGGAAAAGCTGTATGAGGAGCTGAGCCATAACGAGGAAGTGACGGAGAGTACGGAGCACCCGAAGATCTGGAGGTTACGGGCGCAAGGTGGGTCGGAGGGGGATTTCGAGCAGTTGGAGGAGTCGATCCAAAAAATTATTGAGGAAGCGAGTAAGGGAAACATTGCACCCGCAAAACAGGGGATTAAGCAGCTGGTGCCAGAGTATCAACCGTGGCTGGGCTAAAATAGTAGAGGGTCACTCATCCTTAAGGTATCGGGCTGACAGGGAGATGGCGAGCAGGGCAACAAAGGTGAGCTGAATGGAGGGAATCTGGAGTGGAAAATCTACGACGGCGTGAAGGAGGCAACTGACTAAGGCAATGAAGCCAACCGATACAATGGAGCGGCAGAAGTTCGACTCTTTCGTGAACCGATTCTTCGCTAGGAGACCGAGTGCGAGGACGAGAAATAGAGATGCCAAGCCCAAACCGATAAAACCGGTTTCAAAGAGCGCCTGAAGCCAGTCGTTGTGGGTTTGATTCCATTTCAAAGGTAAGCTGGCGGGCTGGAAGGCAACAAAAAGTTTTGAAAAGCTGCCTAAGCCATAGCCAAAGAGCGGGGAGCCTGGAATCGCCTTCAGGGTATTCTCGTAGACGATTTTACGCATGTCATCTACGCCACCTTCCACGGCGAAACGTCCAAACAGCCGCATGCTTTCCCCAGCGAAGATGACCATGCCTGCGACAAGAATCAGAAGCATAAGAAGGGGCCAGCGACTTTTGGGCGGGTTCGAAGGAGACCGCCTGCCGAAGGAAAATCCACGCAAGGCGGCGTCCAATGAGACCATGGCAGTGATTAACGCGGTAATCAGGAAGCCTGCCCGCGATGCACTACAGACGACAGAAGCAATCATCAGAGCTCCTGCCAAGGCCCAGAGGAAGCGTTTCGGTATCTCCTGGTGCCCTGAGGCGGGGATCAGGGAGGGTAGAGTGGCGAACCCTAGGGCTAGAGGGACCAGTAGGTTTAGGCAGGCGGCGAAGTTGTTGCGGCACACATAGGGACCGAAGATCGCGCCGCCGAACCTGGGTTTGCGGACCCAGAGCAGCAGATCGGTTCCCGAAAAGTACATGAGCAGGCCAACGAGGCCGAGGGCGGAGCCGTTGATAATCATAATCTTGATAAAGAAGCGAGCGTCACCATAGGTGCGTAGGTGGTGAAGAAGCGCGATCCCGTACAGAGCAAAGGAGCCCCAACTCCACAAAAACATTGAGGCGATCTCGGGATTGGTAGTAAAAGGAGTTTTGGGTTGAGCGGGGGTAAATGCCAGTCCTGCATCCCGCCCAATAATTTGCACCTGAACTGGGTGAGTGAGTTGCCACACAAGTAAAATAGCGAGGGGAATAAGTACGGCCAACAGAACAGGTCTTCGAATCCGGAAGCGCTTTTGGGATCGAATATCTGAGACGACTAGGAGGGTCGGAATCCAGCAGAGGAAGTTCACCAGGGCGCGGGACCAAGGCTCGGTAGTCCCGTAGAGCCATGGGGCAAACAGGAGTGGAAGAGCGAAAAAAAATCGGTTGATAATGTGCAAGAGGTCTGGACCCAGATTTAGGGTTTTTCTGAGGGCAGGGGCAGGGGACCGTAGATTCGTACTGCGAGCGGCTCGAAGGTGTCACGGATCCATCCTTTACGGACGGGTACCGAGCGGGTGGAGCCCACAACTGGAATCGGTTGATCGGGAAGATTGGGGACGCGAAGACCACTTTCCCGTTCTTCTCGGGTGGTGTTAACAACCAGCAGGTAATCGCCTGCGGGGACAGAGCCAGAGGTTTGTGGTACACGTTTCCGACATGCCTGCAGGGCGGCATCCCCAAGCTCGTTACGCCAGCGAGGGCGGTCGCGATCGATCCAGAGATCTAGCTGAGACCAGACGGTGGGTGCAGAAAGGATTTTTGCTTGGCGGCGGAGTTCTCGAGAGACATTGCATAAAGCGGTCCAACGCTCCGGTGTGCGATTGGTGTAGTTGTAGCCGAAAAAAAAGATGCCCGTGCCGCCCTCGACAAAGTTGAGGTAAGACATAGCCAAGAGCTCGGCTTCGGTTGGATAGCCGCGAATCCCTAGCTGGGCGGAACGTGGAAAGGATTCTGGAAAATCGGTCCAGTCAAAGGCCTGAACGACGCCCCAAAGTGGTTTTTCTGGGCCCGCGGCGAAGCGACACTGGCGCACGGCAAGACCGAAAGATGCAAGGGGCAGATGGGGGATGGGGTACCAGTCTACCATGAGAATATCAGGGATCCGAGCATACCCACCAGCGGCACGCCCATCGCCTAAGACCAAGGCGATGGGAACCCGTGTACCCGTAGCGCGTAGCTCGGAAGCCATGCTGGCAGTTCGTTCTGGCGGGTCGTTCTTGTAGTCGGGCTCGTCGACCAGATACCAAGCGAGCAAAGAGGGGTGAGAACCGGTTTTAGCGACAGCGGATATGAAATCGCGGGGCCCAGAACCTGGGGGAATGACAGCACGGATCTTCTGCTTGGCGCAGGCATCGAGGAATGGTGCCCAATCTGCATCCGACTGGTAGGTATGAATCGTGTTAAAACCAGCCTCTTGGATCTTCGGTAGGTTTTTTTCTTCGCCAGGGCCGACCCCATAGAGGCCGATCACCATCTCCTCTGCGAATGCCGAGGACAGGAAAACAGTCAGTAAAATAAGAAAGAAATGGGTCAAGATGGATTCCTAGGTAGACAAATCTAATATTTTTCCGAGCAAAAAGAAAGACGGGAAGTTATCCACGCAAAATATCCGATTCTTCATCCAGTGGATTCCAGTTTGCCAATCTGATTTACTCGCTAATGAAGGGTGGTAGCATTTTAAACTCATGGTGATCCGCTTTTTCAAGTCAGGACTCCTCTTTTTTCTTCCACTTTTGTCAGGTTGCGGAAATGGGGATTGGCAGCTATCGGAGGCCCGGAAAAATGTGGTGATGGTTGAGGTAACCTCGCAAACTTGGGATTATCGATTGCCGTGGAATCCTGGAACCGTGAGTTCGGCGCGCGGAGCGGGTTTTGTGATCGAGGGGAAGCGTATCCTGACTAATGCCCATGTGATTAGCGGGGCGCGGAATATTACGGTGCAACGGGAAGCGGATCCACGAAAGTATCCTGGAAAGGTCCTCTATGTGGCTCATGATTGTGATTTGGCTTTGGTGGAAATTGAGGATCCTGAATTCTTCAAAGGAACAACCGAACTGCCATTAGGAAATATTCCTGAACTCGAGTCGGTGGTAAGCGTTTACGGATTTCCGATCGGGGGGGATCGCCTTTCCGTGACTCGTGGGGTGGTGAGTCGGATCGACTATAACTCGTACACCCATTCCGGTCGGGAATCCCACTTGGCGATTCAGATCGATGCGGCGATCAACCCAGGGAATAGCGGTGGTCCAGTGATGCAGGATGACAAAGTCGTAGGGGTCGCTTTTCAAGGTTTTCGTGGGGATGTAGCGCAAAATGTGGGGTACATGATTCCGACTCCAGTGATCCGACGGTTTTTAAAGGACGTAAAGGACGGGCACTACGATCACTATGTAGACATTGCGATTCGCTGGATGACATTAGAAAATCATGCGATGCGAAAGTATCTGAAGCGTCCTGACGATGGTTTGGGTGTGGTGGTGACCGATATATTTTCGGAAGGATCCTCGGATGGAGTCTTAAAGAATGGGGATGTGCTGCTATCGATTGATGGGCATCCGATCGAGAGTGATGGTTCGGTTCGTTTGGAAGGTCAACCGGTGCAGATGGAGGAGATCGTGGAGCGGAAGTTTGCTGGGGATACAGTATCGCTAGAGGTGTGGCGAAAGGAAAAACTGGAGAAGCTGAGCCTTACGTTGCGTCCCGCGGAAATGTTCTCGATGTATGAGAACATTTATGAAGAAGCTCCGAGGTATGTTTTGTACGGAGGGCTGGTCTTCCAGCCTTTGACGGCGAATCTCATGGCGGTTTTAATGGGATCGGCGGACCTGCGTTTGCGGCAGACCTATTCGATGTTCGGACAGGATCAGCTCTATCGAGAGACACCAGAGCCAGTGGTCCTGACGTCGATTTTACCTGATCCGCTGAATGTTTATTTGCGTGGATTGGCGGGGCAGGTGGTGCGGGAGATTAATGGACGAAAGATTCGGACATTGGCTGATGTGTTGCCCGCGCTGGAAGCGGGGAAAGTGCGAACGGTGATCTTTTTTCTCGGGGATCAGCGCCCAGCGGTTCTAAAAAACCGTGAGGTGGATAAGGCTACGCCGCGCTTGATGGCCCAGTATGGAA